>Ga0307976_1000730_pt1 | contig 17424 bp, 14 predicted proteins | sample OrgLakmetagen919_FD_201836 | JGI IMG/M metagenome (GOLD analysis project Ga0307976, IMG submission 201836) | Saline water microbial communities from Organic Lake, Antarctica - #919 | ecosystem: Environmental > Aquatic > Non-marine Saline and Alkaline > Saline | place: Antarctica: Organic Lake... | reverse complement strand
ATAGCCCAAAACCGGCTGCATTTGTAGTGGCCAATAAAAATAAACATTTTGCCTATGCTAAATTGGATGACGGCAATGCGTTGTCAATGAGCCAGTTCAAAGTCGCCGGAAAAGAACTGCAGCGCGGCCTGAAAGGTTTTATCTATAAAGAACGCGGCGTTCACAGGCCTGGCGACACGGTTCATTTGACTTTTGCTTTTGAGGATAAATTAAATCCGCTGCCTAAAAATCATCCTGTCAAACTCGAAGTGACCAATGCCCGTGGAAAATTAGTGCAGCAAACTTTGCTTCATAAAGGCCAACAATCTTCCACCAAAAGCGGCGCAATAGCAAAAAAAGGGTTTTACTATTTTCCCGTTCCCACAAAAACATCTGATCCCACGGGAACTTGGAATGCAAAAATTAAAGTTGGCGGGGCGAGTTTTGAAGAGCGGTTGCGCATAGAAACGGTAAAACCAAACCGGCTCAAAATCAAGTTGGATTTTAACGACAAAATTTTGACCACTCAGCGCCCAATTTCAGGAATAATTTCTTCGACTTGGCTTCACGGCGCGCCGGCCAGAAAACTGGATGCAAAAATGACGATGACCGTCCGTCAATCTTCAGAAGGCTTTAAAACATTTCCGACCTATAAATTTCAAGATCCCACCCGTGATTTTGATGAAATCGAAGTTCCGGTGGTTGAAAGTACCTTATCTCAAGAAGGGAAACTGAATTTTTCAAAAGACTTGAGCATCGATAAAAAAGCCCCGGGAATGCTCAAAGCAACTTTTTTGACCAAAGTCTTTGAAGGCGGTGGAAGTTTTAGTCTGGATGTGTTCAGTAAAAAATTAGCGCCATTCTCAAATTTTGTAGGCCTCAAATCGCCAGAACCCCACCGTTATGGTTCTTATTATACAAACGATAGCAACGAGTTTCAAGTGGTGAGTGTCAACGATCAGGGAAAAGCCGTTTCAAACCGAAAACTCAACGTGTTTATTTATCGCATCAGCTGGCGCTGGTGGTGGAACCGGTCCAATGAAAACCTCTCGAGTTATGCAAACTCTGCATCACACGATAGCTATCGCGAAATGAACATTAGCACAGATTCCCGTGGAAAAGCGACTTTTGATGTGAATATTCCCGAAGATGAGGGCGGACGTTATTTGATTCGTGTTGTCGATGCAGAATCTGGTCACGCCACCGGAAGAACGGCTTATTTTTACCGAAATTGGTGGAAACGCCCTGCCGGCGGAAGCAAGGAAAGTGCAAAAATTTTGGTTTTTTCTGCCGATAAAGACGATTATCAAGTTGGCGAAACGGCAAAAGTGACTTTTCCTTCCGGTAAAGGCGGTCAAGCTTTAGTGAGTGTTGAGAATGGAACTGAAACTTTAAACACTGAATGGGTCGAGGCCAAAGACAAAGAAACTACGGTTGAAATTCGGATTACAAAAGAAATGACGCCCAATGTTTACATCAATATTTCTTTGCTTCAACCTTATGAAAAAGTTGACAATGACTTGCCAATCCGACTTTATGGTGTCGTTCCCATAAATGTGGAAAACCCAAAAACTAAATTGCACCCAGAAATCGATATGCCCGGTAAACTGCGGCCTGACCAAAATTATAAAGTCGCAGTGAGCGAAAAAAATGACAAGCCGATGACTTATACGCTCGCCGTTGTCGATGAGGGATTGCTGGATTTGACGCGTTTTGAAACGCCTGCAATTCACGATGCCTTTTACAGCCGCGAAGCTTTGGGCGTCAAAACCTTTGATATTTATGACGACGTTATCGGCGCCTATTCCACAAAAGTGGATAATATTTTTGCTGTCGGTGGTGGCCGGAAAGGTGCTAATGCCAAAAAGAAAAAAGCCGATCGTTTTAAACCCGTGGTCAGTTTTATTGGGCCATTTAAATTGAAACCTGGTCAAAAACGAACGCATACTTTGAAAATGCCAAATTATATCGGTTCGGTAAAAACAATGCTCGTTGCCGGTGATGTTTCGAAAGGCGCTTATGGCAGCACCGATAAAACCACGCCGGTCAAAAAACCTTTGATGGTTTTAGCTTCTTTGCCGCGCCAACTTTCGCCTGGCGAAACCGTGACCCTTCCCGTGACTGTTTTTGCGATGGAAGACAAGGTCAAAAACGCAACTGTTGAGGTAAAAACGACCGATGCTTTAAAACCAATCGGTTCGGAAAAGAAGGATGTCCATTTTGATGAACCCGGTGAAAAAATTGTTAATTTTAAGTTTAAAGTAAATTCTTCCGATGATGTTCAGAAAGTAAGGATAAACGCTCGCAGCGGAAATGAGCGCTCAAAATATGCCGTTGAATTGGATGTGGAAAATCCAAATCCGATTTCGCAAAAAACAAAAGAATTGCAACTTAAGCCTAATCAGGATAAGCAGATTTCATATCAAACTTTTGGCGTTGAGGGAACAAATGAGGCGGTCTTCGAAGTTTCATCCATTCCGTCAATTGATTTGAAACGGCGGTTGGGGGAATTGATTTCATTTCCCCACGGTTGCATCGAGCAGACCACTTCAAAAGCCTTTCCACAGCTTTACCTCGATCAGATCACAAATTTATCGGTTGAAGAAAAAAATAAAATTGATAGAAATATTAATGCGGCGCTGGACAAATTACAGAATTTCCAGACTTCAGAAGGCGGCTTTGCTTATTGGCCCGGAAATAGCAGAATCAGTCAGTGGAGCACAAACTATGTTGGGAATTTTATGTGGGAAGCCAAACAAAAAGGCTATCACTTGCCGGTCAACGTTTTGAGCAGTTGGGTTCAATACCAGAAAAATGCTGCCAGGGATTATCGCAATGGGTCCGTTCACAACACGACGCTGTTGCAGGCTTATCGGTTATATACGTTGGCTTTGGTCGGTCAGCCGGCACTTTCGGCGATGAACAGGTTGCGCGAATCAGGGAATTTGAACAATGATGCAAAATGGCGATTGGCAGCTACTTATGCAATTGCAGGAAAAAATAGTGTTGCACAAAGCTTAATGCAAGACGCCAAAATTGATTTTAATGCAAAGCGCTATCATTATTACGGCTCAAAAATCCGGAATGAAGCGATGGCTTTGGAAACTATGATTTTGCTGAAAAATAATAAACAACGTCAACTGGCGGAAGATATCGCCAAAAAGCTTTCTTCAAAACGCTGGTTGAGCACGCAATCTACAGCCTATGGATTGATGGCCATTTCAAAAATGCTCATCAACAACGGCGGGTCAGATATTGATATTGAATTTGAGGATCAAGGGAAGATGCAAAGTTTGAGGACTCAAAAAAATATCGCTACGCGTAAATTAAATTTCAAAAAAGGAGCAAATACGCTTAAGCTGAAAAATAAGGGTTCAAACCTAATTTACGTCAGCTTGCTTCAAAAAGGGAAACTACCGCTCGGGGAAGAACTGGAAGAGAGTAAAAACCTGAATTTGAGTGTGAGTTATTACAGTCCTTCCGGCGAGGTTTTGAATGTAGGCAACATTCAACAGGGCGATAATTTCACTGCAAAAATTAAAATCAGCAATCAATCCTATGCCGATGTCGAGCACGTCGCCCTGACGCAGTTTTTCCCGAACGGCTGGGAAATCGTGAACACGCGATTTACAGATCTCAAAGGTGGGGTGGAAGCTGAAACCAATTATACCGACATCCGCGACGACCGCGTCAATTATTATTTTGATCTCGACCGAGGAAAAAGCAAGGTGTTTGAAGTGGAACTCAACGCGTCTTATCTGGGTAAATACTACCTGCCCGGTTCACAGGCCATAGCAATGTATGACGGCGATTATTTTTCCCGGAATAAAGGCCAATGGGTTGAGGTGGTTGAAAATTGATGTGATGATGTGATGATGTGTTGAATTGCTGATGTGTTGATTTGACAATGTGTTGATTTGACAATGTGTTGATTTAAAACCTGCAGGATTTAAAATGAATTCTTTAAACAAAAAAGTTGATTAGAAACTTTCTGAGCAGAACGTTCAGTTTTGAATTAAATAATTAAAATAGTTTGTTATGGATACAATTTCTAATAAAATATCATCGAAACTGTTTTACTTCTTAATTTCCTTGATTATTATAAGTTGTAAACCTACTTTTTCTGTTGAAAATAACGCTCAGCAAAAAACTACAAAGCAAAAACATATGCTTTGGAAAGTTTCTTCAGACAAGGGTATGCAAGCTTATTTAGCCGGTTCGATTCATACTGTGAGACCGGATTTTTATCCCTTGGATCCTATATTTCAGGAAATTTTTGAAAAATCAAATCCCATTGTTTTTGAAACAGGTTCGAACTCAGGAAGGGACGCCTTGCGTTCTGCTATGATGAGTAAGGGTATGTATTTAAATGATAATAAATTGAGCGACCATATCCCAAAAAGTTTATACAAGAAAACGCAAAAACAATTTAAAAAGTTTGCGCTTCCATTTCAAAGAAAAATTAAACCTTGGTTGGCCGCAGTTCTCATTTCCGTTTCTAAATCGGTCGAAGCAGGAGCAACGGAAGACGGCCTCGACATATTCTTCTTAAAAAAAGCCAGGACCGCCGAAAAAAATGTTGTGGATTTAGAGACATATGAACAACAACTGGATTTTTTTTCCAATATGGACGAAGAGTTTCAAATTCAATTTCTCAAAAAAGTAATAAGTGAAAATGATTTTTCTGAATCGGATATAGAGCAAGAAACTCAATATTGGAAGAATGGAAATGTGAAAGCAGCGCGCGAATCACAAGCGGAATTGTCAGAAGAATTTAAACAAATATTTTTAAAAAACCGCAATAAAGACTGGCGAAGACAATTAATAGAATTATTCAAAAAACAGGAAATCCCTTTTATAATTGTGGGGTTAAGACACCTCATAGGCGACAACAATTTAATCGATATGTTACGAGAAAAAGGTTTTACCGTGGAACAAATGTAACGAACCTCACCAATGAACGCTCAAATAATTTTCTACGCAGCGTATATCTAAATAAATTATGGGGTCCCAGCCTTAAGGCATTTTATTAGTGGCAAGAATAACTTTGATCCTTATAGGCATATTATATTTATCTTCAAGCTAAAAAACCTTAATGTTTCAATCTGGGGGAAAATCCCTCGCCTTTAGGCGACGACTTTAGTATTTTTGCAAGTATGCAGAATTACCGAAAGACTTCCCATACGACCTATGATTGCAAATATCATATAGTTTGGATCACCAAATATAGGAAAAGAGTTATGTCCGGGGAAGTTGGCAAACGTGTTCGTGAGTTGGTCAGAGAAGTTTGTAAAGGGAATGACGTTGAAATCTTGAAAGGTCACGTTTCCAAAGATCACGTGCATATATTTGTATCAGTTCCGCCGCACCTGGCCGTAAGTAAGTTGGTGAAATACCTAAAGGGCAAAAGTTCCTATAAGTTGATGCAAGAGAACAAACAGATATCAAAAAGTTTTGGGGCAGGCACCTTTGGGCACGAGGATATTTTGGGGCTACCTCTGGAAATATCACGGACGAAACGATTTTAGAATATATCAAGAATCAAGACAAAGATAAAGAGGCTGGAAATGATTTTACGACGGTGGATTAAGACTGACTTTAGCCGGCTTCAGCCGGAATACAAACCCATCGGCTTTAGCCGATGGTAGTTTAGTTTTAAATATTATAATATGCTTTAATGATTAATCCAGTATCCATAAAAAATGTCAAAATTTAGATTCGGCAGTGGTGTAGACATCGGCAAAAGCGTCACGGTTTGACTCAAGCCAATTTAGCCGAGCAGCTTGCCATCACGCGGATTACCATTCAAAATCTTGAAAACGCCAAAAATCCCACTTTGGACACCGTCCTAAAAGTTGCTGTTCATTTTGATGAACTCGGTACCATTCACGATTTAATCAAAAACGACATCGATTAAGATGAAAACCTAAAATCGCTTTATTAATGAACCCCACAATTCAGTAATGTTTTTCAAAAATCCAAATCAACTGATTTTCTCTTAATTTATAAGAACCCTTTAGCATTTCCCTTACCAAACTTCCCTTAAATTTGCTTTTAAAAATTCCTACAGAAGCTTATGAAAATAGTCATTGTCAGCCCGGGTCGTTCTAATTTAGACCAGTGGAAAAATGCTTTACTGGAAAGCAGTCCCGATTTGGAAGTTGAAGTTTATCCAGAAGATACAGACCCTGATGAAACAGAATTTATCTTGACGTGGAATCCGCCGGAAGGTGTTTTTGAACATTATCCAAATTTAAAGGTGATCAGTTCAATGGGAGCAGGGATCAATCATATTTTAAAACATTCAGATCTGCCAAAAGATGCTGTTATTACAAAAGTTAATGATCAAAATTTAAAACAGGACCTCAGTGTTTTTGTGTTGACATTAGTCCTGGACCATCTCAGGAATATGCCACTGTATTTCCATCAAAAACAACAAAAAGTATGGACCCCTTCCGGTTATTCTCGACCAAGGGATAAAACCGTGGGAATTATTGGGGTTGGTGCTATAGGACAAGAAATTGGGAAGGTATTGGTTAAAAATGGCTTTGAAGTAAAAGGTTGGTCCCGTTCGGAAAAACAATTGGACTCTATTGAATGTTTTCACGGCAGCGATCAATTCAATGAATTTTTAAGTCATTGCGAAATCGCAATTTGCACGCTTCCGTTAACTAATGAAACTTCCGGAATTTTAGACAATAAATTATTTAGTAAATTACCGGACGGGGCTTATCTTATCAACGTTGGTCGAGGCGCACATTTAGTGGAAAATGATTTATGGGAAGCATTGGATTCAGGAAAATTATCAGGTGCTGCTTTAGATGTTTTTGATGAAGAACCCTTGCCAGAAGACCATCCGTTTTGGGAACACCCAAAAATCAGCATCACACCGCACACCGCGAGTATCACCGATCCTGTGAGTATCAGTAAAACAGTTGCCCAGAATGCCAAACGTCTGCAACGCAGGGAAAAATTGCTCGACACGATTTCGGTGGAAAAAGGCTATTGACTTGTAAAAATGAAAGGGCTTCGCGAAATACTAAATTTGATACTATTGCTCTCAAATAAATCAAAACTTGAAAATCAACTGGAAGAAAAAACGATATAAAATAGGCGGCATTATGCTGCTGGTTTTTTTTGTTTATTGGTGGTTTTGTTTGCCCCAGAAACTTTTTGAGGCACCAAACAGCACAGTTGTCGAAAGCCAAAGCCATCGTTTGATGGGCGCACGCATTGCCAGCGATGGTCAATGGCGTTTTCCTGAGGTTGACAGTGTTCCACATAAATTTGCGAGCTGCATCCGGTTTTTTGAAGATGAATATTTTTATGAGCATCCAGGGTTTAATCCGGTTTCCATTGGCAAGGCGCTTTGGGAAAATGTAACTTCAAATGATCAACGTGGTGCGAGCACGATAACCCAACAAGTGATCAGGCTTTCGCGAAAAAATCAAGAACGTACTTACTGGGAAAAACTGGTTGAAGTCTGTAAAGCAACCCGATTGGAAGCTGGTTTTTCAAAGGATGAAATTTTGAGGCTGTACGCCTCGCACGCACCTTTTGGTGGAAATGTTGTCGGTTTGCAAACTGCGGCTTGGCGGTATTTTGGTGTTTCTTCTGATCAACTCAGTTGGGGCCAGGCGTCGGCGCTAGCGGTGTTGCCAAATGCACCAGCTTTAATATTTCCGGGAAAAAATAGAAAGATTTTTAGGCAAAAACGAAATTTTTTACTCAAAAAATTATACCGAAACGACAAGATTGACCAACAAACTCTCGAACTCGCGCTGGCTGAAAAATTACCGGGAAAACCTTTGCCACTTCCCAATGTGACGCCGCACTTAACTGAGAAAATTAAACGGGAACATCCGGGCGAGCGGATTCAAACAACGCTTGACTATCGATTTCAACAACAGGTAAACCGCCTTGTAAAGCGACATTTCAACCACTTAAAACAGAACCAAATTCACAATATTTCTGTCTTGGTGATGAAGCCGGGTTCAAAAAAAATCCTGGCTTATGTGGGGAACACTCAAAGTGGTGCTCAACACGCCGAATCTGTAGATATTATCCAACGCCCGAGAAGCACGGGAAGCATTTTAAAACCTTTTCTCTATGCGTCGCTTTTTGATGATGGGCGCTTGCTTCCCGGTATGCTGGTGGCAGATTTGCCAACAAATATCGATGGCTATTCACCTAAAAATTTTGATAAAAAATATAAAGGTGCGGTGCCGGCAAAAAAGGCATTGGCTTATTCACTGAATGTACCTGCCGTGCGGCTTTTGCAGGATTATGGACTGGAACGTTTTTACAATAAATTAAAAAAAACAAACCAGCCGTTGATCAAACATTCTGCTGGTTATTATGGCTTGCCCTTGATCCTCGGCGGTGCCGAAAGTTCACTTTGGGATGTGACAAATGCCTATGCGGGAATGGCGTCAACACTGGACTATTTTCAGCAGTCGTCGAGTGAATACCGCAAAGGGGAATTTCAAAATCCCATTTATGATGTAAACGCTAAACCGAAATATTCAAAAGATAAACAAAATCCTGAAATTTGGTCGGCTGGCGCGATTGCGTCCACATTTGAAATTTTGCAGCACGTCAAGCGCCCAGATGGCCGAAAGCATTGGCAGCTTTTTGGTAATAAGCGGTCTCTGGCCTGGAAAACAGGAACGAGTTATGGTTTTAAAGACGCCTGGGCTGTTGGCACGACGCCAGATTACACTATCGGTGTTTGGGTGGGAAATGCTGATGGTGAAGGCCGGCCGGGATTGGTCGGGATTGAGGCGGCAGCGCCAATTTTATTTGATGTTTTGGAATTACTGCCCGATCACCAAAATCATTTTCCCACGCCTTATGATGATTTAAAAACAGTTGAAATTTGTGAAAAATCCGGTTTTTTAGCGGGTCGTTTTTGTGAAGGTACCAAAGAAATGAATATCCCAAAAGCCGGGGTGCGAAGTGCTGTCTGCCCTTACCATCAGCGTATTTTTTTGAATGAAAATGGCAAACGTGTTAACTCTTCCTGTGCTTCCACCAGCGATATGAAGCCTGTCAATTGGTTTAGGCTTCCGCCGGCGATGGACTATTTTTACGCCAAAAGCCATCCTGATTACAAAACGCTACCACCGTTTAAAAATTCCTGTCAATTTAATTCTGAAAAAATTATGCAGTGGATCAGTCCGCAGCCACATCAGGAAATTTTACTGCCAAAATATATGGATGGAAAACCTGGCGAGGTAGTCATCCGTTTGAGTCACCGCTCTTCAGATGCTAACGTTTTTTGGTATCTGAATGAGAAGTATATCGGTAAAACCTATTATTTTCACGAAATGAGTTTACAATTGAAGCCCGGTGATTATGAGCTTTCGGTTGTGGACGGGCAAGGCCGCGAATTGAAGCGCCGATTGGTAGTAGCGGAATAGTTTTATCGAAAAAATTTCCCTCTACCCAAGAGTGGTGGATTTCGCAGAAAGCCGGAATTTTTGGTTTGGCAGTTTTTACGTGGTAATTATTCCCACAATAATCGCCATTCCAAAACTCAACAGAGTGCCGATTAAAATATATTCGGTGAGTTTGCGGTCTTTTGATTGGCTGAGGTCGCTGAAACGGAATATTGATTTAGCGGCAATCAAAAAACCGACCCCTTCCCAGTGACCGGTGATGATAAAAATGAAAACGAGTAAACGTTCTAAAATACCGATGTAATTGCCGGCGTTGGTCAAGGATTCATCATTTTTAATTTCGGTCTGTGGTTTATAAACGGAAATAAAGGTTTTAATAATGACGGAAGCGGGTTTTGTGAGAAATAACGCCGCCGTGATAAAAATGAAAAATTCTGGATTAAATTCAAATTGAAAACTCGGATTATACCAAAAATACCAAACAAGGAACAGGATGATAAAATGAAGCAATTGATCCAGGAAAAATAACAGGCGTTTGTTTTTTTGGTTTTGTAAATAGAGTTTTCCGCTGTCGATCAAGAAATGGGAAACTGCAATAATCGCGGCCAGATACCATTTTGAAAGGTCCCAAAGCAATAGCCACGTTAAACCGAAATGAATAAAAATATGGAAGTAGAGTTTTAGCGAGGCTAATTTTTTCTGCTGTTTTTCTTTTACCCAAGAGGTTGGTTGCAGAATAAAATCCCCGATTAAATGTGCTAAGATCAATTTTATTAAAATCATACCAAATGTTTTATCCGTCTTCTAAAGGCAGTGTCAAATTCCCTAAGTTCTTCAAAAGCGGAACGTTTTAAGCGTTCACTAACGGTGTTTTGTTTGATACCGATCTTTTTCCCGATTTTGGTTTGGTTCCATTTAGGGTTTTCAATACTCATTTTGACAATCTCGGCAGAATTTGCTGTCCAGGAATCCATAACCAAAAGTGCGAGTTTAAAACAGCTATTTAATTCTGAATTGATAACGGTGTTTTCTGTATTTATTAAAAGGTTTGTTTTTGCGTTTTTTAATTGCTCAAAGGCTTCACCTGAACGGATAAAAGCCGAGCCCGTATCTTCTGAAACCATATTGGTCATATCTTCTTTTTCCCCAATTCCGATTGCCATCCGTGCATCCAGCCCTTTATGTGACCTCAATGCTGCTTTTAAATAGACGGCTTTCCAAAAGACATCTTTTGGGTTTTTGATTTCCGCTTGAAAGCTATCGCCCCTGAAAATATCCCAGTTTTTTCCTTCATTTCCCAGAGCTTTGAGCCCAGAACGCATCGTCTCTAAAAAACCATACTCTAAGCTCGTCGAGCGCGAGTTGATTATATCGCCTGTTATGACACCTACTATACTTTTCATAAAACAAAGATCGTATAAAAAACCGATAAAAGCAAATATCGTTTTAAATATTGATATTTGCTACTTATCATCTTAAAAAACGATAAACACGATTATCGCTTTAAAGAGTGATATTTACTGTTTATCATCTTATAAAGCGATAACTATCAATATCGACTTTATAAGTGATATCACTACTGTTCATTTTAAGAAACCTTATGACTCTATAAGTTTTTGATAGTATTTACTTTATAATCATTTCGATTACGTAACGATTTTAATCAATATTTTTATTTACTCTCTGAAAACAGACATTCGTTTGCATTCGGTTTTTATAAAATACTTATGAACAGCAAGTTACAGAAGTCATAAGTCTTATGTCTTTTAGCGAAGCGGTCTTTTGTCTTTTTAGTGGACAATTATGAAATGGTATAATTAAAAAGTGATTATTACCCTGAATTGGCCTAAACAATCACATCCAAGCCCGATCAGTAGTTTCCACGGCATAAAAAATATAGTTCAACCTGGATTTTATCTCACTTTGATTGACTAATGGAAAGGACAGATCACCGCCAGCCGTGTGAAAAGTGACGTTTTCGATATTGCGGTTTTTAAACCAATAGGCTTGGTTTGTCGAAATCCCCTGAAGTTTATAAAGTTCGATTATTTCTGTTTTCTGGGTCCAAAACCCTTTTTGTTTTATGATAAAATCACCATTTATACTCAAGGAATAACTTTGAACTACTTTTCGCTGAAACCAAAGCATTGGCAGTAAATAGAGAACGGAAATAATTCCAAAGATTAAATAATTATAATCTAAATTTTCAATAAAAAAGGGTGAAGCCCAGAGAATACCGACGGGAATCAATGAAAAAATAAAACGTCTGATCAATAGTGCCTTGTGTGGATGGAAAACTTCTGTACTGCTTTTTTCTGTTTGATAAAGAAAGGTTTTGAGTTTTTTGATAATTGAGTTTTCAAGCCCCGGAAGCTTGATTTTTGTTTTATCCAAATCATCCTGACTATTGCCCAAATGCAGATCACTCGAGTATAGGCCCAATCGCTTTTGAATGGGGTTTGTCGAAATTTTGAACAGTTGAACACGCCTTGGTTTTAAAGTAAATTGCGTGGTTGTGGTCAAACCCATTTCCAGTTGAAGCCTGTCATTTTTCTTTTCAATCGACAAATTGTAATATTTAATGAAAACTTCTGCCAGAGTAATTATTATACCAATGAAAATGAGCGCTATAAAAGCCACGGCCATAATGACTAAAATTTGGATTATACCTTGAAAGCCTTCCAGAAAACTTTCAAAATCATTCCACCACACACTCGCGTTGACCAGCGATTGTATTTCTTGATAGATTTGATTGAAGAAAATCAACATAATCCAGATCCCGCGAAACCAGTTTGAAGTAAGCCCGATTTTCAAGAGCGTCCCGATGGAAACGTGATATTGCCAGTCGGTTTTTTCTGCCGTGCTTTTTTCTGTTTTTTCTTGTGTTTTTTCAACCTCTTCGCCTTGAAAATTTTGATTGATATCTGAATTTTTGGCTTCAGATTGCATCAAAATTTCCTTGAGTTGAAGCGCTTCCTGTTTCGACAAGGCTTTGATATCGACTTCATCCTCTTTACTGCCAGCAGTATCGATTTTTAGGCGATAAACATTCAAAATCCGCTGAATTATAGATCGTTTGAGGTAAACTTGCTGAATTTTATCAAATGGAACGGCGGTAATGCTGGAAGAGAGAACGCCTTTCTGCAGGATGAATTCTCTGTTTTCATAGTCGATGTGAAATTTAAAGCGAAAAAAAGCTAAAATTCCCCAAACCGCGCTGAGAACGGCAAGAAGCCCAATTCCCAGGATAACATATAAAAGCGTTGAAGAGTCCAGTCCATCGCGGATCAAAATTATGATTGCAATGATTCCACCGCCACGAAAAACGCGATAAAAAACATCTGTAAAGAAAACCGCAATTGCGAGTTTCGATTGGTTTTGCGGATGCGAAAAATCGTTTTCAGTATGACTCATCCTTGACTTGATTTGCTATTTTTTCTTTGAGTTGCTGCGCGAGTTCTGGTGTAAGCCCGGGAATACTTATGTCACTTCCGCTTCCGCCAGCGGTAAAAACTTTCAGTTTGGCCAAGCCGAGCATTTTTTCCAAAAAACTTCTGGAAGTGGAAACGTGCTGGATCCGCACAAAGGGAATAACGGTTGTTTTTTCAAAAATATAACCACGTTGATAAATAATGTCGCGTTCACGAATGGCATAACCATATTTCTTTTGTTTTTTCACGACCAGAAAAAATAGAATTGTCAGAAATAGTAAAGCGACAATTCCAATAGCGGTTTCTAAAAAAACGCGGTCCCACTCATAAGCTAAAAAACCCCAAGCTGCGCCGAGGATCAAACTGAAAATTATTAGTTGCACGATGGCTTTTACCAATTGTTTTGGTGAAATCCGGTTCATTTTTACGGCTTCATAATCGGGTAACTCGCTGATATTTATTTCTTTGTTTGAAAAACTGTTCATTGATTTTTTCGTAATTCTTTGATTTCAGTGCGTTCCTTTTTTAGCAATTTACTCACGACCAATTCATGACTGTGATTGACCAAGTAAAATTTCTTTTTTTCAGATAAATTAGAATTTGCCATTACAACAGAATTCCAATGGGTTTTGTTCATATGATAACCCGGCAAAATGCGTTCGGGAAATTCATCGCGCAAGTGCTGTGCTTTTTCAGGATCACATTTTAAATTGACCTGCGGATTTCCGCTTTCCCAAGATTGCAGGGAAGTTAAGGCAAAAATCTTTCCTTTTACTTTAAAAGCTAAAGTATCATTATCAAAAGGAAAACTTTCAGTCGCGCCGATTTTTTTTAGACAGAAATCTCGAAATTGAACGATGTTCATAAGCATTGGTTTTTATATATATTTAGTCCCTTAAAATAATCAAAAAAGTGGATAAACCACTGGACGGCTCGGTGCGGCGTCGTTGACAAAACGTGCAAAGTTTAAATTCAATAAATAATAAGCATCTGGCAAATCATCTGAAGCAAAGATCAATTCGGTTATTGTGGCGTGGTGACGTGGGTTTTCTGGAAATTGCCAGAAGGAATGATGGGCGCTCAATTTTCCATCGTCTTTTTCTTTGTCAACTGAGGGCAAATCGATGAGCAGGTGATCCACACCACATTCAACCAGATATTCAGCGGCCTTGCCTGTGAGGAAAGGCCAATTTGAATGGCTGTGGTTTTTGCTTAATTTTTCTTCTGAATTTGGTAAGGTTCTAATAATAACAGCTTCCGCTTCTCGATTTGAAAGCTTTCCTTTCAACATTTCCCGATCGATAATTTGATCTTCATTTTTCTCTTTTGGCGTAAGCGAAATCAATTTAGCTTTAAAAAAATAACGGTTCAGCACATCGTGCACACTGTGAAATTTTTCCGAAATATGTCCGAGACATTCCGTGTGTGTTCCGTGGGCGTGGGGATTGAACTGAATTGTGTTGAAATTGACCTTCAGAAACTTTTGCAACCCAATTGCCATCGTGAACCGGGTAAATTTTTGGCTTGTTTAGATACCACGCAAGCGGGTTTTTGTCAGTGGACGAAAGCGGGATGGAAAGGTCAGTCGGTTTGTTTAAATTCGTTTCGAAAACCTGGCCATCGAGTTCAATAGAAGTTTTCATAAATTTTTGACTTATCGTGTGGTGATTTTAAGAACAAAAAGCAATGCGAGAAAAAGTATAAAACCGATGAGGATCAGCCAGCTTTTTGAATAGTGTTTTTTAAGAAGTTTTGAATCGCGCCTGTATGAAAATATTATCAATACAATAAAGGCGACCAAAGAAATTCCTGCAAAAATCCATTGACCTTGAGTAAACATTTTTCCTTAAGTTTACGCAAAAATATAGCTTTCTTATGAAGAAATACCTCGACGCCGTAAAAGAATTTCACAACACTTTTGGCCTGGGCAGTAAAGAAAATCCCACAGCTAATTTAGGCACTGCAAAAAACCGTTTGCGCCACAGTTTGATGAAAGAGGAAAACAACGAATATCTCGCTGCTGCAGAAGCTGGTGATTTAATTGAGGTCGCCGATGCGCTGGGCGATATGCTCTATATTTTATGTGGCACGATGATCGAGCACGGAATGCAGGATAAAATCGAAGCTGTTTTTGACGAAATTCAAGACAGCAATATGAGTAAACTTGGTGAAGACGGAAAACCCATTTACCGCGAAGACGGAAAAGTGCTTAAAGGCCCTGATTATTTTAAGCCCGATATTGCTAAAATACTGAATGAAAAGTAAATCAATCTTTTTTAAGCACAACACTGGAAAACTATTTAGTATTTTTGCCGCTTAATTCTCACATATGGAAAACCGAACTTTAAAAGATTATGCTATCATTGGCTTAAAAGGCGTTGCAATGGGCGCAGCAGATTCTGTTCCTGGTGTTTCCGGTGGCACGATTGCATTGATTGCCGGGATTTATCAAGAGTTGATAAATACTATCGGGAATATTGATACTTCTATTTTTACCACTTGGAAGGAACACGGTTTTCAAACGATGTGGAAAGAAATGAACGGTAATTTCTTGATTGCTTTGATCGGTGGGATATTGTTGAGCCTAATGACAGTTATGCGTCTTGCTTCTTATCTTTTGGAACACCAACCCATTCTGATTTGGTCTTTTTTCTTTGGATTGGTTTTGGCCAGCATTTGGTTTGTCGGCAAAAAAGTGGAAAAATGGAATTTTGGAACAGTTGCCGTGTTTATTATTGGTGCTGCAGTGGCTTATTTCCTGACCACTTTGCCGGCGGCTTCAGCTTCTGATAGTTGGTGGTATTTATTGATCTGTGGCTCACTCGCAGTTTGCGCAATGATTTTGCCGGGGATTTCTGGGGCGTTTATTTTGGTCCTGCTCGGTGCTTATGAACAGATTACAAAAGCTGCGGAGGAATTTGTTTTTTGGAAATTAGGCCTTGTTGCCCTCGGTGCTATCGTTGGCTTGCTTAGTTTTTCTAAAGTTTTGAAATGGCTTTTCAAGCATTATGAAAATATTACTTTGGCCGTTTTGACCGGATTTATAACCGGGTCACTGGCAAAAATATGGCCGTGGAAGAAAGTGCTGGAAAATAAAACTTTGAAGGACGGATCTCAAAAAGTTATAAATGATACCCCGGTTCTGCCTTCTAGTTTTGATGGCGAACCGAGATTGTGGGCGGCCATTGGCTTGATACTCGCTGGTTTTCTATTAATATTTGGTTTGGAAGCATTGGCTAATATTAAACCTAAAAAAAATGGAACAGACCAGGACTAAAACAGATAAGCTTTTTCTGGTATTGAAAGGTTTGGGAATGGGTGCGGCTAACAAAGTCCCCGGCGTTTCCGGTGGAATTGTTGCTTTTGTAGTTGGATTTTACGAAGAGTTTATTTTTTCACTGCAACGCATTAATGGGAATTCATTGATTTTACTTGTCAATGGACGCTTCAAAAGCTTTTATCATTATATCAACGGCCGTTTCCTCAGTCTCTTGATCCTGGGAATGGTTATCAGTTATTTTAGTGTTTCAAAATTGCTGGATTTTTTAATTGTTCATTTTGAGCTTTATGTGTGGGCGCTCTTTTTTGGTTTTATTATTGGCTCGATTTACTTTATCGGAAAAGATTTTAAACTGCGGTCGACACAAAATTTAATTTTCATTGGCATCGGGACTCTAGCGGGCGTGGGAATCAGTTTAATGGAACCTGCCACACAAAATGACAATTTGTGGTTTGTATTTTTATGTGGGATTATCGGCGTTTCAGGGATGACCTTGCCAGGTCTTTCGGGTTCTTTTATTTTGATCTTAATTGGGAATTATGTGCTGCTGATGGTCGATTCAGTCAACGCACTTTTTTACACCTTGACCGATATTTTTAGTTTTGATTTTTCTTTTGTCAATAATCCCGAGCGCCTTCACTTGCTTTCTGTTTTAGGTTCGTTTACCTTGGGGTCGCTTGTGGGAATGGTCGGTCTATCCCATATTTTAGGCTATGTCCTTAAAAATTATAAAAATATTACTTATGCCGTGATCATTGGTTTTATAACTGGTTCACTTGGTGTGGTTTGGCCGTGGAAAGAAAAAATTTTTAAGCACGGCACAGCTGGTTTAGTTTTGAAAGATGCTAATGGAAACCAGATTTTAGATAATTATGACCGCTATATTCCAAATATAGCTGATTGGAGCACGTGGATTGCCATTTTTTTTATTATTTTGGGGATCTTAATTGTGTTTGGTTTGGAACGCTACGGAAATAAAAATTCATCAACTAATGGATAAATACGGATTGATCGGGAAAAACCTCGATTATTCATTTTCGAAAGACTTTTTTCACGAAAAATTTTCGGAAGAAAACATCGATGCACTCTATGAAAATTACAACATAGGGAGCATAAGCGAACTTGAAGAAATTTTTAAAAGAGAATCGCGCTTAAAGGGGTTAAATATAACTATTCCTTATAAAACCGCCGCTATGGGGTTTATGGATGAGGTGGAACGTGATGCCAAAAAAATTGGTGCCATCAATGTAGTTCAGTTTAAAGACGGAAAAAGAATTGGTCACAACACTGATTGTTTCGGTTTTATGAAAGCACTGTTCCCATTGCTGGAAAA
>Ga0307976_1000729_pt1 | contig 17453 bp, 16 predicted proteins | sample OrgLakmetagen919_FD_201836 | JGI IMG/M metagenome (GOLD analysis project Ga0307976, IMG submission 201836) | Saline water microbial communities from Organic Lake, Antarctica - #919 | ecosystem: Environmental > Aquatic > Non-marine Saline and Alkaline > Saline | place: Antarctica: Organic Lake... | reverse complement strand
AGTCAACCGCCAGCTATTTGGGAAGCGCGGCTGACTGGCCGCCGCCTCGTGCCGCGCGTTACGCCCAAACCCAAAGTGGCCGGTTTTTGCGCCGCCCTGTGGCTGGATTTTACTCCGGCGTTGACAAATGACCCAACTCGCGCACCAGCAGCCAGTACGGCGCTTCCTCCACCATCCGCCGCACCAACGCGCGCGGCGGGGCCGCAATTGCGCTCCCGGCTGGCATCCGCCCGCCCGCGATGGCGGTGGCGCCCAGCGCAAAGACATCCTCGGCCAGCTTCAGCCGGATGCCATTGTCGCGCCCGTCGCCCTGACCGATCTCGGACAGGCGCATGACGACATCCTCAAGCCCGAGCCGCGCCGAGCGTAGCCGGATCACATCGCCGGGGCCAAGGCTCGCGCCTTCGCGGTTCACCACGATCTCGCCCGAGAGCAGCGGCACCGACAGCGCACGCAGATCGCGTTCGGCCACGCGCACGGCAAGGCCCTGATAGCGGATGCCGGGATAATCGAGCGTGGTCGCGATCACCTCGCCCATGGCTTGCACGCGGGCGGTGTCGGTAACGCTGACCGCCCCGGGCTCATCCGTCCAGGCGTCGGTGAAGCGCACGGTCACGCTGTTGATCAGATCGGACGGTGCGCGCCGCCCCAGACGTCCCCAATCCACCACGTTGGTTTCGTCGAACATGGGCAACGTGGCTGCCACATAATCGGCGCGGATCAGCCTGATTTCCCAAAGCCCGGTGCGCCGGTCGATGAAGAGCGTGGCGTCGATATGATCGAGCACGCCCGCGATGAATTCCTCAATGGAGCTGTCCTGTTGCCAGAGCAGCGAGAGGCCGAAGCCCTCGGTATAGAGCGTATCGGCGGCGGCGGTAAAACTCGCCCCGATCTCGACCCCGGAATAGCCCAGCCCCCAATCGCGGTTGGTCAGGCAGTCGCGGATGATATGGGCCGGGTTCATGTCCGGGCCATTGCCGAACGCTCCGCGCAGGGAGGCCACCAGCGCCTGGCTGTCCCCGGGCGGGATCACCGGCACGCCGTCGACGGGGGTGTTGTCGATCAGCGCGGTGGCGCTCGTATCCGCCAGTGCGATGTTGAAGCCGAAGATATCGGCGGGCGGCAGGGTGCGTATGATCGCGAGCGCTGCCTCGACCGAGGAGGCAGGTTCGGGCGCGCCGTCGGTCACGAAGATGACGATGCGACGTTTGGAACCGCCGCCCGCAAAGAACGCCGCCGCTTGCGCAAAGGCCGCATCAAAACTGGTGCCGCCTGAGGTGCTGTTCGGCAGCGCCAGCATCCAGGCCTCGAGGGCGGTGTAATCGTCCGGGCCCATATTGCGCCGCTCGATCGCGCCCGCCACCGACGCATTCCAGAGCACGATGCGGATATCATTGGGCCGGTCAGGATCGACGCCCACGCCGATCTCGCGGATCAGCGCCGCGACGCCCGCCTTTTGCGCCCCCATGCGCGTGCCCGACATCGAGCCGGAGACATCGAGCGCGATATAGATCGCCGCGTCCGAGATGTTCGCCTCGGGAACGATGGCCGCCGTCTCAGGGTACCATTGCGCCGCCCCGGCCTCACCGGTCAGCACGCGGGTCACGCGCACGGCCCATGGCTTGAGATAGGGGTTGATGCCGAGATAGACCTGCCGCAGCACCAGGCTGCACAGGCCCCGGTACCCGGGAACATTCCCGCCCATGCGCGCGGCCAGATAGTCGTTCGGCCCCTGGCCAGTGCCGCCCATCAGCACATCGACATCGCCGACAATCCCGCCCTCGCGGCTCTCGCCGCCGAAAAGGTCGGGCTTGTCGATCCGGATGCGCCCGCCGCCTGCGCCAGTGTTGCTGGCAGCGCTGGTCGCCTCGAAGACGTCGACCGATTGAGAGGGGAAGCTCAGCGCCTCGGGCAGGACGGACCACGAGGTGACGCCTGTCACTGCATCGAACGACACGGCTTGCAGCGTGATCGTCTGGCTTGAGCCGTTCGCAAGGCGCAGCCGATACTCCCGCCCGATGCGCACCCCTGCAAGAGAGCCCGGAAAGGTGATGGTCGCGCCGCTGTCGCCCGCCATCCCCGCAACGGCCGTCATGCCTGCAACCGTCCCAAAGCGCGTCTCGACCGCCGCACCGCCGCCCGATACCCCGCCACCGGTTGTCACCGACCAGGCGATGCGGCGATCGACAAGGATCTCGCGGATCGCATCGACCGGCCCGTGGCAAAGCGCCAGGTGCAGGCCCAGCGAATAGCGATAGCCGACGGTCTGCGCCTTGCTACCTCCGCCCATCGCTGGCCTCCCTTGCAGCCGCCGCGCGCCTTTCGGCGGCCGCGATCACCGGCTCGACCAGCGCATCGCCGGTGGCGCTCAACCGGTCCACCTCGATGCCGTGCTCGAGAAACGCCTGCCAATCGAGCCCATGCCTGCGAAACCATGGCCGCACGCCCGCGAGGCAATAGCGCGCGGCGCGCAGGTCCTGGATCGTCACGCGCGTCATTTCTTGCCGCCTTTCTTCCTGATCGGATCGACGCGCAGATCACCGGCCCAGACCACATTCGGCCCGGTGATCAGAACCGTGCCGAAGACCACCGGGATCGGGCGGCCCTCTTCGGCGGTGGGCAGCGAGAACGCATCAAGCCCCGCTGCCTGCGGGGTCTCGGTCTTCGGGCGCGGGTTCAGCGCATAGGAAATCGCCGAAAGCACCAGCCCGAGCACGAGCCGCGCGATGAAGGTCCAGACCATGAGGTGTTCCTTGACTGCGCCCGAAAGGACGCTTGGGCGTATTCGCCCGGTGTTGTGCGTAAAAGCGTTTGGCAGTGGCCGCGTCAGGCGGTGGCCGCGTCAGACAATGGAACCGCCGCCGAGCGGATTGCGGCCCGGGATCTCGGGAAAGCCGCCGAAGTTTGCGAGATTGCCGAATTTGGCAGCACAGGTCGCTGCGCGCAGATCGCAGCCGGGGGCCATATCGACCAGCAGAGGCAATGGCTCGCCGGTCTCTGGATCGATCTCAGGAGCGCCCAGCGCCGCAGCGATCTCTGGCATCGGGCGCGACAGGGTCACGAGTGCCCCCGCATGCCCGGTGATGAACCCCAACTGCGGCCCGAACCGCAGCACCCCGCCGCGATACCAGCCGTCGGGCGCATCCGCCGCCTGCGCGATTGCCACCGCATTGGCCGCAACGCTGCTCACCACGCCGCCCTGCCAATGCAGCGCAATGTCGAGCCCGCAGCCACGCCCGTAAAGCGCATGGCGGCAAAGCCGCTGGTACTTCGCCCGCACCCCGGCCCGGCGCAGCGTGCTGAACACGGACTCGCAACTCAGGATGATCCGCTGACCCTCGACCTCGGCCCCGACCACGCGCCCCTTCCAATGCGCCACCGTCTCGCCCAGCACCTGCTCATGGCCGCGAAAGATCGTCAGCGTCACGGCTGCGTTCCCCATCGGCGCCAGAAACCGCCGCGCGAAAGAATGCGACAAGGGCCAGGTCAGCTCCAGCCGCCCGCGCTCGATCTCGCTGGTCTGCACGACATCGCCATGGGCCACGGCGGCAGGGTCCCAGGTGATCGCCTCCCCGCCGCTCCCCGCGCTGGTCCAGGCACCCGCGCGGCTGGTGAACCGCCAGACCTGCGCACCCTCGATGAACTGGTAAAGGAAATACGGGCGGCCCTCGGCAGGAGAGGACTCGATGCTGGCGTAGGTCATGGGGGCGATCCACTCAGTGGAGACAGGCAGGGTTGATGCTTTCGCCCAAGCGGGGGGGCATTTGGAGTGACACTCGAAAGCAGGGCGCTACCCTTCGGCCACCGTGGGATGAGCCTTTGGCAGCTGACAAGCGAGCGCGGGCAGCCGCCTTGCGGCTGCGCGGCAAGGGTCTGCACCGAGGACGTCAAAGCAGACCTTCATCCAGCGGGACAGTCGAGGCCCTTAGAGCACGTCACCTGGGGCGCAGGACGATTTCCGTCGCGGTAGCCGCGCAGAACGATAAGAACTCTGCGACACTATCCGCTTCAAACGTTTCCAGCGGCCATTAACGCACTTTGCCGGAACTGTTGGCGTTGTTCGCCGGTTCATCCTGGAAACCACAGGAGCTATCATGAATGATGCGTTGATCTGGGTAGGGATCGCTTTTTGCATTTCGCAATCGGCCTTGTTCTCGGGGTCGAACATTGCCGTTTTCAGCCTGAGCCGCCTCCGGCTCGAGGCCGCTGCCGCTGCTGGCGACAAGAGCGCCTCAACTGCACTCGAGCTCCGGCGCGATGCAAACTTCACGCTTGTCACCATCCTCATCGGCAATGTCGCCATCAACGTTGCTCTGACCATGCTGGCGGATTCCGTGCTGGCAGGCGTGCTGGCCTTTCTCTTCTCGACCGTCGTCATCACCGCGTTGGGCGAGATCGGGCCTCAGGCCTATTTTTCTCGCAACGCATTGCGGGCGGTGGCGCTCTTCGCACCGGTCCTGAAGGCCTACCGGATCCTGTTGTGGCCACTTGCGAAGCCCACAGCCCTCCTCCTGGACGCGTGGGTGGGCACCGAAGCAATCGCATGGTTCCGCGAGCAAGAACTGCACAACATCCTGCGACTTCATGCTGCGAATGCCGGCAGCGAGGTGGGGCGCGTTGAGGCAATCGGGGCGACCAACTTTCTCGCAATCGACGATCTCGTGCTGCAAGATCAGGGCAAGCCACTCGATCCTGACAGCATCGTGCGACTGTCCTTCGAGGGGGCTCATCCTGTCTTTCCCAAGATCGAACACGCCCCGGATGATCCTTTTGTCCGCAAGCTGGCCGCGTCGCGCAAGAAGTGGATCGTCCTGTCCGACGACGATGGGCAGGCGCGCTTGTTGCTGAACGCGAATGCCTTCCTGAGGGACTTTCTGGTCCTTCGAAAAGAAGTCGCGCTAATCGATTACTGCCATCGTCCGGCGGTGGCCACCAAGCCGACCGATACCCTCGGCAAGGCGATCGGCATTCTTGCCATGCTGCGCGATCAAGACGCCGGGCACGACGAAGCGGTCATCCTTTTGTGGTCGACGGAGGCAAAACGATTGATCACCGGAGCCGACGTACTCAGATGCCTGCTCAGCGGAATGAGCGAACGCGGGGGGATGTCGCGATGACGGCTGAAACCTAGCCCCTGAGTGGGATGCATCCGACCTCTTCGCTGTGGGTGCGGGCTTTCTGCGGTGTCTCCGACAGGGCGACGATCGCCCAGACTCTTGGGTTCAGGATCTCTTCTGTTTCATCAACAACGGGGGCATATCCCGTGCGTAATCGGCGGGAAGCGTCATGGCGTGAGCAACCCGCGCGGAGGGCGCGGTTCCGGATCGTCCGCGGAACCATGCCGGGTCAATGGCGTTAAGGCAGCGGAGATGAAAGGAACGCCACATGAACGACGATCGCAAGAAAGGCCAAGCCAAAGACGTTAAGGGCTCCGCAAAGGAGACTTGGGGCAATGTTACCGGCGACAAGGATATCGAGCGGAGCGGACAGGCCGATCAGGCCAAAGGAAAAGCCCAGAAGAGGTTTGGCGAGGCCAAGGAAGCACTTCGTGGAAAGGACTGAACAATGATCAAATTCATAGGCGGCGTCACCGGCATCATATTTCTCATCGGACTTCTTGTGGTGATCGGTATTCTCGCCGTTATTTTTTGAAAACGACTTCGGCACAGGTTGTGGGAGGCAGCGGAGCGTCCTCTCTTGGCGCAGGTCATAAGCAGATGTGCGGTGCGGACAGGCCAAGACCGGTCGGCGTGGGCCGCACACGTCGTTCGCATCACAGCGGATGACCGGTCGCACCGGCCTTATCAGTTTGGTGTTGTGTCCAGCGTTGCATTCCTAAGCGTCCCCGCCGGGTTATTCCGGCACCTTGACGACGGGGATCGTCGTTTCGCTGGAGGCAGGCCCATGGGTGATCTCGACCCGGTCGGCATCTGCGCGCGCAAAGGTCAGGAAATGCACCTTCGTGCCGATTGGCACCGGTTCGCCGAGGTTTGACGAAATCGTCAGCCGATGGTCCAGTCCGTCTGCAATGACGGCGTTGATAGACCGGAACCGCAGCGCGCCAGGCATTTCCAGCATGATGCGTCGTCCGGTATAGCTATCGATGTCTGTAACCGGCGCGACGCGCATGAGCACCGACCCCGATGTCATGCCGGCGCGCAGTTGCAGTTCACGGCCCCAGCTCGGGAGCCAGAAGCTGGCCTGCCGCCCGCGCAGCGACCAGAGCCAGCGGCGCATCGCGTGGCGCGCGGTTGGACCTTGGGCCTTGAGCGTGATGCTTTCGCCGCGATCGAACACATCGCGCATCGGTTCCACCACCACCGGCCCGAAGCCGTTGTCGACATATTCGACCGCGCGGCGCAGGCTGGCGGTGAGCGGGCGGCGGGTGAGGCTCGGGTTTGTCTGGACCGGGCGGCCGAGATAGGTTGGCAGCACTGGTGCTGCGAGATCGGGCGCGTCGCGCAGCAGGAAACTGGCGGTCATGGTGCCGTCGCCCTGCCTTCGCCGTGCAATCTCGACCGCCGAGGTCAGCACGCCCACGCGGACCGGCGCGACTGTGATCCGCCGTGCGGCCACGGACGTGGTGGGCAGCTGCAGGGCCAGTGGCTCTGCCAGGATCAGTCGGTCCGCCTGAACGGCACTGATTTCCACCACCGCTGCCTCCCTACCATCCACAGCAATAGCCGCAAATCCTGGCCCCCGGAAATCCGACAGCGTCGCATCAAGCAGTATCTCCGTCGCGCCCTGCGTCAGATCGGTGTCCGGCTGCAGCGCCACGTGCCAGAGCGGGACCAGCCATTCCCCGGTGAACCCCGCCCGCACCAGTTCCGCGGCCCGCGCCATGCCCGGTGCATCCAGCCGGTGGCGAAACGTGACAATCTCGCGCGGGCGGGGCCGGAGCGCGATGCGCTGTTCGCCGGCGCGCGATTGCAGCACGTCCGTGCGCCATTCCAGCACCTCGGTGATTTCCTGCGCTGCCGGGAAGAACCAGAGCGGCGGCGTGTCTTCCACGTCAGGCATTCATGGCACTCCGGTTGCGGCGGATGACGTTCAGGATTGCGCGCTCGCCCGAGGGCGTGGCGAGATAGTCGCCGACGACCGAGGGGTCGAGGACGTTGATAATGCGCGTCGACATGTCGGCCGCCGATGACGGGCTGTCCGCACCGTTCATCTCCACCCCCAGCCGCCCGTCGCGGCCGCGGCGCAGCGGCAAGATTGCCTCTGGCCCGGCCTCGCCCATCAGCCCGATGCCGCGCGAGAACGGAAAGACCGTGGGGCGGTTGACGACGCCGCCGCGTGCGAAGGCGGTCAGTTCCTGGCCACCGGCAAAGATCCCGCCGCGTGCAAAGCCGAAGAGGCTTGCGAGGAACCCACCGCCGCCGCCGCCACTCCCGCCGCCAGAGAAGGCATTGATCAGCGCATTCTCGATCGGCTTGAAGGCCAGATCGATTAGCCGACTCGCAAGGTTCTGCGCGATCTGTGAGACAGCGCCTGCAAAAGTCTCCCAGGTGAATTCGCCGAATTTGAGCGCGTCCTTGATCGGACCTGTGATGTCTTGCGCCAGCCCTTCGGCGATCTCGCGCGAGCGGTCCTGCGCCGAGCGCACCGCCTCTGCCGTGGATTGCCATGCCGTTTTGGCAGTATCTGCGGCCTCGCGCAGCGCACTGCCGGCGGCACGCCCCGCCCCACCCGCACGCCCCGCCGCCTCGCCGGTCGCATCGATTGCATCCTCAAGCCCCTCGGCAGCGGCGCGCGCGCTGGTCAGCCCGGCTTCGGCCTCTGCCCCGCTTGCCGTGACGGCCTCGCGCAGGGCGGCGATGGAGTCGAGCGGCGCGGTTGCGGCCCCGACCACACCCGCCATGGTCGCGCGCAGGGCCTCGGCCTCGGCGCGCGCCTCAGTAGCGTATTGGCCAAGCCCAAGGTCCGGCAATGCAATCGGCTCGGACGTGAACGCCGCCTGGAATGCCGCGCGGGCCTCTGCACCTGCCTCGGTCGCGGAGCCTGCGAACGGGTTGTCGACCCGGCCGAGTTCAAGATTGCCGATCAGCGAGATGCGGCGCTCCACGCCCAGCGTCTCGAGCCCGGCGTTGATCCCTTCCAGAAACCCGTTGATGCGCTGGCCGACGCCGTTCAGCATCGCCTCGACGCCCGCGATCAGCGCATTCGCGGCCTGGAAGGCAAAGTCCCCGATCGTGCCGGGCAGCGCGCCCCAGAGCACCCTGATCGCGTCGAACGCCCCCTGAAAGGTGTTCAGCACGGCATTGCCAAAGGCAATCACGGCGGCAAGTGACGCCTGCAGCGCCTCGGCAATGGCGGCCTTGATTCCGGCCCAGCTGGCCATGATCGAAAGGCCCATGGCAACAGCGCCAAGCTGCATGCGCGCCCAGACCTCGCTGGCAAGATCACCGAGAAGAGTGAGCGCGGCGCCAAACCCGCCCGCTCCGCGCACAAGACGCGCGAACCAGTGGATCAGCTCGCCCGCCGCCACGATCAGTCCGATGAACGGCAGGCGCAACAGCGCCCCGCGCAGGATGACCAGCGCCATGGCAAGGCTCTGCACCGATACGGCCGCCGCGATCTTGGCCGCCACGAACCGCCCGGCCAGCAGCGCGGCGATGCCGGTCGCATAGGCCGTGAGCCGCCCGAGATTGTCGAAAAGCGCCCCGATGGCGATGCCGAGCGGGCCGGTGGTGCGCGCCAGAGCCGCCATGGCATTGGCCACGATTTCCAGTGCCGGGGCCGCGGCAACCGCGAGCTGGTTCGAGAGCCCGCGCCAGATCAGGCCAAGCCGCGAGATCGCATCGTTGGTGCGCTCGATCTGTGCCGCGTCCTGATCCGACACCACGACCCCGAAATCCCGCACATCCTGCGTCGCCTGGCGCAGCGTCGCCGTGTCGATCCGCGTGAACATCAGCGCGGCCCGGTCCCCGAAGAGTTGCGACGCCACCGCCGCACGCTCGGCATCGGGCACGAACGCGGCCAGCCGGTCCTGAATGAGCGCAATGCGCTGATCGAGCGGGAGCGCCTGCAGCTCGGCGGCGGACAAGCGCAGCCGGTCGAGCGCGTCGACCGCAGGGCCGGTCCCGGCAGCGGCCTGGCTCAGACGTCGGGTCAGCTGCATGGTCGCCTGCTCGATCTGCCCCATCGACACGCCAGCGAGATCGCCCGCGCGCTCGAGCACCTGAATGCTCTCGACCGTCGTGTCGAGCGAAGCCGCGAGCTTGGCCTGCGCATCGACGGTCTGGAGCCCCGAGCGGATCATCGCCGTGGCCGCCGCCGCAATCGCGGCCGCCGCCGCCGCCATCGCCACCCGCGCGCGCCGCGCAAAGGCCGCAAGGCGCGCGTTCGCCATTTCCATCTCGCGCGACAAACGGCCAAAGCCGCGCGCACCGGCCTCGCCGACCCCCTCCAGCTCAGCCTTCACCTGACGCCCGCCGGTCGCAGACAGGCGGACGCTGACGCGTTTCTCGGTCATGAGGGTCCTCCCACCCGCGTTTCCATCTGGTCGTTGAGCTTGCGCACCATCACCGCCTCAAGAACGGGCAGGAGTTCGGCGGCAGCGCGGCGGTCCACGCCCAGCGCGTCGGCCATGGCCAGCGCCGCGCCCATGTCCCAGCCGAGCACGACGCCAGGGACGGCACGGATCTGGCCGCCGAGCCGCCCTGCCAGATCCCAGACCTGCCAGCCCTCATGCGTGCGCGGCGCGTTCAGGACTTGCGGGCAGTCTTCGCAGCTTTGCGCACAGGCTGCGCAGTACCCTTCGCCCCCGCCGTAGACCCAATCGGCGAGGGCGCGGAGACGTTTTTTTCCGCGTCCAGCTCCAGACCCTTCGCGACGTACCCCATCTGGAAGCGCTCGAAGATCGGCCAGATATCGAGGAGGGCTGCGATGCCTTCGGGGCTGACCGACACCGGCTCGCCATCAACGTCACCGACCCCTTCCCAATCGAGGATGGCACGTTCGGCCAGCGCCTTGCCGAAGATCACGGCGATCTCGTCGTCGCCGGTGCCCTCGGGCAGAGTGCGCACAGCCGGATCGCTGCGCGCCGCGACCATCAGCGCGGTTGTGAGCGGTGCAACCCGGACGCGCACGCCAAGGCAAAGGGCAAGCCAATAGGGCTCACGGGCGAGGTTCAGGCGCAGCATTTCTGAAAACCTTTCTGAAAGGAAAGAGGTCTAGAACGAGGCCATCTGTGGCGCTCGGGGTGATCGATGGCTGATGGGTATGGGAAGCATGCTTACGGCGCAGGCCCGGTCGATACCTGGTCTGCGCCGTCAAGCGGCCGCAATGCGCCGAGCCGGTTTGACCGCATGCTCTTTTTTTGGGCGGTGCTTGGCTATGCCATTTGGGGCGTGACGGTTGCTGTGCTCTTATCCGTTTGTCCCGACTACGCGGTGCGCTCAGAATGTCTCAAGATTGTTGATCAGAGTGACCGTGCACATCCGCCCCAGCGTGCTGTCGCGGGCGGCCTGCCAGTCGAAGGTGGCCTGCACGCCTTGGGGCCCGGCGATCTCGATGCGCGGGCGCGGCAGATAGACGGCATGGGCGGTCAGCACCAGGCTTTCGCCCGTTGGCAGCGCGTAGCCGAAACTCAGCGCGCAGGGATCGCCGTTGATCGCCTGATCGACCAGCACCTGATCGGCGAAGCGCACCTCGATCCGGCCCGTCAGCGCCGCGATTGACGGGTCCGCGCCGTCGATCCGCCCGTCCGACCGGATGGTTTCCACCCGGTCGAGGGCATTAGCATAGGTGATTTCGGCCGAGACGATGTTGCCAAGCGCCGTGCCGTTGCGCGTGATCGCCCCGTTGAAATGCCCGAACCGCTGCAGGCCAAGCTCGGCCAGCGTGCCCGCAGCAGATGCGGCTGCGATGCTTTCACCCTGCGCAACGAGGCTCGCGGTCGCGGTCAGCAGCCCCGAGCGCTGCATCTGCCACGAGAGCGTGTCGAGCATGCAGCCCGAATACATCGCAAACCGCGGGATCTCTGGCATGCCGGTCTCGATCGACAGCGACGGCAACGACCAGCCGCCAGAGCGGAACTCGTGGCTCCAAGGCGCTGCCGTGGCCGTGGTAATCGGCTGGCCAAACGCCGCCTTCAGCCAGAAGCCGAACGCCTGCGCATCGATCGGCAAAACGACATTGCCGTCCGCCGTCACCGCGTCCTTGATCGGCGGCAGCGGATCGCGGCCATAGCCCAGCAACTCCGAGTTCAGCAGCGGTTGCTCGGACCCCAGCGTCGCGCTGGCAAACGGCATCCGCACAAAGCCGCTGGCGGGCGGCGTGCCATAGGTCGTCTCGAACGCAAGCGCCATCTGCGCCCGCGCCCCTTGGGCTCGTGCCATCGTGTTCTCCTATTGTTTGTGGGGATCAGCCGAGCGGATCGGCCGTGGAATAATGCAGGATCACCGGGACCACTGCCGCCTTCAGGCTGGCAGCACCCTCGACCGGCAGATCGACCGGACGCGGGGCTTCGGCCTCAATCCAGTCGCAGAGGCCCCCGAGCGTGCGGTCGGCAGAGATTGCCGCGCCGATGCTGGCGGTCAGCGTGTCAAAGGCGACGTCGCGGGCGGTGCCTTGCACGATAGCCTCGATCTCGGCCCGGTGTTGGTAATGGTAGCGCAAGGGCGACAGGGTCACTTCCGGTTCCCCCGGCTCGCCGTCGCGCAGGATCAGCAGGCCATCTGCCAGTATGCGCTCGGGCAGAACCCCACCACGCAAGGCGGTGGCAGGCAGCGTTGAGAGCCGCGCGTGCAGCGCGGCGAGGATGGTTTCGCGGGAGGTGGGCATACTTGCTCAATCTATTGTTCGTCAGCGCAGCAGCAGCTTCGAGACCTGATCAGGGCGAAAGCTCGAATGCAGCATTCGACACGAGGGGACGGATTGCGGACAGTCGATACATCAAGCACCACGGTCTGCTCTTCGGACAAAGTGCCCATTCGCAGCGGCTGCGCCAATGTCTGCTATCGATCAAAATTTCAAAATGGCATCCGCCGCACGGCGTCCGGACATCAATGCACCATGCGTCGTACCCAGGTGATCAAACTCAGGGCACCTCTATAAATTGCCCCACCCCCTGCACTGCGGTATGGTGAGGCAGTGAACCGGCAGTGGAGATGCGGCGATGGCGCAGATGGGTTTTTTCGATCTTTCGGACCGTTATGCGAGCTTGGACGCCAAGAAGGACCCGCTGGTCGAGATTGACGCCGTGGTGCCGTGGGAGGAGTTTCGCCCGTCTCTTGAGCGGGTCTGGCGCAAGCCGGATGCGGATCGCAAGTCCCGGGCCGGGCGCAAGCCGATGGATGCGGTGTTGATGTTCAAGACGCTGGTCCTGAGCGCGCTCTACAACCTTTCCGACGACCAGATCGAGTATCAGGTCCGTGACCGGTTGTCTTTCATGCGCTTTTTGGGGCTTGGTCTCGGCGACCGGGTGCCCGACGCCAAGACGGTGTGGCTGTATCGCGATGCGCTGGCGCAGGCCGGCAAGGTGGAGGAATTGTTCGGGTTGTTCGACGGTCATCTGGCGCGGCGGGGCTATATTGCGCGGGGTGGGCAGATCCTGGATGCCTCCATCGTGCCGGTGCCGCGCAATCACAATACGCGCGATGAAAACGCCGCTATCAAGAGGGGCGAAGTGCCCGAGGATTGGGCTGATAAGCCAGCGAAACTGGCGCAGAAGGACGTGGATGCACGTTGGACGAAAAAGCACGGCAAGAGCCATTACGGCTACAAGAACCACGTGAACGTGGACCGCACCCACAAATTGGTGCGCCGCTATCACGTCACCGACGCCGCTGTGCATGACAGCCAGACGGTGGACCACCTGCTGATGCAGGGCAATACCGGGTCTGGCGTGTGGGCAGATTCAGCTTATAGGTCCGAAGAGATGGAGGCCAAGCTGCGCGACCGGAAGCTGAAAAGCCACATCCACCGTAAGGGGAAGCGCGGCAAGCCGCTGACTGAACAAGCCAAGGGCAGTAACCGGACGAAATCCTCGGTGCGGGTCCGGGTCGAGCACATTTTTGGCGCGCAAGCCAACGACATGGGCGGCACCCTGGTGCGCACGATCGGCCTGGTGCGGGCCAAAGCAAAGATCGGGATGAAGAACCTCGCCTACAACATGCGCCGCCTCGGCCAACTGGGTCGCATCAACCCGCACCCCGCCTGAAAAACGGTCGCCCACAGACGCAGATCGTCCTGCGCATCGCGAAAAACGGCCCTGAACCGAAGGTCCGCGAAGCGAATTGGGCAGCACATCATCAAACCCAACGCAACACTCGGTCAGCTGAAGGTCGCTGACGCGCTTCGGGCGGAACCTGCTATGCCGTTGCCGCGAAAACAGTCAAAAATCGAGGTGCCCTCTGGCTGGTGCGGTATAAACGGGATGGCCGCGCGGCATCGAATTTGCAATTCTTCCTATTCACCACAGGTACGGTATCGACCGGCTCATTCCTTGCCCGGCTCATCCCCGACCAACCTGTCGCTCCCAGCGATGCGGTGCCGTTGATCGATCTTGCCAATACGGCGCTCGCCCAATCAACGTCTAAACTCATCGCGCCGATTGCCGCCGCGTTCAACGCACTTAGTGATCCCGAGAAGCAGGACTTCCTCGAGCGCATCCTGATCCTCGATGGCAGCCCGCGCATCGGCGAAGTCCCGATAATCATAAGGGACAAACATATGCGAAGCATCCGGCGCGAGTACCGCGAGTTCGTCTTCGAGCGGCTTGAAGGCTGGTGGACCGATGCTGTGATCAAGCAACTGACCGGCGCTAGGCCGGAAGGAATCTTCGGCTACGAGGTCTCGGACAAGCTCTCCAATTTCGCAGAAGAATACAAGGCTGACAACCTGCCCATCACTTTCCGTGGAAAAGTGCCAGGCGACGAGATCGACACCGATGCCGATCCGCGCCTGTTCGTGGCGCAGCTGCGCGAAATCGGTATCTCGTCCAACCGGATTAGAAGTGCGATCCTAGACTACTATAGAGCGTTCGCTCAGCGGTCGGCTTGGGCACGTGAGAGCCTGCTTGTTTCGGGCGAGGTCGAAGAATACGAGGAGCGCCTCGCCGACGAATGGAGCCGCTACAAGGATGTCGCTTTCGAGAAATTGAAAGATGACAGCGCGGAGGACGCGCTACGCGAAGCCGGCGCAACTCTTTTCACCTGGGCGGAATTTGAGACAGGGAAGATCGAATCTTTGCGGATCCGCGCACGGGTGACTGAGCCTTATGTTCTTCGTGGTAGCTTTCACATTCTGGCAGATGCCAAGCGTGAACCGAGGGTCTATTGGCATCCGAGGTTCATCGACCGTCTCGGCAAGGTGTTGGGGGTGGTCTCGTGAAGCGATGGGACCAGCGCCCCTTCGAGATTCGGAACCTTTTCAACCCTGCATTCTGCGGCCTGGTTCTGTTTCGTGGCCTGCACGGCTACGAGGAAGACGACCCCCGCGGTATGCCCTTCTCGCTGTCGCTACTTGTGCTGCCCCTGTGCCTGCACAAGGATTCGCGCGAATTGATTGCCAGCAGTCCACGCAGCTACTTGCTCAAAACTGCGGAAAAGCATCAGCAAATTATGGTGGGATTTGCTGCCCGGGTCACGCAGATGTTGCCGTATGCCTTCGAAGGGTTCGGTCTGCTGATGGAAAGGGGTTGCATCGCTGTGGCGAACGACGGTCGCATCCGGACCGTACCTAAAATGGTGCGAAAGGCCGTCGATGGAACCGGAACCGCCGAGACCGTCGCCTGCCAGAAAGTGGCGCGCATTGTCGGCAGAGAATTTGCACGCATCGCCGATCGGGCGACCGTTTACACGACTTTCGGGATTCGTCCATGAAGATCAAATCCATCCACATCTACAGCCATGACGGCCAACGCCGTGACCTGCAGTTAAAGATAGACGGGCTAAATATCATCACCGGTCGCTCCTCCACCGGCAAGTCCGCGCTCTCCGCGATTATCGAATACTGCATGGGACGATCCTCCTTCAATGTCCCGGAAGGGATTATCCGCGATAAGGTTGCTTGGTTCGCGGTGATCTACCAGTTCGAGAAGGAGCAGGTGCTAGTCGCCAAGCCGACCCCGTCTGGCGGTGGTGCCAGTTGCAGCACAGCAATGCTGCGGCGCGGCACCAAGTTGCAAATACCCGAGTTCAAGGATCTCGCGGTCAATACCGACGACGACAGCATCGTCGAACTGCTGTCGCGCTTGCTTGGCATTCCCGAAAACCGCACAGAAGTCGCGCTTGAACACAGCCGCGACAGCTACGACGCAAACATCAAGCACACATTCTACTACCTCTTTCAGAAGCAGGGAATCGTCGCCAATCCGGACCAACTTTTCTACCGCCAGAACGAGCCGCACCAGCCGCAAACGATCCGCGACACGCTGCCGATCCTGCTCGGTGTTTCTTCCAATGAACGCTACGAGCTGGAATCTAATCTACGCAGAGCGCAACGGGAACTGAAGATCAGCAACAAGAAGCTGGAGCTGGCGCGCGTTGCCGTCGATACGTCACAAGTGCAGGCGATCGGTCTGAGCTCAGAAGCCAAGACGGTCGGAGTCATTGGCAATACCGACGAAAATCCGAATGCCGACCAGATCATCGAAGCATTGAGGCTGGCGCTTTCGTGGAAGCCCGAAACGGTGCCGGACGACGACGCCAGCCGAATTTCCCATCTAGAGAATGAGCTGGCCCAATTGCGCCAGGATCGGCGAGACACCCAAGCCCGGATCGACGCAGCGCGACAGTTCGCTAAAAAGGCAGGCGGCTACGAAAGTGAGGCCGCCGAACAGATAGACCGGCTCGCCTCGATCAAGGCTCTGCCGAAGAACCCCGACAGCGGCGAATGGCAATGGCCGTTCAGCGAGCGGAATCTGGCGCTGGAATCCCCGGTCGCCGTCGTCCTGCTCAACGAGCTTGAATCGCTCGACAAGGAGTTGCGGATCGCTACCGGCCAGCGCCCCAAGCTCGAAGCCTACTTGGCCGACCTGACTGGCAAGGCGGACGAGATTGCGGGGGCTATCAAACAGAAGGAAGCGGAGCTGTCCGCGGCGATTTCAGCCAATGAATTCATCGCCCAGCTGGGTAACCGTAACAATGCGGCCGCGCGCGTGGTGGGCCGCATCAGCCTCTTTCTCGAGACGCTCCTGCCCGACGAGGACATTGCCAAACTGGAAGCGGAGAACCGCCGTCTCAACAACAAGGTCAAGCAGCTTGAGGGGCAGATCGGTGCGGACGACAGCAATGAACGCCTAACATCGATCCTCAACAACATCTCTACGCAAGTAACGAATTACATTCGGAAATTCGATGCCGAATTCCAAGTCCCTGCGCGGCTCAGCTTGCCGCAGTTGACGATTATCTTTGATCGCCCCGAACGTCCGGTCCCAATGAGCCGCACCGGTGGCGGCGAGAATCATCTTGCTTACCACCTGTCGGCTTTGCTCGCCCTTCACCTCTTTGCGGCGCAAAACAACCGCCCGATCCCGCGCTTCCTCTTGATCGACCAGCCAACCCAAGTCTACTTTCCGTCCGAGCAGGTTTACAAGGACGCTGACGGCTCGGTGCAAAAGACTGAGTCCGACGCCGACCTTAAGGCGGTGCGTAGGCTGTTCGATTTGTTGTTGAAGTTCACTCAAGTGGATGTTCCCGGTTTCCAGTTGATCGTCACCGAGCATGCGAACCTCCGCGAGCAGTGGTTTCAGGACGCGCTGGTCGAAGAACCGTGGACCAAACCGCCCGCGCTAGTTCCCGAGGATTGGCCGCAATAAAAGGCAAACTGATCCGCCAAGCCACGGTGCAACTGCATATTTCGGGAAAGCGCAAATCCTAGCAGCCGCATTGGGCCCCCGCATGGGTCGGCTTTGCGTCTTTCGCGTAGCACCAGATTTCGTGGCTGAGTGCTGAAATCGCAAATTGATCTAATCGGGCCGCGCTTTTGAGAACGCCTCTTGTCAACGTCTGGTCAACCGCCGAATGCAATTTTGAGCACTTTAGGAAGCGCTGAAATCCGTCGAAACAAGGCCAAGAAGTGCGAGTTCAGTTCGCGATATCAATGGCTTATCGTGTAAGTCATTGAAAAGAATCGCTTTGATTTTAACGCTGGGCTACGGCTCATAACCTGAAGGTCGTAGGTTCAAATCCTACTCCCGCAACCATCTCAACTTGCGAACCGCCGGTCCCAGTGGCCGGGGTTCGTGTTTGAGCCGATACCTCAAGGATTCCAGCCAGATCGCCGCGTAGGTCTACTTGGAGGACGCCATCTTCCGGCGTCAGTACGATTTCACAAATAAGCGACCTGAGGACGTCGGATGCCTCCATGCGACGAGCCTCTGTCAACGCCGGAGTAAAATCCAGCCACAGGGCGGCGCAAAAACCGGCCACTTTGGGTTTGGGCGTAACGCGCGGCACGAGGCGGCGGCCAGTCAGCCGCGCTTCCCAAATAGCTGGCGGTTGACT
>Ga0307976_1000725_pt1 | contig 17494 bp, 19 predicted proteins | sample OrgLakmetagen919_FD_201836 | JGI IMG/M metagenome (GOLD analysis project Ga0307976, IMG submission 201836) | Saline water microbial communities from Organic Lake, Antarctica - #919 | ecosystem: Environmental > Aquatic > Non-marine Saline and Alkaline > Saline | place: Antarctica: Organic Lake... | reverse complement strand
GGCGGCTGCCGTCGGGATCGTCAGCCAGAAGCCGTTGCGCGAGCGGATCAGTGGTCCGGTATCATGGGCACGGACGATGTCGGGCGCTTTCGACCAGACGAGGGCTGCAGCATTCAGGCTGGGCTGACCGTTCGGGTATTGCTCAGAACGGATCGTGCGTGCCAGCCGCGTGCCCAGCCCCGCACCGGTGATCTGCCCGCGCCAGGCTGTCTTCAGGCTGGTCCCGGCCTCGCGCATGGCCGCTGTCACCGCGCGCTCCCCCGTCTTGATCTCGGCCGCCATGAACGCGGTGAGGTTGGGCGTGATGTCAAGCTTGAACTTCATATTGCTGGTCCATCTGAGTACTCGCAACGGTTTCGAGTGCTTGACCAAACCATAATTATCGAGGTCTGCCTCACCAGCTTCCCACATCCTGGTCAACCTGATAGGTCTATCAATAGATGAAACGCCCTTCAGCGCCGAGCGGCGACTGACCGAATCGGTCGGTTGGGTTGCCAAAACAATGAGGAACACTTCATGGGAATTGAAAGCCTGATCGTTATTCTACTGGTTGGTGCCGTTGCCGGCTGGCTAGCAGGTCTGATAGTCAAAGGATTCGGCTTTGGTCTTTTGGGCAATATCGTTGTTGGTATCGTTGGCGCGTTTCTTGCCGGTCTCATCCTCCCGCAGATCGGCGTCAGTATCGCTACAGGGATTATTGGTGCGATCATCCACTCGACCATCGGTGCGGTCATTCTGCTTTTCCTAATCCGCCTGATAAAACGAGCCTGACCCGACAGGCTATTGGTCTTACGCTGCCAAGCTAATGCGCCGGCCTCAGGTCCAACGTCCAGACCAGCCGTTCACGGTCGCGCACCGGCTCGCCCTGAATGAGAAACGCCTCGCCATCCATCTCGACACGGTCGCCGGGGCGCGGGCCCGGCACCTCAGCCACGCGCAGATCGATCCGCGTGGTCTCCGACCAGAGGCGCGCGTCGCCGAAGTTGGAGATGTCGTCCGCGCGGCGGGTGACCACGCGGATCAGGACCGGCGCACCCGCGTCCGCGATGTAGACAGCATCGCGGGCGATGTTGGGATCTCCAAAGAGTGTGTCCATGGCGAGGGCGAAGATCGACATTGCCTTACCCGTCAGTTCGAGCTGTGCAGGCGGATCGCCAGCCGCGGGCGCTTGTTGACCGGCAGGATCGATCCTTCGGTCATCAGGTCGATCCAGCGGCCCTTGGCATCGATCATCTGCCGGGCATAAAGCGGCAGACCCACGGTATTGGCCGTCTCCAGCAGGTTCGCGGGTCCGCCATAGGTGGTGAAGGTCTCGAATGTCCCGAGGGGAAAGGCGATGCCTTCCCCCGCGGGGATCAGGCGCTCCGAGGTGCCGTTCGAGAGTGTGACCGAGCCGTTATATTCCTCGAAGAGGATGCCTGCGAAGGGAAAGGCGCGGCGCATGTCCTCGCGCAGCGGCTGGCCGCCGGTGGCCGAGTAGAACTTGTAGGCGTCCTCGGTCTTGGGGTGGCTGATCAGCTTGTCGAAGAACTCCGAGCTGACCAGCGCATGCGCGGTGGTCATGGTCTCGCCCAGCAGATTGTCCTCGATGGCGCGCAGGGTGCTGCGCACCTTGCCCTGGATGTTCGTACCGGCCGTCCCGAAGACGAAGTCGACAGAGATCTGCGTGATCCCGAACTCGGTGAAGTAGTTGTAGAGCGTGGTCCCCGCGCCATCCTTCACGATGCCGCGCAGCGCGTTCATCTCCATGTATTCGCGGGTCTGGGCATGCTTGCGGCGCATGAGCGTGAGCTTGCGGTTCATCACCTCGACCAGCGGATCGGCGGTGTCCGAGACGCCGAGTGCGGGCATGCCCTGAATATCCGAGGGCAGGATCACATCGTCATGCGGGATCCATGGGAGCGCGAAGCTGCGCATCGAGCGCTGCTCGCGATTACCGACGGTGGCGGGCGCGCCGAGCGGGACCGAGGGCAGCAGGCTGAGGACGCCCTCGCGCTGCTCGATGACGACGGAGCGTTGCGTGACGCCCTCGAAGCGGAAGAGGCTGATCTGGCCGAGGCGGGTATAGAGATTGGGCAGGATGTTGATGGCCTGCGTCATTTCGGCGAGCGAATAGCCGCCCGCGTCGAACGGGTTGCGAGTGAGGGTCATGGGGTACCTCCGAAGAATGTTGGGCGGGAAACAGGGAAGAAGAGCGAGGCGGCGCTCGCGACCGATCAGGCGGTGTCGCGGGCGATGATCCCGAGGGCCGCCAGCTGGCTGATCTTGGTAGTGATCTTGGCCGCGTCATCGACGGTGCCGTCATAGGCCAGCGCCGCGCGCGACACGATCGCGGGGCCGCGCACAAGCACGACGCCGACGGCATCGCCGGGCGTGGCATCGACCGCATAGAGCAGCACGGCCCCGGCGGTCTGCGCGCCGTCGGTGCCGCCGGAGGTGGCAAGCTTGTACTTGCCGCTGGCGGTGATGCGGCCCAGCACCGACCCGACGGGATAGGCGGTGCCGGCGAGCAGCGGGACGGTCTCGCGGGTGTAGTTCGGGTTGACCTCGTATTTGAGGACATCGCCCATCGTGGGCGGTTGGGTCAGAACGGGCATGTCGGGGATCCTTCAGGGCCAAGAGACAAGGGAAATCCCCTGCCGGAGTGGTGCGGCGGGGGATCGGTCGGGCATTGGTTTGTCGGGAGGTAGGTCCAGGCGCAGCTTGGGCGTCAGGTGCGTTTGCCCGCGGCTGCGTCCCGCTTTGCCGCCGCGATGAGCGGGCTTTCCGTCGCCTGTGGCAGGACCGGTGAGGGCGGTGCCGCCACGATATCGCGGGCATCTGCAGCGGCGCTGGCGCGTTGGAGCACGAGGCTGCGCAGGGCCTCGGGGGTTGTCCCTTCACGCAGGGCTTTCGCGGCGTCGATGGCGATGCCGAGGCGGCCCGCCTGAGCGGCGATCTCGGTGATCTCTGCCGCTTCCCGGCGCAACCGTGCCGAGATCTCGGCCAGGTTGCCTGGTTCTGTGGCGGATTGATCCGGTGTCGATGCGCGTGGAGATGCCGGCGGAGATGCGGATGCGATCCCGGGCGCCGGTGTGGCAGGCGCAGCCGCCGCGTCAGGCGTGTGCGCTATGTCGGTCGCCTCGGGAGACGCGCTATCTTCGGATCGATCGGGCGCAGCATTTCGCTTGTCGTCCTGCTGCACATTGTCGATGCTGTCTTGCGGCGTGGTCTCATTGTCTGGCGCATGGGCCATGGCGGTCTCCTTTCGTGTGGTGGTTTGGGGGCTGGATCGGGATGGTCGAGCCATGTGCACGCGCGGGCGCGGCGGGGTGTTTTCACCGGCGACATGTGCGCGAAAGCTGGCGAAGCCGGCTGCGAGATCGGTCACATCGTCGGCCAGCCCCGCCGTGACAGCATCGGTCCCACGATAGATCGCGGCCTCGGTCGCGAGCGCGGCGTCCTGGCTCAGGGGCCCGGCGCGACCCGCGGCGACGGTCTCGGTGAAGAGAAACCGCAACACATCGATCTCGCGCTGGATGTCGTCCCGGACCGCGTCCGGCAGCGGCGCGTAGGGATTGCCGTCGATCTTGTGGGATCCTGCATGGATCAGCGTCACGCGCACGCCGTCCCGGTCGAGCTGGCCGCTGAGATCGGCATGCATGACGACCACACCGATGCTGCCGACCGCGCCGGTGCGCGGCAGCAGGATGCGGCTCGCCTGGCTTGCCAGCGCGTAGCCGGCCGAGAAGGCGTGCTCGGCCACGAAGGCCCAGACCGGCTTGTCGCGGCGCAACGCGCGGATGCGGTCGGCGAGATCGAAGACCCCGGCCACCTCGCCGCCGAAGCTGTCGATCTCCAGAGCCACGCCCCGGACGGCAGGATCGCTGGCCGCCGCCTCGATCTGCGCGGCGATCCCCTCATAGCTGGTCTGGCCGGAGGACTCCCCGATCCAGGATCCACGATGGATCAGCACGCCGGAGATTTCGATCACGGCGATGCCGTCGATGACCGGATAGGGGGCCTCTCCATGCTCCTGAAAATCACCGAGCAGGCCCTTGGCAATGATGCTCGCATGGGCAGGCAATCGCGTTGCACTTTCCAGAGCGTCACCCTCGTTCGTCATCTCCACCTGCCGCCCCAGAATCCGCGGGCCAAGTCCTGACAGGAACGCCGTGGCCTTGGCAGGTTCGACCAGCAGCGGCGTGTTGAAGGCGCGCGCGGCAATACGGGCGTGGAGCATCAGGGCTGGTCCTCATCCTGGCGCGGGCGGTCCTCCGCGGTGTCGTCTGCGTCGTCGCTGTTGGTCGCGTCCCTTTCCTCGGTTTCGCCCGGCACCGCCGTCGCGCCCTGCGCGGGTGATCCCGGCCGGCGGAAATCGAGGCCCAGCGCGCGCTCTCGGGCATGTTCCGCAGCGATCTCGCGATCGACCTGCTCGGCGTCATAGCCGCGCTCGGCGATGGCTTGGGTGCGGGATTTGAGCCCGGCCTCGATCTGGGCGATCTCGGCATTGGCGTCCTTGAGGGGATCGACCCAGTCCCATTTTGTGGGTAGCCAGTCGGCGGTCAGCAGCCTTGCGCGGTTGGCCTCGTAGTCCGGCAGGGTCAGCGCGCCCGAAAGCACCGCGGCATCCATCCAGCGCGCATAGACCGGACGGCACAGCTGGTAGACCATCACCGAGTGCTGCCAGGCCGAGACACGGCGGCGGAACTCGATCAGCGCCAGCCGCGAGTTGGAGAAGTTGCCCTTCACCATGTCATTGGCGAGATAGGGATAGGGTATGCCAAGGGCTGCCGAGATCTGCAGAAGCGTCCGATACTGGAATGGCTCGTAGGTGGCCCCGCTGTCGGCGGGCTGGCCCACGGTGACATCCTCGCCCGGATCGAGCCGCACGATCTGGCCCGGACTGATCTCGAGGCCGGCATCCGGCCCGTCCTCCTCGGGCGGGGCGAGCGGGTTTTCCGGCGCAGGAGAAGTGACGAACATCGCGTACATCGCCGCGACCTTCTTCCGGTCGAGCTCGGCATCGTCATACTGATCGAGCAGGAACAGCTTCACGATGGCGGGCGCCAGTTTCGACACCCCGCGCAGCTGACCGCCCTCGACCGGGTCGATCACGTGGATGACCTCGGCCGCCGGGACCCGCGTGATCTCGCCCGCCAGCCCCGGATCGGTGCTGTCACCGGGATGCCGGCGCAGGAAGTGATAGGCCACGCGGCGCCCGATCCGGTCGAACTCGATGCCCTGACGGATCGCGTTGCCATTGGCGGCCGTCCCGCTCTGCTCCAGCGGCAGCATCTCGGCGGGCATCATCTGCAGCTGCAGAGGCACCGTCAGCCCGTCTTCCCGGCGCCGCGGCCGGATCCGAAAGAAGACCTCGCCCGCGATGAACGCCTCGCGCGCGGCGCGGCGCTGCAGCCCGTAGAAGTCTGTCAGCCCCTCGGCATCCGCCTCGTCGGTCCAGGCAAGCCAGAGCCGCTGCAGCTCTTCCTTGCGGGCGGGATCGGCAATCTTGGAGATCGGCTTGATCCCGTCGCCCGCCGTATTGGCCGCCCAGCTTTCCACCGCGTTCACCGCATAGCCATTGTTGCGCACCAGCCAGCGGGCGCGCGCGGTGATGTCGGGGCCGGATGCTGCGATCAGCGCGTTGACATGCGCGCGGGTCGCACGAAACCCCCGCAGCCGGCGGTGGTGCTGGCCCGCATCGAACCCGCCGATGAAAGCCCCGAGGCGCTGTCGCCAGTTGATCGCGGCCATCACAGATCCTTCACGGCATAAGGCCGGAAGATCCGCCCGGCGCCACGCTCGATGCTGGCGATCCGGCGCTCGATATCCGCGAGCGCCGCGGCCAGCTCCGCGTCCGACCCATAGGTGACGGTCTTGCCGTCATAGCTGACACTGCGCGTGCCGCTGTAGCGCGCCGCCAGCAGGGCGCTGTGGCGGGCCTTGAGATCGTCGAGGGTCATCGTCATTCCATGTATCTGGGCGTACTCACCCGCCAGCCGCGTCGCCGGGGTGTGGTCACGCGCCCCGCTTGCGGCTCGGTGGGTGTGTCAGGCTCAGTCTCGGAAACCACCGCGGCCGCGGTCTCCACCCCGGCCTGTGTCTCCAGCTGCCGCCACATCCGCTCGTCAAACCGGTCGGCTCCGAGGATCCAGGCCGCGGCGCGGGCATAGACGCGCGTGTCCAGTGCCTCGTTGCGCTCGCGCAGCTTTTGCCATTCCTGCCGCGCATAGCCACGCTTGTTGCGGATCGTGACCAGCTGCTCGGCCACCAGCTGCTTGAGCCATTCGCTGTCGGCCCAGTCCGGCAGGTGGACCGTGCCGGGCGGGTTGAGCACGCCATTGGCGCGCTCTTCGTCGCTCGGCGTCTCCAGCCGCAGATGGCGGTAGGTCTCGGCCTTGAAGGTGGCCGTGGCCACGGTCCAGAGCCGGGCGCCGCGCTTGAGTTTGCGACCGTTCACCGTCGCGTCGACGAAGGTCGGCCCCGAAACCGGCGTGGCGCGGTTGAAGCCTTCCACCCCCTTGACCGGCGCGACCTGGGCCGTGCCTTGCTGGCGCGCCCAGGCATAGACGGCCGCGGACTCATAGCCGGTATCGATCGCGAGCTTTGCCAGCGTCATGACCGCGCCGTGCTCATGGACCCATGTCCGGCCCAGCAGCGCGGTCAGCGCCTCCCAGCAGGCGGGATCGTCCGGGCCGCCCGGGATCACGATGTGATCGATGAGCCAGCTTTCCAGCCCGCGGCCCCAGGCCCAGATATCGACCTCGATCCGGTCCTTCTGCACATCCGCCCCGGCGGTCAGGAACAGACCCCGTTCCGGGATCTGCGCCGGATAGGTCTCGCGCCGGTCCGCGAGGCGCTGCCAGTCCGGGGCCTCGCCGCTCTCGACCCATGTCTCACCCAGCAGGGTGTTGCGCGCGGCGCGCAGCATCTCGTCGGAGCCCTGGGCTGCCAGCCAGTCGCGCGCGATCTGCGCCCAGCTTTTCCAGCCGATCGGCGAATAGAGCGCCGAGAGGTGGAACCCGATAGCGGTCGGGTCGGTTGCCACGGCGGTTGCCCGCCATTCGCCCCGTTCCAGCATCGCCGTCTTGTAATGCTCGGCAATGGGGCGTGCGCAGCCCTCGCAGTGGTAGGCTGCGGTCTCCGGCTGGTCCTTTGCCCAGCGCAAGCGCTCGAACTGCAGCCACTGCATTGCCCCGCAATGCGGGCACGGCACGAAGTACCGCCGCTGGTCGCTGGCCTCGAACTCGCGCTCGATGCGGGACAGCCCGCGGATGGTCGGCGTCGAGACCATGAACACCTTGCGCCGATGCGCGAAGGTTGTTGTCCGCGCTTCGGCCAGCGTGACCGGATCGCCTTCCTCGTCGGCCGAGGCCGGATAGGCATCGACCTCGTCGAGAAACACGTAACGTGCGGGCATAGAGCGCAGGCCGGTGGCCGAGTTGGCGCCCGTGAGCACCAGGATGCCGCCGGGGAACTCCTTCGAGAGCATCGAATTGCCCGCATCCCGCGAGCGCGCGGGCCTGACGCGCTCCTTCAGCGCCGCGCTGTCCTCGATCAGCGGATCGATCCGGCCGCGCGAGCTGCGCTTGGCCATCTCCACCGTGGGCAGCACCGCCAGCATCGGCCCCGGTGCGTGGTGGATCACGAAGCCGATCCAGTTATTGCCGGCCTCGGTCGCGCCCACCTGCGCGGCCTTCATGAACGAGATCCGCTGCGCGGGATGCCCGGGCGAGAGCGCATCCATGATCGCGCGCAGGTAGGGCGTACGCGCGGTGCGGTAGCGCCCCGGCTCGGCCGAAGCGCGCGAGGACAGCCAGCGATGCGCATCCGCCCATCCCGACACCGTCAGGTCCGGATCGGGGCGTACGCCGCGGCGCCAGGCGCGCAGGATGTCGTCGGCCCCGTCAAACCCGAGATCAAGGTCGGCGGTCAGGTCGCTGTCGGTCAGGTGGTGGTCATCACCCTTGTCATTCAAGCGAGACCCGGAGGTCTGCGAGGGCGGTGAGCTGCTCTCGGACATGCGCTTCCAGCACCCTCTGAAGGATCGCCGTCTCGATCGTCACGGCCTCCCCCGATGCGGCCTCCATCTCTGCGGCCAGTTGCGCGGCCATCAATGCGGCCACGCGCGTGGGCCAGGTCACCCAGACATCGCGCTCCTGCCGCGCGAGGCGGAAGACCAGCGTCTCGGCCCGCGCGCGGTCGACCAGAACGCCCTTCTTGCGCTGGATAGACAGCTGGCGCTCCTGCGCCTGGTAGACCGTCAGCGCGGTGCGCGCCTTCAGATAGGAGGCGCTGTCGCCGGGGCCGGAGACCGCGCTGGTCGCGCCATCACCGCTGCCGCCGGTGCCAACCCCGCCCTGCGCGCGCATCTGCTGGTCGGGATCGGTCGTCTCCGCCCGCCGCGCATCCGAGGCGGCCGCATTGATCGACCCGTCCGGGTAAAGCACCAGCCGACCCGTCTTGCGCGCCTTCTGAACGGCCCCGCGCGAGAGCCCGGACCGGGCGGCATAGGCACGCTCAGAGAGACCTTTCATGACGTTTGGCGCTCCCTTAGGCCATTGAATATAAACGGTTAAGATCGTCTAATTCAGTTGATTACGCTCCGGATCGGAGCGAGTCTGGACCCGAGAAAACCACCCTGATCGGAGACACGCCCATGACCATCGCCCAACGCTACAACGCCGAGGCCACCCGCCTGATGCCGCACATGGCGCAAGACCTTGCTGTCGATCCCGCGATCACCACGGCAAACGACATAGACGAGATCGTCTTTCGCCGCAGCGAATTCCTCGACGGGATGGCCTGCGCGATCATCGCCATGCTTGAACAGCAGGACGGAGACACCGCATGACCGCCATCACCACCATCCGCATCGATCACGACACGCTGCCCGACCCTTTGGGTCGCAAAAGCCCCGACGCCGTCGCCGACACCATCGAGGCCGCGCTGCGCGACAATGGCATCAATGCCGAGGCGTCGGACGTGATCTCGCATCTCAAGATCGAGCTGCCGACCGCCCAGCTTGCCGCCGCAAGCACCGTGCTGGCCGGTATGCGGCTGATCTGATCAGCAACGGGGCAGAAAGCAATCTTATGATTTTGATTTGACTACGATAATCGACGGATCCGAGCGATTGTGATGACACGGAAACGATGCAACTCACCCAACGGAGCCAGACCATGACCAGCCTGAACCTGCAAACCACGCCCCGCCACCAGCTGCGCGCCGAGAAGGCCCGCAGGAACAAGCAAGCCGCATTGAACGCCTTCGTCGCGAAGAAGGCCGAAATCGACGCACGGCTCGCCCGCCTGCAGGCCCTCAGCGACGAGCATTTCGAGACCCACCCCGACGAGATCGACTGGGGCGACGTCGGCACGCTCGAGCACTACAACGGACTGCTCAAGCGCATCACCGACAGCGCATTCGGCGAGGGCGAATACACCCGTTAGCTTGTCCAATCCCCGGAGAAGGGTGCGGCTCGCCGACTTGCGGGCTTCACCCGGTAGGAGGCCGCGCAATTCCGCGCCGCCCTGTCAGCACCGGAGGCTCCCATGCCAAAACTCACCGATACCCAGACCATCGTCCTCAGCCGCGCGGCCACCCGCCCCGGCAATCTGGCAATGCCGCTGCCCGACGGGCTGCACGGGGCCGCCGCGAAGAAAGCCGTGGCCGCGATGATCTCGCGCGCCTGGCTCCAAGAGGTCGAGGCCGATCTGCGCCGCGGTGATCCGCTCTGGCGCGAAACCGGCGATGGTCACGGCACCACGCTGATCGCGACCGATGCCGGGCTCGAAGCGATCGGGATCGAGCCGGTCGTGGCCAGCACGGTGACCAATCCGCGCAAGGCCAAGCCGGATCCCGCGCCGACGCCCCAATCGACCGATGCCCCAAAACCCGTCGCCGTCCGGGCGGGCACGAAACAGGCTCAGATCATCGCGCTGCTTCAGCGGCCCGAGGGGGCGTCCATTGGCGAGATTGTTGACGCGACCGGCTGGCAAGCTCACAGCGCGCGGGGCATGATCTCCGGTGCGCTCAAGAAAAAGCTGGGGCTTGCGATCACCTCCCGGAAAGACGCGAACGGAGGTACTATCTACAGTCTGAACGCTTGACCAGGATCACGTCTCGTCGAGATCAATCCGATCGGCAATATCCTGGGCGATCTGCCCGGCATGCAGCGTCAACAGGATCAGTTTCGCATCCAGCGTATCGCCGTCATCCAGCGCTGCTTCCACACGATCGTCGATGCGCTCTGCATCCGCCGCGCTGTTGCTGGCCGCGAACTGCTCATGCCCGAGGATGCAATAGGCCAGAAGTTGCGCGGCTTCGGCGCATGCAACATCCTGAGTCCTGACACCGGCATGTTTCTTGTTGAGCTTGATCACGGTCAGCTTGACCGGGTCCGGGACGAGAAGCGGATGCACGCCGGACTCCCGAAGCGCATCCTCAAGGGCCCGCATCGCCGCGGAGCGGCCCAGCATGTCAAACAGACGCAACATGACAAGATCTCTATCAGGTCATTGCCCCGACCACACCCGTATTCCGGCATGCGGCGGCGGTCAGCCATGCCGCCGTTGCTCGAATAGTCGGCGCAGCGCGTAGCCGCGGACCAGTGAGATCCCGGTGAATAGGGCGCCAATGACCAGGTTTTCGCCGAGACTGGGGTGCAGGCCGAACCACGGAAATACGAGCAGCTGCGTGGCGACGGCCAGCGCATAGCCCACAACGACATTGGTGATGGCCTCCACCAGCGACATGCGGCGGGACTGGGTCATGCTGCCAGCCTCTTTTCCTTCAGCGCCGCGAATGTCTCACCGGTCTCCGTCAGGACCGCATTCTCGCCGGTAAACGTCTGCCAGCGCTCGATGGCCACATCGACATAGGCCGGGTTCAGCTCGACACCGTAGCAGACGCGCCCCGTGGTCTCGGCGGCTATCAGCGTGGTGCCGGATCCCATGAACGGCTCGTAGACCGGGTGACCGGTGGCCGAATTGTTCAGGATCGGGCGGCGCATGCACTCCACGGGCTTCTGCGTGCCGTGCACGGTCTCGGCATCCTGATCGCGGCTGGCGATCTGCCACAGCGTCGTCTGCTTGCGGTCTCCCGCCCAATGTCCCTTTCCCTTTGCGCGCACGGCATACCAGCAGGGTTCGTGCTGCCAGTGGTAATCGCCGCGGCTGAGCACCAGCCGGTCCTTGGCCCAGATGATCTGCGACCGGATGGCGAAGCCTGACGCGGTCAGGCTGTCGGCCACCTCTCCGGCATGCAGCGCACCGTGCCAGACATAGGCCACATCGCCCGGAAACAACGCCCATGCCTCGCGCCAGTCCGCGCGGTCATCGTTCAGCACCTTGCCGGTCCTTTTGGTCTTCGCCGCACCCGCCTGGTTGCGCCAGCCGGGATCATACGCGACGCCATAGGGCGGGTCAGTGACCATCAGCAGCGGGCGGACATCGCCCAGCAGGCGTCCGATCACATCGGCGAACGTGCTGTCGCCGCAGATCAGCCGATGCGACCCCAGTTGCCACAGATCCCCCGCGACCGATACCGGTGTGACCGGAACCTCCGGCACATCGTCCTCGCCCTCGACCGGGCCATCGCCGTCCGGTGCCTCGGGATCGCGCAGCAGCGCATCGAGATCTTCCTCCGTGATGCCCAGCAGCGACAGGTCGAAATCCTCGGCCAGCAGTCCCGCGATCTCGTCGCGCAGCATTGCCTCGTCCCATTCGCCCAGCTCGGTGAGCTTGTTATCCGCGATCCGGTAGGCGCGGCGCTCCGCCTCATCGAGATGACCAAGCCGGATCACCGGCACCTCGGTCAGCCCCAGCATGGTTGCCGCCAGCACCCGGCCATGCCCGGCGATCAACTCGCCATCGTCGGCCACCATGCAGGGCACGGTCCAGCCGAACTTCGCCATGCTGGCGGCGATCTTCGCGACCTGGTCGTCGCCGTGCATCTTGGCATTGCGGGCATAGGGGCGCAGCCGGTCGATCGGCCACGTCTCGATCTCGCTCGGCGCGAAGACAAGGTCCATGGGGCGGGTCTCTGATTTGGGGCATGACGGACGGATGCACGCGCGCCGCCGGGATGGCCGGCGGCAGGGTCGGGATCCGCGATATGGGGAAAAAGAAAACGCCCGCGAGAGGTTCCCTCCGGGCGCAGTTCTTCGATTATCAAGGTATGAGTCAAGGGGGGCAGGTCTGTCAACAGAAAATCACGCGTAGATTCATGACCTTCGCCCCAGCACACTCAGGCACGACCTTTGCTTGTGTACTGAAACCTGGCCATGCTACTTTCACTCCATTCAATTGGAAGCCCGCAGATGTTTGAAGGCCAGAGCCCCGTCCTCGAAGAGATCGTCCCGGCACGGCAGGGATGGGCACACAGGGTTGCCCGCGGCGACACGCTGGTGATCACCGATCTCGAGGGGCAACAGGCCGTGGATTTCCTGTGCTTCGACGCAGATGATCCCGGCGACAGATATTCGGCGACGAACACCGTCAAGGTTCAGGGGAATGTCTATCTCGGCCTCGGTAGCGTGTTGTATGCCGACAGCGGCCGTACGCTGATGACGGTAATCGAGGATACGATCGGCCGCCACGACACGATCTATGGCTGTTGCAGCATTCCCAACAACCGGCTGCGCTATGGTGTGGAGACGACCGAGTCCTGCTATTCGAACTTCGAAACGGTTCTGGCCCCTTACGGCCTCGGTCGGGAGGCGATCGTGGCGAACGTGAACTGGTTCATGAGCGTGCCGATCCTCGAAGATGGCAGCGCCGGCGTGGCCGAAGCCGCCTTGCAGCCCGGAAGCAAGGTTGCCCTTCGCGCCGACCACGATGTGCTGGCGGCCCTGTCGAACTGCCCGCAGATGCACAATCCGTGTAACGGCTACAATCCGACGCCGATCCGCGTGCAGGTGTTTCGTGCCTCGGACTGAGGTGCTGCCCGCTGGTGGATACGATCAACTCACACCGATCAAGGCCGCGTCTTCGTAAGTGTCCGTCCTTGAAAGTGTTGGCAGGTGGCTTCCTCAAACTGGCTTCCCTGGATTCTGCCGAGGAATCCACCCTGCCGGCCGGGTGGCCCGGTAAGCTGCTGATATTGATTCAGAATTCCGAGCCGGCGTGCCGAGGTGGATTCCAGGTGGATTCCCCGGTGAGGAATCCAGTCGCTAGCGAAATTGCGCACTCAGCCCCCCCGTATACGGATCCCGCCAGGGAGGAACCATGGGAGGGGGGCAATCGGCTGTGCTACTCACCATTGGCCTAACCCGAGCTGTTCTCAGGGGCTCGCGGATGCGCTGTCCTCTCCCTTGCGCTTCGAGGTTTTGCACGTCCCTTCCGGCCTTTCTTGCCTCGCTGCTGCTCGATCCAGGACGACATGGCCGCGGAGCTCTTCCGTGCCTCATCGGGGATCTCGATGCCATCAGCCTGTGCGATATTCTTGGCATAAGACAGCTGCGCCGTGGTCAGTGGTTTGTCAGCGCCGTTGCCCTTCCCGTCCGGGCTGCCGTCCTTGTCCTTCGTCGGCGCGTGCGCCTCAAGAAACGCTCGGCAGACGCTCGCAGATGTCGCATAGCCCCGCGGCAGGTGGAGGCGTTTCTCCCGGGCGAGCGAAACGGCAAAGCGCTTCATTGCGGGAGTTGGTGGGCGATCGCCACCGCCTTTTTCCGCGTGTTTCAGCACGGGCCCATCGCCGCTTTGCGCCTCGCGCTTGAGCGTCGCGATGATGCGGTTCGCAACATTGCACACGGCATCGATGGCACCGATCATCTCCTGCTTGCCGGACACGACATCGTCAAGCAGGTGCTCCAGCTGCGCGGTCGCGCCGGGATCGACCAGTGTCGGGTCGGCCTTGTTCAGGACACCGAAGAGCTCAAGGCCCGCATCCGTGGGCACGATGTGCTTGCCGCTCATTGTCAGGAACTTCTGGCGCTTGAGACCCGTGATGACTTCTGCGCGCGTCGCCGGGGTGCCTATGCCCTTTGCCTCCTTGAGCCGGTCACGCAGTGGGCCCTCTTCGACAAAACGCCACGCATTCTGCATCGCCTCGATCAGGCCGCCTTCGTTATAGCGCGGTGGTGGACGGGTTTCTTTCGCCTCGATCTTCGGCTCGCGTAATGTCGTCGGCTCGCCATTGGTCATTTTGGGCAGTGTCTGTGCCTCGTCCCCTTTTTCATTTGCCGGCGTCCAATCTGGAAATGCCGCGCGCCAGCCGAGCTCCAAAGGCTGCCTACCCGTGGCACGGAACGGCGCCTGTGGCACGTCGAGCGCGGCGACCGTCTGTCGATACCGGTAGTCTGGCATCATGGCGGCAAGGTACGCACGCGCGATCACGTCGAAAATCTTCTTCTCGTCGGAGGATAGGCGCGGCCAGACTTCCTTGAGCTTATCGATCGTATTGGCGTTCGGGATGACGGCATGGTGGCTGGCGTCTTGCACAGCCTGGTCGTGGAAAGCGCCGCGAGGGCCTTTTCGGATCACGGGGCGCTCTGGAACCGGAATATCCTTGTAGGCCTGCCCCACCTGCAGGCCGGCAATGATCTTGGGGGCATCAGGGATCAAGGACTCGGGCAAGTAGCGTACCTCTGCCCGCGGGTAGGTGATGATCTTCTTGCCGGAGCCATCATAGAGCTCCTGCGCCACATCCAGCGTCTTGGAGGCTGACCAGCCAAACCGTGTGGCACAGAGCTTTTGCAGCGATGGCAGATCATGGAGCTTGGGCGGGCTTTGCCGCTTGTCCTCCACGCTCACCCGTAGGGGGCCTGCAAATCCGTCAGCCTTGCGCGCGATCTCTTCGGCAACAGCGCGCTTGAGAATGCGCTCCTTGGGGGCGCAGCGCATCTGGAACTGCCCCTCCGCGACACGCGCGGTTGCCACGACCTCGAAATAGTCCGTCGGCTTGAAGTCGCGGATCTCCAGCTCGCGCTTGCACACGATGGCCAGCGTCGGAGTCTTGACCCGCCCCACACCGATCACGCCGCGCGCGCCCCGTCCCAGCGTGACCGTGGCCGTGCGCGTCAGCGAAAGATTGTAGATCTGGTCAGCCTGACGGCGCGCCACGGCGGCGGCATATAGTCGGGCATAGTCCCGGTTCGGGCGCGCCCTGCGAAACGCCTCGCGGATCGTGTTCGGATCCTGCGCTGTGAAGATGACGCGAACAACCTCGCCGCGATAGTTGAAATGCTCGAGGATTTCTTGCCCGATGAGTTGACCCTCACGATCGCAGTCCGTTGCCAGCCAAACCTTACGCGCCGTGCGCAGGCCTTGCTGGATGGCCTTGAGCTTTGCGGCCTTGTTGCCGCCCTTGGCTGGTCGAGTCGCGTAGAGTTCATCCGGCCGAAGCAAAATCGGCGCCCAGCGCTTCCAGTCCGGCACCGCCTCTTCCGGTTCCTGCAGATCGAGAAGGTGCCCCTCGGCCGGCAGGATCTGTCCATAATTTGACCCGATCGCGGCGCGCACGTCTTTCGCCTGGCTCGACTTCTCGGTGATGACGAATTGTTCGACCACGACGCAAATGCCTGTTCCAAGGTGCAAGGGCCCCAAAGGAACGTAACAAGAACACTGGCGGCGCGCAACACTCGTGATTCAGAACGAAGGCTGGAGGGCCGGATGAAGTCGGCTTAGGGCAAGAGGAGCGGAGAGCGGTCGTTCGCTGCGATGGCAGGGTGAACGGGTGGGGAAAACGGGAGCCGACATTTGAATCGCCCCGTTTCCGGCCAACGCGCTGCGATGCCGCATGGCGGCTTGGAGCCCAAACTTACCAACCGAACCGATCACGATGCTGCGGGTGCAGTAGATCGGTCACAGCCCTTTGCGGACTGTCGCCCTGATGCCAGACAGCCTTTACCAGACTGATTTCCCGTTCACTACGCTCTCAAGATCCATCTGGATGGCATCTGTAACCTCACCGCTTAGCTCAGCGTTGTCAGTTCCAAAATTGGACTTGTAGGCTCCAGGAGAGACGCCCAGCCGACGCCCGAACACGCGGCGTAAGGTCGCGGCGGTTCCAAACCCCGAATTCATGGCCACGGATTGTATTGATTGGTTCGATGTCTCCAACAAACGTCGCGCCAGCCCAAGACGAACATCCTCTATATAACTGGAAATCGAGGCCTTCGTGACGTCCTTGAACCGGCGGCTGAGCGATCGCTCACTCATCGCTGCACGCTTTGCTAACTCTGGCAAAGACATACTCGCCGTCGGGTTATCCCAGATATATAGTTGCACCCGGCGAATTCTCGGGTCTTCCGTGGCATCTGCCATCAATTGCGGACTGAATTGCGACTGACCACCTTGGCGCCGCAGTACCAGTACCATGAATCTGGCGATATCGAGGGCGAGTTGACGCCCGTGATCCGCCTCGATCAGCGCAAGAGCAAGATCGATGCCTGCCAGCATGCCCGCTGACGTCCAGAATTTGCCGGAATTGGCAAAGATCGCGTCGGGTTCGATCAGCGCGCCACAAGTCCCGTTTGCATCCATGCGCACTGCTTCGAGCCAATGCGTTGCGATCCTTTGCCCGTTTGCAATGCCCGACGCCAGCAGGACCGTTGATCCTGTGCAGACTGACCCTATGCGCGTGCAGCGCGGTTCGAGCTTGCGGATCCAGGACGTCAGGACCGTGTCTTCAGCGGCGGCAAAACACCCGGGTCCGCCGGCAACCAACAACACGTCGAGCCGATTTGGCAGATCGTTACAGCTGCAGGACGGTTCAAGCCTCAGGAACGCCCCGGCGACCGGCACCGGGGCACCGTCGACCGACACGGTGAATGGATCATAAAGACGTTGCCCTGTCAGGAAGTTGGCAAGGCCAAAGCATTCCAGCGGCCCGCAGACATCGACCGAGGCGACCTGGGGGTAGATCAGCATCGCGACCCGGCGCTGGTGACCGAAAACAGGTCTCGAACTCATGCATCGATTCCTTTTCTGGCAGTCCGTTCGCGCACAACAAGCCTGTCGTGCCTTTTTTGAACTTTCTTTTCCCGCGCAACAAGCAATCCAAGCCAAATTTAGCACATCAGCGGCCAATTTTGTCACATGGCCGTAGACCGTAAGTCGAAGCATGGCACCATCCGGCAAATTTATTGTTTTGGATGTCTCGCGGGATTTCTCAACGCTGCAAATTTTCCCAGTGGGCACTTGCCATGAATATGTACCAATCAAAGGAGGAGCCTGAGTGGTGCCACGCAGGTGGTGGCGCAACCGTCTCCAAGGTTGAACCATTATCACGCCTTCCGGATCCTGCAGGAGAACCCGGACCATCTGAGCCGATCGCGCTGCTTTGCCTTGGGGCTGGACTGTTTCTGGGGTGGAGCGCGCTCTTTTATCTTTTCGGGGCGCTTCTTCTGCCTTGGGAATTGGAAACAGCCCTGTCCAAGGCGGAACTTTCGCTGGGACTGACGGCGGCGATCCGGTGTTTGTCAAAGGAGTTGTCCGTCGATTTCATGCGGCGTCTCTGATTTCAGGGGCGCTGGTTTCGGTTTCGGGGTTCAGCCATACTGGTCCGG
>Ga0307976_1000708_pt1 | contig 17665 bp, 18 predicted proteins | sample OrgLakmetagen919_FD_201836 | JGI IMG/M metagenome (GOLD analysis project Ga0307976, IMG submission 201836) | Saline water microbial communities from Organic Lake, Antarctica - #919 | ecosystem: Environmental > Aquatic > Non-marine Saline and Alkaline > Saline | place: Antarctica: Organic Lake... | reverse complement strand
GGAAATAATGCGACCGATTACTGAAAACAGTGGAGATATCTAAGTTAATACCCCTCTGAAGGCCACGACTGATATAGGCTGTAGAGGTTTATGTCTTTTTAGGACGGATAATCCCCAGAACCCCTACATGGGCGCGAATTTCCGCTTCGGCTTCATCGGTATAGCTTTCGGCATCGAGGGGATGCACACCCTGGGTGCCGTAAACCCAGGGCGCCGCCTGCGCCAATTCACGCACGGTGCCCAGATTCTTGGGCGACACCGCAATAGTGATGATGCGCTCGATATTCACCCGTTGGGCTTCGGCCAGGGTTTCCTCAAGAGGGCGGTCTTTCAGGTAGTCGAGATGACAATGGGTTTCGATGATCGGGTGTTCGAAAACCGGAATCTCGCGTCGTTTTGTGCTCATGGCCAACCGTGCTGTCGTTGAAGTATTGCTGATGGTTACAATGGTTGTAGTCTACAGTCTCCGCAGGGATACCCCAATCCTTTACGGCGGGGTGATCACAAACCGGTTGTTCGTGCTCTGGTAGCGGCGATTATGGCAGAGCATTTGGGTGCTGGCGCCGAAGTACCCGAGGGAGGATGAATCGGTTCTGAAGGCTTATCGGAAGTTATTGACTGCTAAATAGTAGGTAAGGCTTTAGGCCAGGTAACGTTCAAGCAAGTCGCGCACCGTGGCGGCGTATTGCTCAACGCTGATGTCGCTGTCCCGGTATTTCCGTCGTTTAAGGTACCAGTCCTGCAGCAGGGCTTTGATCATGGCGGATAATACGCGGGATTCAACGGGGCGGAAGGCGCCTTCTTTTATGCCGTATTCAAGTATTTCATGGAAAATATCGTCTATTTCCTGCTCAATCGCGATAGCATCCTTTTTCTCGCTGGCTGGCAGGCTCTTGGCTTCCATAAACGAAAAGTAGAACCAGGCCCGCATTAGCTCACTCAGGTACAGGTGTGCTTTGACCGCCGCAAACAGGCGCTTATGAGGGTCGGTTTCCGGGGCGATAAAGTCCAGCAGGGTGCGACGGGTGAGGATGAAACCATGGCCCTGGATCAGGTGTATCAGGTCATCCTTGTTTTTGATGTAGGCATACAGGCCACCCATGCTGAGGCCCGAATCCGCACACAGATCCCGCAATGTCATGGCCCGGAAGCCTTTGGAGTTGGCGAGTTTGAGCGTGGAGTCGATGATCCGTACCAGGTTCCGCACCGCAACAGCTTCCTTCTTGATGCGGATCATCGTCTTGTTTTGCCGGTATAGCTCCCGGCAGATGTCATCCTTGGAGACACTGACCTGAACCCGAAAGGCATCGTATTCCGTGACTGCCGTGTTCATTGTTGTCATGTTATTTCCTTGTCAACCCACTCAGGCAACTGACAAGAAGCGCTGCTGAGTGGCCTCATCATGACGTAGCTCATCGGTGGTTGCCTCGTGCACCACCTGGCCCTTTTCCAGGATATACGCGCGTTGAGCGTGTTTCAGTGCAAAGTGGACACTCTGGTCGGTAAACAGGATGGTGGTGGTTTTGGACAGCTCGTCGATCAGGGCCCCGATCTGTTTAACGATGACCGGGGCCAGGCCTTCGTTTGGTTCGTCCAGCAACATCAGGCGCGGTTCGATCATCAGTGAGCGGGCAACCGAGAGCATCTGCTGCTGCCCTCCAGACAGCGTGCTGCCATCCTGACTGGCCAATTCCGCCAACATCGGATACTCATCGAAAATACGTTCGACGGTCCAGTTGGACTGGCCATCGGAGTTCTTACGGTCAGCCACTTCGAGGTTTTCTTGCACCGACAGCCCGGGGAAAATACGACGGTCTTCCGGTACATAACCAATGCCCATGCGCGCGATCTTGTGGGCCGGCAGGCCACTGATGGTGTTGCCCTGAAAGGTAATCCGGCCCTTCCGGGGTGGCGTCAGGCCAATGATGCTTTTCAGGGTGGTGCTTTTGCCAGCGCCGTTGCGGCCCAGCAAGCACACGGTTTCGCCCTGGTTCAATGATAAGGTGACGCCCTGCAGCGCCAGGCTCTCGCCATAGTATGTATGCACATCCTCCATTTGTAGAATCATACCGCTGTCTCCGCTTTATCTTCTTCATCATCATCTTCGCCAAGGTACGCCTTTTTGACTTCCGGATGATTTTTCACCTCTTCTACGGTACCGATTACCAGGGACTCGCCCCGGTGCATCACCAGTATCCGGTCCGCCAGATCGAACACCACGCCCATGTCATGTTCCGTGATCAGGAAGGTGTAGTCGCCGCTGTCAGCCAGCGAACGGATCAGTTTGGTAACCCTCCGGGTTTCCTCCGGCGTCATGCCTGCGGTCGGTTCATCGAGCAACACCAGTTTGGGGCGGGTAGCCAGCACCACGGAAATTTCCAGTAGCCGCTTATCGCCATAACTGATAATTCCGGCGCGCTGGTTCGAGAGGTCGCCGATGGATAACCGGTTCAGCAATTCATCCGCTTCAGCCTGCACCTTGCGATTGCCGGAGGCGATGTTGAACAGCTTTCGGCTGTAGCCATGAAAAGCGGACAGCGCCACTTCCACGTTCTGGCGCACTGTCATTTCCGGGAAAATGTTGTTGATCTGGAATGACCGGGACACGCCCATTCGGCTGATCTTGTGGGGTTTCAGCCCGGTGATGTCGTGGCCGTTGAGCTCGACGCTGCCCTCGGTAGGCTGCATCCGGCCGGACACCATGTTATAGAAGGTGGTTTTACCGGCGCCGTTAGGGCCAATGATGGCCAGTGTCTCCCGGGGTGCAACCTCCAGATTGATACCGGAAACTGCGGTATTGCCACCGAAACGTTTGGTCAGGTTATGAATTTTCAGTATTGGGTCGGTCATTTTTTATCCAGCCACCAGTCAAGAAAAGTTCCCAGAATGCCGCGGCGGAAAAACATCACCATTAGCGCCAGAACAATGCCGAGAAACAGCATCCAGGCCTGAGTTACGCTGGTTATCCAGGTTTCCAGCAACACAAACAGCGCCGAGCCGACAAAGGGGCCGAGAAAGTAGCCGGTACCCCCGAGAATGGACATCAGGATCGGTTCTGCCGAGGTTGCCCAATGCATCATTTCCGGACTTGCCACCCTGAGAAACGGCGCCATCATGCCGCCTGCCAATCCGGCAAATGCTCCGGAAATGGTAAAGGCCGCGAGCCGGTAATTGCGGATATTGAGACCACAGAAGGACACTCGCTCAGCATTCTGGCGGATGGCCTGCAGGATCAGCCCGAACGATGACCGGCAAATCAGGTAAAGCAGCAGCGACGCCACAATCACGATAGCCAGCACCACATGGTAGTACACCGCCGGATTCCCCAGAGTCAGGTCAATGCCGAGGCCGAACGCCCCCAGGGTAAAACCGGCGATGCCGTCGCTACCGTTGGTCACTGACCGCCACATATGGGCAATCGAGAACACCATCATGCCGAAGGCCAGTGTCAGCATGGCGAAGTAGACTTCGTTCAGGCGCACACTCATAAAACCGATCACCAACGCAAGCAGCGCGCCCATGCCCATGGACACCAGCAGGCAGGCCAACAACGGCCATTGCAGGTGAAGCAGCAACATCGCGGTGGCGTAGGTGCCGATGCCGAAAAAGGCTGCGTGGCCGAAGCTGAGCATCCCGGTATAGCCGAACACCAGGTTAAAGCTGGCGGCGAACAGACCCATGATCAGGATCTCAGTGCCGATAAAAATGTAGAAGTAGGGCACAATCCAGGGTAGGGCGATCAACAGAATGATCGTCAGTGCCAAGGCACCCAGAAGGATGGCAAATTTCATGCGTTCGCTCCCTTGCCCATCAGGCCGTTTGGCTTGAACAACAACACCAGAGCCATGCCCACAAAGGGCAGCAGCAGGTTTATTTCCGGCAGGTAACGACCACCGATTCCGTGAATCAGGCCCAGTACCAAGGCTCCGGCCAGCGCGCCGGGAAAGCTGCCAAGGCCGCCGATGACCACCACAATGAAGGATTCGATGATGATCTTGTCGCCCATGCCCGGGTCAACCGCCCGCATGGGCGCTGCAACCACACCGCCGAGCGCGGCCAGCCAGGCGCCAAAAGCAAACACCCCGGTCACCACCAGCTTGGTGTTAATGCACAGGGCTTCCGCCATATCACGGTCAAGCGCCGCAGCCCGCATGATCTTGCCCGCCCGCGTGCGGTTAAAGATAAACCAGAGCGCGGCCACCAGCACCAGCCCCACCACAATGACAAACAGGCTGTACACCGGATAAAGCGTGTCGCCAAAAATTCCGATGGAACCGCGCAATAATTCCGGTGGTTGCACGGTGTGGATACCGGACCCCCAGATCATCCGAACGGATTCATTAATGATCAGCAGCAGAGCAAAGGTCAGTAGCAGGCTGTCTGCAACATCCCGCTCATAAATAAACCGCAGTACCAGGCGATCGATGATGACCGCGATGACCGCTACCGCCAGTGGCGCGACAATCAGCGCAACGATGAATGACAACCCCAACAGGTTCATCAGCGTGAAAGCCAGATAGGCTCCCAGCATGTAAAGCGCCCCGTGGGCGAAGTTGATGACGTTCAGTACGCCAAACACAATATTGAGTCCTACCGCTATTACAAACAGCAGTAGCCCGATATCCAGACTGTTCAGCAAAGCAGCGCCGAGACCGGACATAAATACCCCCGAGAGGTCACCAGATCAGGAAGCCGACCGACCTTCAAGCAGGTCGGCCGGACTAGTGGGTAAACGGTTTGATTCCAGTTTGGTTACAAGGTACAGCCGGTTTCGGCGACAGTCCGGGATACTTTTTCAGCATCAAAGACGCGCAGATCTTCCAGAGTACGAATACCGTGTTCCGGGTGCATCGGGCCTGAGCGTCCCCAGTTGGGGCTGACCATGGCCTGATGGTCGCCAGTACGGAAGGTGACCTTGCCGTTGGGGGCATCGAAGCTCATGCCTGTCAGCGCTTTGGCCAGGGCGGGGCCGTCGGTGTTGCCAGTGGTTTCCATGGCTTTTTTATAGGCATAAACAGCTGCATAGGCGCCTTCTGCGTTATAGCTAGGAGGGTTGCCGTAGGCATCGATATAGGCTTTGACAAAGTTCTTGTTGATCTCGTTGTCGTAGGCGTCATACCAGTAGCGGGTGGACAGCCAGACCCCTTCGGGCATGCGATCTTCCAATGCAGTCAGCACTTCGGTGGCCGCACCTACGGTGAACATCAGGTCCAGGTCCTTGTCGAAAAACCCGAGATTGGTCGCCTGGCGTACAAAGTTCACCAGATCGCCGCCCCACAGGGAGATCAACACGCCTTCAGCGTTGGAATCCATCACACCGTTGATGAAGGGGGTGAAATCCTCAGCGCCGAAACGCGGAAACGCAGTGTCATCCATCAGTTCCACATCGGGCTTGATGTCTTTCAGGGCATTACCGAAAAACTCCCAGGACTGATGGCCAAAGGCGTAGTCAGGGCCGATGGTCGTCCAGCGTTTGGCATCGGATTCTGCGGCAATCTGGGCCGCCGCCTTCATGTTCTGTGCCACGTTGGTGCTGATGCGGAAGGTGAACGCATTACAGAGTTTGCCAGTGACATCCGGGGTTGCCGCATGGGTAATAATAAGCGGTTTCTGCAGTTCCGGAATGGTAGGCACCAGACCCTGGGCAACACCGGAGCTGTCCAGCCCCATCAGCACGTCTACCTGGTCCTCATAAACCAGTTTTCGGGCGGCCTGGATGGCGACGGCGGCCTTGCCCTGACTGTCTTCGATCACCAGCTCGAGATCACGGCCGAGGACACCGCCACCGTCGTTGATTTCACTGATGGCCAGGTCGATCCCGCGCTGGGCAAACTGGCCATAGGTGGCAGCACCGCCCGAGAGAATGTACATGGCACCGAGCTTGATCGGGTGTTCGTCAGCGCTTACCTGGATAGCCCCTGTGCTGAGCAGCGTGGCCGCTGCCAGCGAGGTAACGAGTTTTCCGGGATTGAATTTCGTCATGATTGAGCTCCTGTTCTTGCACTGTTGTTGTAGTTTCGAGCTTTGTTCTTTCGTCCCTGAACTGGTCCCGCAACACATTCTTGCGAATCTTGCCCGTTGCGGTTTTGGGCAATTCTCCAAAGATCACTTTCTTGGGTACCTTGAACCGGGCCATACGCTGCTTGCAGAAGGCCATAACATCGGCCTCGGTCGGGGCCTCATGGTGGGTAACCCAGCTAATGAATGCACAGGGCACTTCGCCCCACTTTTCGTCTGCAATGGCGATGACGGCGGCCTCCGCCACGTTCGGGTGCTGGTACAGAACTTCTTCCACTTCCAGGCTGGAGATATTCTCGCCGCCGGAAATAATTATGTCCTTGGAGCGGTCCTTGATTTCGACGTAGTGGTCCGGGTGCATGACCGCCAGGTCGCCGGTACTGAACCAGCCACCGGCAAAGGCCTGGGCGGTGGTTGCCGGATTTTTCAGATAGCCTTTCATCAGAGTGTTGCCCCGGAGTTGTATCTCGCCCAGGCTTTTGCCATCTGCCTCGACCGCCTTGCCAGTTGCCAGATCACAAACCCGCACCTCGTCAAGGGACAGGGTAGCGACACCCTGTCGCGCCATCCTGACGGCCAGCTCTTCAACGTTGAGTTCGGCCCACTCCGGCTGCGGAACGCACAGGGTCGCCGGGCCGTAGGATTCAGTCAGACCATAAAGGTGGGTGATCTCAAAGCCAATGGCCTGGGCTTTGCGGATCACCGAACTGGGCGGCGCGGCGCCCCCCAAGGCAAACTGAACGCTATGGCTTAGGGTTTTGCCTTGCTGGCCGAGTTCGTTGAGCAGCAGGTTCATCACGATGGGCGCGCCGCACATGTGCGTAACACCGTAGCGTTCGATACGCTGATGAATTACCTGGGTGTCGATGCTGCGCAGGCAGACATGGGTGCCACCGATGGCGGTAATCGCCCAGGTATAGGCCCAGCCGTTACAGTGGAACATCGGCAGGGTCCATAAATAGACGGTAACGGCCGACATATTGAATGCCATGGCATCACTCATGGCGGCCAGGTAGGCGCCGCGGTGGTGGTAAACCACACCTTTCGGGTTACCGGTGGTGCCCGAGGTGTAGTTGAGGGAAATAGCATCCCACTCGTCCGCTGGCCTTTGCCAGTCAGTGGTCGGCGCTGCGCTGGCCAGCAAGCTTTCGTATTCATACCGGGCTAAACCCTCAGAAACTCCGCCATTGCGTTCGATACTGACCAGCACCGGCGGCGTTTCCAGCCCGGCGGTAGCGGCTTTGACCAGAGCTTCGAACTCGGTGTCATAAAACAGCACCCGCGCTTCACCATGGTCGAGAATGAATTCAAGACTGGCTGCGTCGAGTCGGAAATTGAGGGTATTGAGTACGGCGCCGCACATGGGTACCGAGTAGTGGGACTCCAGCACTTCATGGCTGTTGGGACATAGCACCGCGACGGTATCACCGGTCGTGACGCCAAGGGTTTTCAGCGCGCTGGCCATCTGGCAACAGCGGCCAAACAGGGTCTCATAGCTGAGCGACATGTCGTCGTCGATCACCGCCGTCTTGCGGGGAAACACGGTGGCGGAGCGTTGCAGAAAACTCAACGGCGTCAGCGCCGAATGATTGGCCGGGTTCTTATCAAGTCCGTTATTGTATTTGTGGGTCATAGCCTGACTCCGGACTGTTCTCGGATGCGCTCGGGCGCATACCTGTTGTCAGCGATCTTTCAGATATTTCGGATTGCTGATCTGCAGCTTGGCTCGGGTGATATCCAGCAACAGGTCGTAAAGTCGTTCGTTATCAGTTGGCAACCGGAGTTGGCGAATATCGTCGGCCAGCGACTGCTCGTCAGCGCTGTCCGCGTTTTCGGGCAACAGCCCGGCGTACAATTTCCGGATGCCGCCCTGAATCTGTTGCTCAGTTGCCGCTCCGTCTTCGATTTCCCGCGCAGCAATTTTCATCGCATTGGCGGTTATCAGAACCTGATACTTCAAGGCCCCCGAAACTTCAGGTAGCAGGGTGTCGAGCAGTTCCTGCCGGGCAATAGCGAGTAATGCCCCGGCTTCCGGGCGGGAGGTGTTCATGATAAAACCCCCTTTTTTGCGGTTCCGGCCAGTTCCCTGATCTGCGTTAACAAGTCGTACTCCATCTGGGGTAGCATACGGCCGGTCAATGCCAACTCCAGCGACGACTGCTCACCGGACAGGTGACGCTCGGCCTGTTGCAGGGCAATCACCGCCCAGCGTACCAGCGCCATGACCTCCCAGTAGCTCACCCGGTCCGGATCGGGATGTTCGCCGGTGACTTCCTGATAGCCTGCAAACAGGTCGGCCTTTTGGCCGATGCCACCTACTTCCCGTTCCTCGGCGCCAAAACGCCAGCTGCGGGAACACAGCCAACCCAGGTCTTCTGCCGGGTCACTCCAGGTCGCGAATTCCCAGTCCAGCACGGCGGTCAGGCGGCCCTGATCAACCATGTAATTACCGGTACGAAAATCACAATGGCACAGCACCGAAGGACCGTCGACAGGCTGGTTGTCTTCCAGCCAGTTGAGCGCCCATTCCAGCACCGGATGGGGCTCGACAATGGCCGCGAGATAATCCCGGTAGAGGCTTATCCTGGCGTGTGCTGCGGAGCCGGTCGGCTGCGGGAGAAAATCCAGGGTGGCTTCGGGGGGTTTGATCCGGTGCAAATGGCCGAGTTCACGCCCAAACTGACGAGTCAACTCGCAGCGCTGGGTATCGGTCATATCAGCCCCCACCAGTTTTGGCGGCGAAGCCGTTCCCATCGCTCGGCTCATGACGTAGAACGATTGCCCGATAACGCCGGTGTCGTCACACAGCCAGAACGGCTCGGGCACTGTCACTCCGGCTTCGAAAGCTTTTTTCAGAACCGCAAATTCTTCGGGCCGGCTCAGGCTGGCGGATACGCCGGACGGTGCATCGCAGCGAACAACGTACTCCTGTCGTCCAGGCTGGTAACCCTCCTCAAACACTACCGACAAGGCATAATTGTCCTGGATTGCGCCTCCGGCCAATCTGCTGAAAGCCTCCACCTGGACGTGAGGAGCACCGGTTTGAGTCGCTATGTAATCGGCCAGTGTGGCGGCGAGCTCGGAGTGCGTCATACCTTAACCCCAGGCCCAGAAATCTGCGCCGTCGGCGAGCAGATTCTTTGAGAACACCATTTTGTGCACTTCCGAGGCGCCGTCCACCAACTTGGCCTGGCGGGCATAACGGTAGATCCACTCCAGCGGCGTGTCTTTCGAATAGCCCCGGGCACCACAAAGCTGAATGGCGGTATCCACCGCTTTGTGAAGCGTATCGGCGACAGCCACTTTGGCCATGGATACTTCCTTTTTGGCAAAGCTGCCCTGATCCAGTTTCCAGGCTGCGTGCATGGTCAGTAACCGGCCGACCTGGATATCCATGGCAGCCTCTCCCAGCAGCCACTGCGCGCCCTCGCGATCCGCCAGCCGCACGCCAAAGGATTCGCGCTCGGCGACATAGGCGGTGGCAATTTCCATCGACCGTTTGGCCAGGCCCAGCCAGCGCATGCAGTGGGTAAGGCGGGCGGTACCAAGGCGGATCTGGGTGACTTTCAGGCCGTCACCCACATTCATCAGGCGGTTTTCGTCGGGAATCACCAGGCCATCGAATTTAAGCTCGCAATGGCCGCCGTGCTCTTCCGGGCCCATGATCGGAATTCGGCGGATAATTTCCCAGCCCGGATCGTCCTTGTGAAACAGGAAGGCAGTCAGCCCCTTACGGGTGTCTTCCGAAGTTCGTGCCATCAGGATGAAATGGCTGGCGACGCCAGCGCCGGTGATGTAGTGCTTGTGGCCGTGGATGACCCAGTTATCACCATCCCGGGTGGCGGTGGTTTGTGTCATGGACGGATCGGAGCCGCAGCCCGGGGCTGGCTCGGTCATCGCGAACGAGGACCTGACGTCGCCGTTAACGATCGGTTGCAGCCAGCGGGCTTTTTGTTGCTCGGTGCCCACCTTGTAAAGCACCATCATGTTGCCGTCATCCGGCGCGGCGCTATTGAAAACCACCGGGCCGAAAATCGAGCGGTTCATTTCTTCATAGCAGGCCGCCATACCGACAATATTGAGGCCCTGGCCGCCAACATCCTGTGGCATTTGCAGCGCCCACAAGCTCTCTTGTCTGGCTTTTTCCTGCATGGTTTTCAGCAGTGCAGGGGCGATGTTCTCGTGCTCATCGTAGGATGCCGGATCCTGCTCCAGTGGAATCAGCTCCCGGTCGACGAACTGTTTGGTCCGTTGTCGAAAGTCCTCTGATCTCGCATCCAGTGAAAAATCCATGGCAAGGTGGTCCTCACAAAGTCGATTGAAGGTGGCCGCCATCGGCGACCAGGGTGCTGCCGGTCATATAGGCCGACAGATCAGAAGCCAATAACAGCAGCGGGCCGGTAAGATCGTCCGGTTGTCCGAGACGGCGCTGCGGAATCCGTTTGATCATGGCCTTGCCAGCTTCGGTGCCGAAAAAATCCCGATTCAGGTCGGTTTCGATGTAACCCGGCGCCAGGGCGTTTACCCGGATGCCATGCCGCGCCCATTCCAGCGCCAACGCCCGGGTCAGCTGCTCCAACGCGGCCTTGGAAGTGGTGTAGGGCGCCACACTGCTGGCTACGCGATGGCCAAGAATGGAGGTGATATTGATGATGCTGCCCGGTATCCCTGCGTTAATCAGACGTTTGGCGGCTTCGTTGGCAACCAGCCAGCAACCCTTGAGATTGGTGTCCAACACCTTGTCCCAGTCCGCCTCGTTGGTATCGAGGGACTTGGTTCCGGTGGCGACGCCAGCATTGCAGACCACAATATCGGCCAACCAGCCCTCGGCCTGAATACGCTCAAAAGCGCCTGAGACGCTGGCAGAGTCAGCCACGTCCATAGTGGCAAATAGTGCCTCACCGCCGTCACCGGCGATGCTGCGGGCGAGATTTTGCAGTGGCTCTGCGCGCCGACCGGCCAGAATAACCTTGGCACCAGCGGCGGCCAGCACGCGGGCAAAGTGTTCACCAAGGCCGCCGCTGGCGCCGGTAACCAATGCCGATTTTCCGTTCAGGTCGATCTGTGTTGTTTTTGTGATAGTCATGTTTGATAAAATAGAGCGAGCGCTCGAATTATACAAATAAAAAATTGGACTATCAAAATCCGGAGCGATAACCGGAGGTCATAAGCTCCATATGTCCGACCCGCAAACCATGTACTAATGTAAATAAATTGTATAGATAGCTAAAAGCAGACAGCAGTCACTATGCCGTCGCGGACATCACGCCCATCGAGTTTGTGGGGGTTTGGGGTACCGTGGGAGCGCTGGGGATCCCGGTACCTTTCTGGGGCAACCTGGGTGAGCGGGAGTTCCTGTTTCACGATACCGAGCCCAGCAAAATCATCCGGCACGTCCGTCATGCAGTGGCCATTGACGAGAACCGCAAGGACTTCGAGCCCACCCTCTGGAGTGCCAAGCCGGAACTGGATTTCAAGCAGGTCTGGTTTGCCGGGGTGCACTCTTACGTGGGTGGCGGCTATGTCGACAACGGCCTGAGTTCCCTGGCACTGGACTGGATGATCGGTGAGGCTCATGATGTCGGGCTTGAATTCGAGCCCCATCTCCTTAAAGCCGTCGAGGCCAGGCTGGCGGATGATCCCGAAGCTGACAGGCTCCATAACGAGCGTCGGCGTATTTATTTAGCCCGGCCGGAATCTGTCCGTATGATTGACGGCCCGCTACATCGTTCGGTGAAGCACCGCTGGGATCAGGATGCCCACAATTATCGCAAGAAAAGCAAGGCGCTGGCTCAGCTGCTTGCCTCAGTAGACGACGACTGGTCAAAACTCGAGCTTGTTGACTGAGGGCTTGTGTTCACCCGCGACCAACCTGGACTATGCTGCTTAAAAGGCTCCCTACTGCGCGATAAGGCAACGCTATGAAGTCCAAACTCAGTCTGGTGGGTCGCTACACCCTGCTTTCGCTGGCGTTGATCATCGGCTCGGTGACGGCGCTCAGCATCCTTCATATGACGGTGGCCGAATCCATTACTGAACGCCTGGCGGGGCAACACCTTGAGGCCCAGATGTCTGCCACGGCCAATCGCCTCAGTGCGTTTTTGGACAACCGCATCTACCAGCTCGAGACGCTTTCCCGCCATCCTGCCATGCCGCTGTACCTCGCCTATACTGAGGCTGTGCCGGATGGCGTCCAGGAACTTGTTCGGGTAGAGGCCGACTCTCCTGATCTCTACGGCATCCTGTTTTTCGATGCTACCGACCGGCTGATCCAGGTGGTTGCCGGCCAGGCCGCCTCCGGTCCGCCGTATTGGGGCACAGAGAACTGGTCGCTGGCCAATCTGCCCAGGGCACAGCAGAGCAGCACTGAACTGATTGGCCCGGCCTTGCCGCAACAGGGGCAGCCTGGGTGGCTACTGATTCGCCAGCCCTTGCGTTACCTGTTCGATGAAGGCGCCGAGGGAGCCGTAGGCCTGCACGTGCGGCTAGCCTCGTTGACCGAACAGATCCGAATGGAAAATCTGGCAGGTGTCGTCAAGCCGTTCCTGCGGGCACCGGATGGCGTGTTACTGGACCCCACGGGCATGGCTGTGCCTGATGAGCCTGCCGGATTGGTTCGCGGGCCGGAGGTGTTTCCGGGTTGGCACATTGACTATGTGATCACCGCCGCGGATATTCTGAGCCCGTTACGGAATGCCCAGCTAGGCATGTATGGGCTGGCTTGCCTTATGGTTCTGGGTACTGTGCTGCTATTCTGGGCACTGGCTCGAAGCCTCCGGCGCCGGATCGACCGGTTGGTTGAGGGGGCTGAGGCGTTCTCTTCGGGCGATCTGCACTTCCAGCTCGACGTTCCCGGCCCACGCAAGGACGAAATTGATCAGGTCGCCTATGCTTTCAACGCTATGGCCCAGCGGCTGCGCGAAATGATCCAGCGCACCATTCAGGTTGAGAAAATGGCGGTGCTGGGGGAGTTCGCAACCGGGGTGGCCCATGAGGTGAGGAACCCGCTGGCGACCATAAAGCTGACGGTCCAGGCCCTGGAGCGTCGCGAAACGGATATGCGGCGACGTGGGTTGCTGCAAGATGTCGAGGGTGAAATTGATCGGCTTAACCGGGTGGTCGGTGACTTGCTGGATTATGGCCGCCCGGTAGCCGCCGAGCCGGAGCACTTTGAAGTCAGGCGGGCGTTCCGTCAGGCGGTGGCAATGACGTCAAATCGCGCTCGGGAACTGGGCATTACAGTGACTGCAAGCGGTGACTCGAGGCTGGTGTTGTATGCCAACCCGGACCAGGTCGCACAATGCCTGGTCAACCTGTTGTCTAACGCCATTGAAGCCTGCGGCGGGGTTGGTGGAGCGCGCGGCTCGGTAAGGCTGAGAGCTCACCGTGAGGGCGCTCGCATTCGGGTTGATGTGACCGATGATGGCATCGGGGTGGCGTCGGGTGTGCTGCCGCGAATCACCGAGCCGTTTTTTACTACCCGCGCCAAAGGAACCGGCCTGGGGCTCAGCATTACCCGTCAGCTGGTGCTGTTGAACGGCGGTGATATGGGCATTGAAAGTGAACCGGGCGAGGGTACCACGGTGACCCTGCTACTGCCCGCTTCAGACCATGTTAATAACTTACAAAAACACTACCATGCCGACACGAATACTAATTATTGATGACGAACAAAGTTTTGTTCGTTCGCTGATGTTTGCGCTCGAAGAGACAGATATCGAAGCTACTTGCGCTTATTCTGGCGAAGACGGGTTGGCCATGGTGGCTCGGGACCGGCCGGATATCGTGTTGCTGGATCTGCGGCTGCCGGGCATCGGGGGAATGGAGGTATTGGAGGCGCTGACCCGGGACCATCCCGGTTTGTCGGTGGTGATGATTTCGGCCCATGGTGATACCCGCGCGGCTGTCCAGGCTGCCAAAGCCGGAGCTGCCGACTATCTGACCAAACCGTTTGCGCTGGACGAGCTGCTGCACCTGATCAGTAACACCACCGAGCGCATCCGGTTGCGAAGCGAGCTCGACTACCACCGTGACCGCGCGGCCTCAGCCTCGGGCCTGGTCGGGGAAAGTGACACGATGGGTCAGCTCTGGCAGACCATTCAGCGGGTGGCCGCCAGCAGTGCCGGGCGTATCCTGCTGCAGGGGGAATCCGGTACCGGTAAGGCCGTGGTGGCCCGAGCGATCCATTCCAGCAGCCTCCGCACCGCTGAGGCGTTTGTGGAGATCAACTGCGCAGCCTTGCCGGAGCAATTGATCGAAGCGGAGCTTTTTGGTGCGGAAAAGGGCGCCTACACCGGCGCCCACCAAACCCGGATCGGGCTGGTGGCGCTGGCAGATGGAGGCACTCTGTTTCTCGACGAGGTTGGAGAATTACCTCTGCTGTTGCAGGCAAAACTTCTGCATTTTCTGGAAGACGGCAGTTATCGGCCGGTGGGTTCCAACCGTTCGCGTACCGCCAATGCCCGTGTTATCGCTGCTACCAACCGGCCGCTGGAAACCGAAGTGCGGGAAGGGCGATTCCGGGAAGATCTGTTTTTCAGACTCAATGTTATCGAATTGTTGATACCTCCATTGCGTGAGCGTGGCAACGACATCAGCCTGATGCTGGAGCAGTTTGCCGAGATCCAGGCCCGGGAAGAGCGCTGCCAAGTCATTCACTACGCACTGGAAACCCTGGAAACTCTGCGGCATTACGCCTGGCCCGGCAACGTCCGGGAGCTGAAAAATCTTGTTGAACGCATGAAGAAAACAGAGCGCCAGATCGTGATGGAGGCGCTGGCGCAAACTGTTGGCCATAAGGGCAAAGCGGCAGAGTTTCTAGGGCTGTCGCGCCATGCGTTCAAGCGTCGTTTACAGCGGCTCGGGCTGGAGTGAACTACAGTGACGAGCGGTTCGGGCATTGCTGGCAGGAGCAACTGACATGAACTTATGGCAGTATTTGGCAGGCATGTTGTGGCTGGCCATCAGCCCGCTCGAGGCGGGCCAGGGTGGTGCCGCCACTGAACCGGTCGGGCGGGTTGAACTAGGGGCCCCGGCGGCCGAAGCGGATGTGACGGTGGCGTGCATGTACCCCATGACAGGCCGCCCTGCCAGTTATGGCCGTGACAGCATCGCCGGGATTCGTGTGGCGTTGGCGGAACTGGCGCAACAGCCGGACGCCCCAAGGCTGCGGGTGATTGTTGATGATTCCCGGTCCAAAGTTTCATTTGCGGTCCGAATGGCGGAAGATTTTATTGCAGCCGACCAGGCCGATATTCTCTGCGGCATGGTCAGCTCCGGGGTTGGGCTGGCTGTCAGCCGGGTCGCCCGGGACCGTCGCATCATTATGATTGGCACCGACCACGCCAGCTCCCGCAGTGTCCTGGAGGAAGGCCATCGTTACTACTTCCGCGTCTCCAGCGATACCTGGTACTCCCACGCAGCGGGCGCCCGCTACCTCAAGGAGCTACAGGCTCAAACCGGCTGGCAGAAGCTGGCTTTCCTGGGCCCGGATTACGAGTATGGCCGTGTGGCCTGGCGGGATCTGCGACAGGCACTGGACATGCTGGAGGTTGAGTACCAGGTGGCCGGGGAGTACTGGCCCAAGCTGTACGAGCCCGATTACACGCTCTACATCCAATCATTGCTGGAATCGCCGCCGGATATCCTGGTGACAGCACTGTGGGGCGGAGATTTCAATGCGTTTATCGAACAGGCGCGCACCACCGGTCTTTTCAAGGATATGCCGGTGGCGAACTTCGATACCGGTGGCAATTGCGATACCTTGGTAGCGTTCGGCGAGAACCCTCCGCCGGGGTTGATCCTGTCGGCCCGACATCATCTGAACTGGCCAGACACTGAGCGAAACCGCCAGTTTGTGCAGGCTTTTTATGAGCTGTCTGGACGTTACCCGAGTTATTCGGCGCAAGGGGCCTATGCTGGCATGCTGGTTATCGCAAAGGCGGTTGGTATGGTGGGTGATGTTGCAGACACCGATGCCATGATTGCAGCACTGGAAGGCCTTCACATTGAGCTCCCCAAGGACCCGGAAGGGTTTACTTCGTACATTGACGCTGATACCCACCAAATCGTTCAGGCTCAGGCCATCGGTCGGCCGGTGGCCAATGACCGGTACCCGCCCACCCGCGTAATGCTGGGAGAGTGGGTAGTGTATGAGGCTGAACTGCTGAAGCCGTCGCCGGAGCTGGTGCAGCGCCGCCGCGGCAGGCGGGCCAATTGATTCAGTTGACCACCAGTTGTTCGAGGGCCTTGCGGACCGGTTCCGGAATCGCCACCGAGCTCTGGCTGGCCTGGTCTACGAACACATGAACCAGCTTACCCTGGGCGCAGGCAGCGTCTTCACTGGCTGAAAAATCCCGTCGAGAATTCCCACCGGTATCCAGAGTGCCTCCGTCAAGCCAGTCACCGCCCTGTGACTGGCTTGAGTGCCTTGGTATCACTACTTACCTAAAATTTTCAGATTACCCTTGGCAACACGCGCGTTCAGTAGTAGAGTCTTTCTTGTAGGAAAGATTAGTAAAGCATTCATGAATAAGGCGTACCTCTGTAGTAAGTAGTTACTGTCCTGTTTTTAATTCCGCGAACTCTGTTTTTCCGTAAACGCTGATCAACCATCGTGGTGATGTTTGGCGGCAGATTAAATGATTGATTTCAGGAAGTTTAAGATATGTCTACTACTACCGGTACTGTTAAGTTCTTCAACGAAGCTAAAGGCTTTGGCTTTATCACTCGTGAAGGCGGCCCGGACGTATTCGTTCACTACAGCGCAATTCAGGGCAGCGGTTTCAAGACCCTGGCAGAAGGCCAACAGGTCGAGTTCACCGTTACCCAGGGCCAGAAAGGTCCTCAGGCGGAAAACGTAACTGCTGTCTAACTGACGCAGTCATCGTGAAAAAGGCAGCCAAGGCTGCCTTTTTTTGTGCCCGGATTTATCCAAAGGCTCAGTCTTCAAAGACGTCATTGTAAAGCCGCATGGTGCCATCCCATGAACGATTTGCCGCGTCTTCATCGTAGGCAAGGGGCATATTGAATTCTTCGGCGACTTTGTCTGCACCCGGATTAGTGAAGGAATGCAGAACGCCCGGAAAGCTGACCAGCGTCAGGTCGGCTTCGGCATCCTGCATTTCTTTCACCAGGCCGGAAACCTGATCTGACGGCACCATCTTGTCTGCGCCACCGGTGTAAACGTGAATCCGTGGCTGGACCTTGCCGGCTTCAGCCGTGATGGGGCTCCCCAACGCTCCGTGATAGCTCACGACGGCGTCCAGATCCACGCCCAGCCGAGCCATGTTCAGCACCACGGCCCCGCCAAAGCAGTACCCCTGGGCCGCAATCTTGCTGCTGTCGACACTGTCGTGCTGTTGCAGCAGCTCTTTGGCGGCCATAAACCGGGCCTTGATCTGATCCATGTCCTTGGTTGCTTCCTTCATGAATTGCTGGGCATCTTCAGGGTGTTCTGCCAGCTTGCCTGAACCGTACATGTCCAGGGCGAACGCCGTGTACCCCGCCGCCGCCAGTTTCTCGGCCTGCTCCCGGGCAAATTCGTTATGTCCCCACCATTCATGAACCACAAGAACACCAGGGCGCTTGCCCTCAGCTTCGTCGTCGTAAGCCATGTAGCCGGTGAAGGTCTTACCGTTGACTTCAT
>Ga0307976_1000703_pt1 | contig 17786 bp, 5 predicted proteins | sample OrgLakmetagen919_FD_201836 | JGI IMG/M metagenome (GOLD analysis project Ga0307976, IMG submission 201836) | Saline water microbial communities from Organic Lake, Antarctica - #919 | ecosystem: Environmental > Aquatic > Non-marine Saline and Alkaline > Saline | place: Antarctica: Organic Lake... | reverse complement strand
CAGGCCTTCAGAGGGAACGGCAAACTGACCGCTGAACAGTTGGAAATTCGCCAGTTGCGAGAAGAAAATCGTCGCCTGAAAATGGAGAAAGACATCTTTAAAAAAGCGACGGTCTTCTTTGCCAAGGAAACGCATTGAAGTATGCGTTCATTACCTAGCACAAGAAGACCTGGCCAGTCGACGTGATGAGTCGGCTCTTATCCGCTGTAAGTCTATAAAAATCTCTTATTTCAGCACCTTTCAATTCCATAACTGCCCACCTGTCATAGTCCAACCGAAAAAATCAAGCTTGGGTTAATTTTCATAGAGCCATATTATTTAAATAACATTTAACGTTTTAAATACATTTAAATTATCGACTCATAAACCCTATTCTGTATAATTCATGAGGCCCTTAATTTTTATAAATAATCTCGAAATTTGATGTTCTTTTAGCCTCATGATTCTTTCAAGAACACCCGAAATTCCCAGTTCGTCTAGTCTATTTTCGACAAGTAAAACTAGATTTTTGGCCTCAGCATTTTCGGCATCAGTTAAAGGGTCGGGCATTGCCTCTAAATGGAATAAAATCTTTCGACATTCAGGTTCAGATAATGTAGCTAGGCTTTCCTTAACTCCAGAGAAAGACTCAATCCACCGTCGCGATTCTTCCCAAGCCTTGTCATGCTCAATAGCCCTGATTTGCTCTCTCAGCAAGCCGGACATCGTTTCAACGCGCACCAAATCAGTTTCGGATAAATATATCGGAAGATGTGCTGTGAGAGCTTCTAACCTACTTTGGCATTCGTGTAATGAAATATTCTCAATTTCTTTTTCAATTCCCGAAAGGCTACGAAGCCATAATTCTGCCTGGTCTTTCTTTAAACTAATTTGAGATTTGAAGAAGTCTGTGTATACATCCTCGAAAGACCATAAAGGCTCAACATCGTGTTCTTCACACCATTGCAGCAACTCTGAGAGCCACCCATCGTTTAGAAGTTTTATTGCCTCCTCGCATTCCTTTGGACTTCTTTCTATAGACAGCCAGGCTTCTAAATCTGAGCAAATTTTTTCAAGTTGTTTTCTAGCATCCTCTATATCTGAAAGATCACGCTGACCGTGAAATATTTCGCGTAGTCGGTCTACTCGTGACCTTAACTCTTTGGCAGAGTCCAAAGAGTCAATGGATGACTCATAGAGTTGCTCCAATTCGATTTTGTGTTTTGAAATCACATTGGCAGCGGCTTCGACCTTGATGCGGAGCTGAACTATAACTTCTTCATTTTCAGGATCTTTTAAGCGCTCTTGTGCTTTTCCTAAGGCCGAGCAAAACTGCTCACTTCTTGTGCGAACTGCCTCTAAAGCGGCAATGGACTGGTTGGGCAATATTTCGCAGATTGCCAGAAATTGTTCGGCTTCAATGAAAATTGCTTGGAACTGGAAGCGTTCTTCAACTGTTGAAATCGAATAAGTTTTTTGGTGTTCAGCCGCCTCAGCTAGTTTAGTTAGGCCTAAAGCTTTAAAAGTATTAATAGCTTTTTCCATCATTTGACGGTATTCACCCACCTGCTGTGGCGAACGGCAAAATGAGCGCTCTATCCAGCGTGGCCCCTCTTGAACTACCCATTGCTTGGTGACATCTAGAAGGCTGGCAATATCGGCTTCTAGTTCTGGTTCCCACTCACCATTAGTGACAAGATCGTGAAGCTTAAGAAGGCGGTCGCCTATAGCAAGAGCTGTAATAGAGGTAGAGTTCTTAAAGGCGCGTTCTAACTCTATCTGCGAATCTTCCATTCGTTTATAAAAATGAGAAATTGCCTCTCGAGATTTAGCAGCTTCATCACGAAGCTTCTCATATTGATAAAGAAATTCCTCGGGGACGACACCATCATGCTCTAGAAGTTTTGCCTGCTTTAAATAATCTAAGCGAAGTTTGTGACGTAAAGTGCCCCTCCAGTCATCTAAGAGATTCTGCCACCTTTGTTGGCTGTCCTCCGCGATGAAGCCAATTGTGGTTTGTGACAGGACCTTATTGTTGAGATCGCTGGTCTTAAACGTCTCTTGAATCCAGGCTGCGGTATGGCAGGCCTCGCCACTTAGAATCAAACGGCGGCGGGGACGCTTGCGAGCTATAAAGAGGCCAATCAGCAGAGCCGAGGACGCAAGATTACAGCCGTAAGGCGCACCAATCAGGCGGTTCCGTGTTTTCTCCAAGGTTCTAGACGGGTCCGTTTGATGCCAGTCATCCATGGTGTTTAGCATAGCGGTAATCCGATCATTCCGAGGATTTGCCGCCAGACTGCCCTCACGATCAAAAATCTGCCAGCTTTGCGCAAGGACATTAGTTGCCCGATTTCTTAGCCGAACAACTCGAGACTGAATCCATTCTCCATCCACTTCACCGCTGATTAGTGCGCGGGCGATTTCAAGACAGTCTTTTTTCGCTTGGCCACCAGCGCCTGTTAATGTAGCAAAACCGTCAAAGGGGAATGGAATAACCTCACTATATACCTCCTCGAAAACTTCTCGACCCACTGTGGAAAGCCTACCACCAGGGGCCTCGGAAAAACCGGCTACTTCGTGAAGCCTTGCCCCAAGCGCTTTATTTGCCTCCGCTTGAGCGAGCGTTGTAACTTGTTCACCCTCCGCGACAACAAACCGACGGTAACGCTCCTTTTCCTGTTCAGTCAGGCCGCGTTCTAGAGCCCACCAGCGCTGTAAGGCATCGCCCAATCGGCCTTCCGCGTCCTGAATTAATATGACCCATATTGGCGCTACTGGTGAGATAGGATATTTCTTAAGTTCTGAAGCAAAGATCTGATGCACACCTTGCTGAACTGTCTCCAAATCCTCGTCATATCCCAGATATGTATATACGACTCTGCCCTTAGGCTCATTAACGTCAGAAGCATACTGCCAGTCTTTAAAAGCAATAGTGACAGTGTTTTTAAGGGTTTCCGAGGATGCAAACATAGGATTGAATAACCAATCCTGGGTGGTAATTTGGTGCTCGCTAGCGAAGCCCGGGTCTACTGCTGCAAGATTACAAAGCACTCTGCCATAATTTGTGAAGAGCGATCCTAGATCCTTTGCTCCAGAATCGGCGCACCGAGCTCGAAGCAGTTTGGCAAACTGCCCCCTAGTGGCAGCATCTTGTACTAGCTCGTACTGGCCAAAATCATTGTTCCATTCCAGGACCCCTAGCTCGTTTACTAAATACGTCAGGGATCGCTGCGTTTCTGTTTCATTTAGTCCGGCTGCAAGCGCCAAAAACTTTTCGTAGTCTTCTTTGCGAGGAAGCTTTGCTCGGAGCTTTAATAGAACGGCAGCGGCGGCTAAAACCCGCTTGTCGTTTTGTTCAAGGTGGGCTGCGCGCTCCTCAAGAATTGCCTGAAGGTTCTCCGCAATCGTGCCACCCTTTGCCTGCTCAGCCGCCACAAACTCGCTTAGCATCCCTGTCAGCAGGAGTTCAGCAGCAGAAATTGAAATAACACCGCTTACTTGTTCGATTACTGGCCTGTCGTTATTACGCTCTATCGCATCTTTAACGATGTTGAGAGCAGAGCGAGACTGCACAACATCTTGCTGACGGGTCAGAAACCACACAGCTAAGGGGTTTAATGGCCAGCAGCCACGGCATATCACATCCCGAAATTGGTCGGCCTCACCCCATACCGGGAGGTTCTCCGCCTCCGGTAATGCTTGCAAGAAGAGATGTTGGATTTGTGAGATATCCGAGCTCGCAGCTACGGACGTATCAATAAATTCGGGGGCTTGCTTCTCCAAAAGATGGGCGAAAAGCGTCTCTAAGTTCGTAGAAAGATAGGACTTTTCGGCGGCTTCAAAGCGGGTTATATAACGCTGTAAGTGCATTAAATCACGACGATCTAGGCGACTAACATACGCCTTGAGGTCGTACTGGATGAAGCCAAGAAAGCGCGCCCGTCCCTCGCTGTCCTGAACGCCTTGGAATAGTTGCTGTAACGCTGAGTCGCCTGCCAAATGGGGCTGCTCTGCTGCATATTCGAGAAAACGCCCAAACTCATCGAATAAAATTAGCAGACCGCTAAAGACCCCGTCTTTTCCACAATAGACAGCAGTTACCGTCGCAATCAAATCCTGAATTGATTCTCGGCCTTCAACAGGAATGTGCTCCCCATTAGCGTTCTCAAAAATCTGATCAACAGCACCATAAATCTCTTCGTCGTGCTCTTTCAGACGCTCGATAATGTTATTCGCAGAGAGCGCTGGAAGAATGGCATCAAATTCAGACTTTCTAATTTCAAAGTTTCTTTCAACAAAATTTTCGGCCGATTGAAAACGAGGAGAAAGTTCCTCAACGGCTGCCATGTCACAACCTGCTTCTCGAAGCCGCGAGATTATTCTTTGGGCCACCTCCGAACCAAGATTGAAATTCGTCATTCCATCAAGCGGCACTGTTAAAACAGGCTTTGAGAGACTCTCAAGAGCGATCGAGAAACGCTTACCAACCTCATTATCGGCGTGAAAGACATTCTCAACCAGCCGGCTGGACAGTGGCCCTTTTGGATTTTTAAGTAACTCCGCTAGCGTCACAGCCAAGTGGGATTTGCCTGAACCATATCCCGCGATAGCTAATGAAAAAGGATTTCCTACTTTATCTTCACCTTGCGCCAGGTCTTCGATTAGCTTGGTGCTAAATGTTGCCGTGTCCCTTAGGAGGTAACCATCAGCGATATCTTCTCTTCGAACGGCATGGTAACGAGGCCCATGAAATACAAAATTCTCAGCGGCCTTGTAAGCACGTTCGGGAGCGCCGTCGACCCAACGCAGTTGAACCGCGCCATCGAAGAACAGATCACTTCGGAATTTGACGACGTCTTTGACGGTAAGTTGGCTGCTGTTCGACTCAGGGGAGTCTGTCATACATCACCTTCAAAATTTTATTTGTAGGAATAAGCCGCGTGAGGATTGGATCACCCGTTTGCCGGTCCACTTTAACCCAGCCGAGCCTCTCCATTTCTGTGAGAAACTGTGACTGTTCCTGAGGGCTCCATCCCGTGGCCGCCATTAAACCTGAGGCGACCTCCAGTTCTTTCAGAGCTATCTGCGTGTTTTCGGGCAGTTCCGTATCCCATATCAAGAAAAATAATGCCCCGACTGTGTCGTACATGGCCGGTTGAGTTGGAACTTTCCTGAGTTCTATAAAACTGTTCTTCTGAGAGATTGCAGCAGCTCTCCCGAGGCCTGCCGGATCCGAATAAGTTCTTATTAAAGGGCCAATGGAATCACTGCTAGATCCAAAGCGGTTCGCTAAAAACTCATTGAACTTTCGCTCTGAAAACCTGTTTCCCAAGGCCTCCGCCCCGTTAACAAATACCGAATGCCAGACTTCTGCTCCGCCATTTTTTCGACAAAGCATTAAATGAAGAGCCCACTGGGTGTTCTCCTCCAACAAAGGTGGGTCCTCGCGCAATACAATTGTCGCCAGAGGTAAGAGAGAGAGCGTCATTTGGCCGGTCTTGGCCGTCGCCTCTACATTGAGTAAGCCCATGCCCTGCGCGTACTGCAAAAGCGGCCTTACTTTTCCAGTGCTCTTACCTGTGGGAATTCCCGTGCTTTCCGATATTTCTTCCACTGATGCAGTCGTGCGCTTCTGAGCAAATGAGAGCAAGGCACAAAGATAATGTCTCTCTGGCTGAAAGCTCATATGAAAGCTTACAGGCAATCTATTCGCCTTTGTCATTCGCTCATCTCTCCTCGGCGGTCCTCTAGAGCTGTTATGGAGACCTTTCGCACTGTGGGCCGCAGGCTGCCATCGGGTTTTCTTTCAAAACCAACAGATAGGCATTCACCCTTCTTTAGCGAATTCAGCTTATTTGCCCAATCATCGACCGTTGTGTTGGGCATTGTGTCTTTTAAGATTGCAGCGAAGCTCCTAAGCTCCGTCGAGGCGGGCGCAAAGAATAGTTTATGCGACGCTTGAAACAGTCGGTCCCGTTCATCCCGACCAAAATTACTAAGGGTCTGGGTGGCGAGAATCATAGAGGCTCCGAACTTGCGGCCTTCCCTTAGATACTTTTCTAAAGGTGACCCACTCCGGTGGTCCAGGTTTTGGACCTCATCCAATACCACTGGTAGCGGCCGGGTTCTACTCCCTGTGCGGCGCATATAATCCCAAAGATCCCAGAGCACAAACTCAATAATAAGCCTTTGCACGTCACTCGCGATTCTAGTGAGCTGGAGGATTGATAGCTGGCTATCTTTACCATCAAAAAGATCTTTCCAAGTATCCATTTCGACGTTCTCGAATGGCTTGGTTCTCGCGAGAGGCATAATCTTATTCGCGAGTGTGTCGTCTCCCATTTCTTTGAGAAATTCGTGCAATGCTTCAAGGGAGAAGTTGCCGGCTTCTACACCCTCTTCAATAACCTGCACCAAGGTCGCGCGCTGCTGCTCGCCCAGCGAGCTATATACCGCGATAAATATACTTGCTACACGTTTAGCGACGTCGAATGCAGAGTCTTCGATCCGGCCTATGCCCTCAATCTCTTCGCTTTGAGGTCGAAAAGGATCGAGAGGCAGTTTCTTTCCTGCTGCGAGGGCAAACATATCGGGCTTTGCTATCTCTAATAGCTTGGGCTCAAGTTGTTGAGGCAGAAAACCATCTGTGTAGTCGATCACTAGCGAAGGCTGCCCAGACATCGCCATTTCCATAAGAAGAGCCTGTATGGCGTAAGTTTTTCCTGCTCCAGACCCGCCAAAAAGAAGCAAGTGCCGATTAGGTAACTCAGGATGGCCATACTCCCAATAGATCGGCTGGCCGCCGCCGCTCTGCATGGTTATCTCTTCGCCCAGCAATATGCGCTCAGGCACTCTGGGGACACTGAACTCCCTAATATTGGGTTCTTCCGACGGATTGAGGCTAGCGCTATTAGATACGTCAGGGTGCTGGAACGCCCCATTCTCTTCCGCAGGCTGGCGGTTAAATTCGTCTTCGTGGCTGGACTCGATTAATTCCGTTGCTGGTGTCGCCTCGGGTTGATTTTCGTTAAGAGGCACGCTATCAGAAATCGGAGTATCAGTGGGTGTGGCATCGACCACGGGTTCACCCTCGTGGCCATTTTTAGACTGTCCTAATGGTTTACTGACCAGCGCTGTACCGTGAGATGGCCGGATTTTCGCCAAATAATTAATCGCGGGATTTTCCAGGGAGGCCAGTATTGCTTCATGGCCAACTTCGACATGAAAGACATCTAGTGATTCACAGAGCGCCCTGGGTAACCGAGCAATTGTTCTCATGTGATGCATGGATGGAGGGACGTTATCGTCAGTCCAAAATGTTGCACCCACTGCGCGCCAGTTAATGTCAAAATATCCCTCTGAAAGCCTCTCGAGAGCAAAATCGATGGCTTTTTTCTCCGAGTCTTTAATCGGCTTGCTGTTTCGCACTACTAGCGCACGGTGTAGTTGAGCCCACCAATATCGGCGATCAAAGACACTCGATAAGTCAGCATCGCTATTGGGAATAAAAAGCTGGCTTAGATGCTTAAGCCCAGCGCTCGCTTGAGCTATTGATTCTTCAACATGAGCTGGCGATTTTTGACCGACTTTACACTCCACAATCATTGCATCGATTGAGAATCCATTGTCGGTCAAGTGTGCCTCAAGCAATAAGAGGTCGGGCACATAGCCCTCATCAGCACCTTCAAACCAATGGCGAAAAGAGTCTAACGGAATGGCCGCGCAGAACTGCGCATTTGAATGTGAGAGATAAAGGTGGTTCGCTATAGCATAACCAATCACATCCCGAAGAGTTCCCTCGTTGGAGAGTGCTCTCACCAAGGAAAGTCCCGTAATCTGTTGCGCCCCTTCGACCAGCTTATGGGCAGTTCTTTCACAAGCCTTATCGGACCACTCTCTAAATATTTGTCCCAGCCGTTTCGCTGTTCCCTTCTTAAGGGCTCCCGTGGTGCCCCGCTCTGTAGACAGCGTCAAATTAAGTTCACCGTAAGCACCAACACCTGAAGTAAAACCTACCAGCTTGCGCTCATCCGATTCGCTTGATTCCCAATCGATAATTAATGATTTATCGACGAACCTATCAATACAGGCAACCCAACGACTCACCCTATGAATGGCACGGGTCATCTCTCTTTCAAGATGGCCGTACTCGACTTGGTTAAAGATTAAGTGGTGATCACCAGGGTGGTCAGGATTCATCAAGCGCGCAGTCATCTCAGCATGGCGAGCTGCCACAACAAAACGACGATTACTGACTAAGCCCTGGCGGAGGTGGGGATCAGTCTGGTTAGGGGGGCGCGGGTGTTCACTTATTGGAAACTTACCAATATTTCCCGCATTCCAGTCGTGTTCAAACGGCACTGTGGGGACAACCTTATCAGCGCCAGTTTGGTCATTAAGGAAATTCAGTAAAAAGGCAACATCATTACCGACGTCAATTTGATTAAGTAACGCGAGCACACCGTCTCTATTGTGCGCAGGCCTAAATGATACGACTAAGCGGCAGGCTCGCTGCCGACTATTTTCGGTCTCTCCCCAGCGCTCTTGCCAACTTGTGAGGATCTCTTGCGCCCTGGTAGCCGAGGGGCCGCGGCCTATGATTTTTAACGAAAGTAAATACGGAGTTGGATTGCTAGAATCCTGCTCTTTAAGCTCTTCCGTAAGGAAAGCGTCGATGCCTGAAATCAGTGGTCGCAAATCCTCAACGTTTGCTGCAAGGATAGCTAACCGATCGAATGCATATGGATGCACTTCTCTGTAAGCAACCAGGGTCTGATGAATAACTTTGGACTCGGGAGTAATTCTCAGATACTCCGAGAGACTTTTTCCTTCCCCTGAGTCATTCGTTCGCATTTCTGCCTGTGCTGCCAGCGTTGGTGCTACTGCCGGTCTTTCTCCGAGCCGATGCACTAGCCCGAAGGGACGAAGATTAGTCGTAAGCCTCCCCGATGCGTCGTAGACAAGTCCGTAGAGTGGCCTTCGGAGTTCTACTAAGCCCGTGAGGCGGTCGAAAGCTGTTTTACCTGGGCGAATACCTCCCTCCAACATCAGGCGACAGACCTGCTGGAAACCATCTCTTAGAAACACTTCCCGAGCCTGAACGGTTTCGGCAATGGCAGGTGTGATACCAGTCGCAACAGCTGCAGGAAGAAACGGTGATGTTGGGGAGGTACCATCAGCAACGCATAAAAAGGCCTGGTATAACCGCCTGAGCAGCTGATCAGCTGATGGTTTATGCTCAGAGTGAGCCTTCAGGACCGTATCGATAGCTTGCCGGTATTTCTTAACGAGTTCCCGTAACGGCGCTTCTAGCGAAGCAAAATATCCGTCGCCCGTCATCGAGTCGATGAATCTCTTATAGGTTACGGATAGGTCCACCAAAACTTTTGTTAGCTCAGGCTCCAACTCACTTTGATTGAGACCTGCCAAAACATCCTTTACCGACGGATTCGCCAGTCCTGATGAGATCAGGCGCTGGGCCTCAGAATCATCAACAGCAAAAAAGAGCTCATCAATTGTTTCGCCCAGATGGAGAACAGGCAGCTGGATGCCATTTTCCATCATTGCTTCCGAAACTACTCTAGCGCAGGTCAATCGCACTCTCTCTTCATGATGCGGAGGTATGACCCACACGTAGTCGTTATCGACACTGAGAACTTCTGTTTCTGCTCTAATTTGAACTCGGAATCGAAGTCGGCTCTCTTTTAGTTTCTTCGAGATAATATTTATATCTTTGTCTTCTCGCCCAAAATGGCAGCCGATGGGGATGTCTTTCTGATCGTCTTCGACAGTATCTCGCTCAGACTTAACGGCTATCGATAATTCGCCTAAAAATTGATCCAGCCCGCCCACAAGTCCCTTGAATACGAGTTCAGCCGTATCGGAGGCACTGCTCGTGTCTTCTTCAGTACCGTCAAATTCGAAAGACTCCAGGTGAACCTGAATATCTTGGATATGCTGAGGCGCCCATTCGCGACCGCACTTCGAAGTGTACTCTTGAAGGGCCTCGAAAATCGCTTCTAAGAACACCTGAAAACCTGGCCCTTTCAGCTTTTTTACTTCTACCTTCTTTGATCGCTTCTTCGGCTGTTTACCAAGGATTTCGATGATTGGAGAGAAATCCGTGTAAAGGAGGCGGAGGCGAGAAGCCTTGGAGCCACTTTCAATAAAGTCACTGAGAGTCTCCAAAAACTCCGTTATATCCTGGTAGGGTTCTTTTCCTTGCACCTGGGGTGCAGTACTTAACTCATCTCTCGCTTTTTTAATTTGCACCGAAGCTTTTTTCCTCTCACTAGCCTCCTTGTAGCGATCATGACTAAAGATCCGACTAGCGATATCCATCTTCTCGATGCGTTTGACCGGGTTCATCGGTGAGAAAATGGGAGGCAAACTCCAATACGGTAAGTTCTCAAATGCCAGAGCGAGCACATCACTGGGGGTGTCACAGCTTTTGGCTCGGGGTTCAAGAGTTGCCTCGAGGAACTCAGACAAGGCCAGGAGATTACGGGGGTGCAGCTTGAACAAGCGGCTAAAAAAGCTATCAAAATCTCGCGTACCACTGCCGTCCGTATCCGCTAGATTAAGATAACCAAAAAGATCATTAACCCAAGACTCATAGTTGCCCGCCATGCACTCGCGAAAGATTACGTCTTCAGTGAGGGTGTCAAAATCTGCAAGACCACCACGGTCCGTCGCATGATCGACACCGATAAGGAGCACTAACAGGAGCTTGTCATCCGCAGTACTGGTCAGATTGCGGTAATACGTCAAGCGATCTTCAGTATCGATCCAATCACGCTGCGTTAAACGATCGATTTCCGAATCTGGATAGGCCTTTACTTCACGCCAATGCTTCGCGAGCCCTGTTGCCACTTTGGTGATGCAGCGAATCCCCGGCTCTCTAGCGTTAATGTGATTTTGCACACCTTCGAATATCGCGAACGCCACGGATGGAGGTAACGATTGGGTAAAAATTCTCAGCTCTTTTCCACCCTCACCGTAAAGCGCGCTATCCACTTGCTCAGTGATATATTTCGTGACTGAATTAGTAAAATATTTCATATTGAGCCTAGGCCGGATTTTCCACGAGGGGGGTTGCATCAGAAAGGGCAATTAACAGACCACCCCGCTTTAATTCATCTTCTAACCATGCAGCGCAGTCATTTTGGGGAGCAAGCCGAATTCCTAAGTTCAAGCTAGCCAACGCTGCTTCAATTTGCTCATTACCTACCGCGATACCGAAGTGAAAATAAAGGCGCCGGAGAAACTCATCAAAGGGAATTCTTTCACCAGGCGCAATCAAAGCTGCAACCGCCATTTCCGCGAGGGCGCTTGAAAGCGTAAAGCGCATGGGGCCATTTTGAGGAACAACGAGACCAATCTGCTTCGCTAGGCCTCGGAATAACTTATAACCGTGCTGGTCCGCGCCATTCACGCCGTCTTTTGGCTTTTCTCCTGTTTTTAAAAGCGGAAGAGAGTCTGAACGCAATGCTTTAAATAGCAAGTCCTCCACAGCCCTGACTGACTCATTTGACGCCTTGCCCAGATCCGTTCCCGAGCCCGAGGAGGGACCTCCCGCTATCCACGCGTAACCACCCTCAAAACCCAACTCTCCAAATTCCTCGTCCATGTCTTTTACTAGCCGGTTTGCTTGAAAGCACATGCTCCGGAGTACATGTACGCAGCATAGGTCCTGAAGTATTCGAATTTTCCGCAGGGAGTCTTGTGATGAGGAGACTACATTTGCAATTTCCCAGGCGAAAAGCGTCGCTTCTGGCCAGGAGGATCGGTACACCCACCCAAATACTTTTGGTTTTTTATCCTCGTGGATTGCCGGCTCATATTTTGCCGCGCTTTCCACTATCGAGCCCAGCTTTTCCAATGGAGAATTTATCGCATGGACAAGGTTTTTTAGTCCGAACGGAAGCGCCTCTTTCGCACGGCTCCAATCGAGGTGCCTATATTGAACTTTGAGCCATTCATTTATTTCGCCGTCATCCTTCATCCTGAGCACATGCCAAAGCTGCAAAAAAAGCACCTCTCCACCACGTGCCATAAAATTATTGGACCCAGTCGAAAAGTACTTCTTCGTGTCACGCCACTCTGAAACACCCTTTTTCAGAGCTTCAGAATGACGCCAATCGATTTCCCTAGAAAGAAGGTAACTAGACGCCGGCACGAAACTGTGAGTCGCCCAAGTGCGATCGCCCGAAACGCCTACAAACCCAGCAAAGAGCTTTTGCAAAGTTTGTACCGCATGCTTCGCATCTTCGGAACTATCTGCCTCAACGGAGTTCGTGATATCTCCTATAAGCTGCTTGAAACGATCCACATGAGTAGGGTGCCGAGTCTCTAGTTTTGAGGAAGGAAAAAAAGCAAAAAGTTTCAGCGCCAATCGACTCTCTGGATGGTATTCCATTGGTACTTTCGGCAAGGACTCGAGATGTGGAAATCCAGAATCACCTTTTCCAACGTCTGTGGTTTTTGTCGAGCTAAAACATAATAAAAATTCTGCCAAATACTCCAGAGGCGTCTGATCGCGATAAAAACGGCGCCCGAAAGCTCTAACCGAGGGACTTGAGTCTGTGTCTTTTTTAAGGGAGATGTCTGGAAAACGTGAATCATCGATGCTCATTGGTATACCAGCTTGTTTCCAGTTTCAGCAGGGCTGAATTTGTGAGTTTTAGTTTCGCCTTGAGCGTCTACTTCAAGCAACGTGACCACATCACTGTCCATACGACTATCTCCAAGCAGCTTCCCGCGAAATTTTTCTAAGCTCGTTCGGTGGATGGCATCCAACGAGCCGGTTAGCTCTCCGCGGCTTCTACTCACGATGTAATCTAACAGGGGCAACGTTAACAGGAGACTTGCGCCTGACCGATCGTGTTCGAGAACCGGTAGCTTGCGAGATTTACTAAAGACCAGATCAAATTCTTCAACCGCGAACGCCTTCAAAACAATTTGCACTGACTGAAATATTTTCTCGTCAGGTCGTCTAAGCGTCACAAACAACTTGTCGGAACCTTTTTCGGCAACGATGCACCCAGTGAACTCCTCCATCAAAACACCGATTGTTTTGCGGATAAATTTTTGTTTTTCTAGCCCGACACCTACATTTTCATGCTGGACCCACTGATCCAACGTCTGCAACATCGGAGACTTTAAAAAGTCGTTGATAAAAGGAGTTTCTAGGGAGCGGTAGTTAGTCTGAAATTCGCCAAACATGAAGACCAAACGCCGAAGGCGGCGCCGAGATTCGCCACCTGCGGCCTTTTGAGCATCCATTTCCCAGGTGCCCACGTGAGGTCGCGTTGGCTCAGGTAAGTCAACAACGTCGTGTAATTTGGTGTCGTGAATAAGTTGGTCAAACTCTGGACTCGAGGATGCACCAAAATGAAGATCCGACATTTGTTTCAGGCAAAACAAGGCATTTGAAGCTTTTGGTGAAAGCGCCCCCACATATCCAAAGAAGGTTTCACTAAATAGTGTCGAATTGCTTCTAACCATGTTCTCTTTACGAATCTGCTTACAAGACTGACCCGCAGTTAAGCTAAAGCTTAAGTGTGCGGCCAATTGCCGCATTGTCATGCGTCGACCATAAGCACTTAATCGATCGTATACAAACCTGACCCGACGCTGCGTCAGTTTGGCTCTGCTTCGAAGCAAATCTACATTTAACTTGATAGGGCAGGCTGCTTTAGCTGTGCATGTTTCACAACTGTCCCATGCAGGATGGGACACTAAATTTTCTAGAAGCTTGACCGCAATATCGACGTTGCCAAGCATGCTCAAATTGGCAACGTAAACTTTTTTGCGGCCGGTCGTCTCAAAGCAGTTACTCTCTCCAAGGCGTTCCCCAATAAGGGGCTCATTAAGGCGAGTGAGGATCTCTTGCTCGATTTCACGTTTAGCAAATTTTGACTCGCTAAAATAATCGCGAAACGAGCTTAAAAGTGGTCCAGTGTTGCTCACGATGAGAGCACTGCCCTGACCTTCCATCGCTTCCGTCAGCTTCTGTAAACGATCGGTTGCGGGAAGTTCACTCATATCTTTTACGATCGCTAAAGAGTGGCCTCCAAATTCGATAACTTCCTCTTCCTTTGGCGCATGAGGCAAAGGCTTATCAAGCGGAACGCCCTTAGCCTGTTTTAGTATTTCGACCGCGATCGTGGATTTACCATCCCCTGCATGACCAGTCAGCATGATCACAGATTCTTCACCACTGCCCAGTATTTCGAAAATACTCTGGGTCAGTTTCATATCCACATGAAGATCCGAAAAATAGGGACTCGTAGCTTGTGCCTCCGCTAAGGCATGCCGGTTATCCGCGGATACGTTATGAATAGTATTGAGATAGTCAACAAAGGCTTCCGACTTTGAATCCGGGGTGCCTGCACGAATTTCTCTTAGGCTTGGTTTTTCCGTGATAATCGGTGACTCAACTTCTTTGGGCTCTTGACCCCCGCTCTCATCAGAGACAGCATCAGCAGAGCTATCTTTAACAAAAGCGTCTCTTAGTGCATCGAGCATTTCCTCTGCGGAGCCATATCTATCACTACTTCTTGAGATAGCACGACTAAAGACTCGAGCGAGCTGGTCACTTATCTCTTCCGGCAAGTCCTGGGGAAACAGAGGAGGACACGTTGAAGCATCAGAATGGCTGGCACCTGTTGCCCATTCAATAAGCGTTAAACCCAATGAATACAGGTCACCTGAGGGAGTGGCGATGTACCCTTCTTTGGTGATCAGGTCTTGTGCAACATATCCTGGTGTCCCGCCGATTATTGTAAGACCCTCCTGGCTAGCCATCCCAAAGTCGATAAGCTTCGCAATTTTTCGGGTAGGGTTCAGAATAATATTGTCAGGAGTCACATCGTTATGAATTGTGGGCTCAGCATCACCACTCCCATAAATGTTTGAAGGAGAATGAATATGGTTAAGCGCCATGAGGATCTGCTTTGCAACGCTTTTAAAAAGATCAAGATCAGGCTTGGAGCCTTCGTTAATTAGACTGCGTAAACTATTCCCGTCAACGAATTCTTGGATTATGCACCATCGGGAATTCGCCCATTGGGTGAAGCCGCGAAAACCGACAATAAAAGGGCTATTGGCTCGCCTCAAAAAATCTCGTTCTGAAAGACAGCGCTCTCTTTGAATTTCAGGGTGAAATATTTTCAGTGCCGCTGAATCACCATGACTCTCTCCATGGAAAACATTGCTTGCTCCTCCTGCCCCCAGCTCCTCTCCTAACGTCCAGGTGTCATACGTGTCCCCGACTCGAGGAGTGCAGGAACTGTCATAAGAAGGAACAGAGCCGCCCTGAACCGATGGTTCTTGCGGTGACTCCCCTAAATAGCTGGAAAGACGAGCTATTATCTGTCCCGCTGCCGGTCGATCGTGGAATTTGGGGCTGGTCATTTCCTCTGCTAGCTTTAGCAGCTCATCGTTTTCCGGAGATTGGTCGGTGGTCGAACTGAGCAGCTCCAACAAAAGCTTGCCTAGACTATATATGTCAGATTTATGATCTGGTTTGCCAGCTAGAGTTTCTGGTGCGGAATATTCTTTCTCCTGATCGGTTAGGTCCCCTGCCATCACGGTAAAATTGGCAAGAGGGTCATAGGCGAGATCAAAATCAGTCAGCTCTACGTGATCATCCCTTCCGATAATGATGCTCCGCGGCGTGACGTTTCGATGAATCAAGCCCGCATCGGACCCATGAATATGTTCAAGGGCTCGGCCAACTTCCCTAACTATTCGCACGGCAAACTGTGAGGCCAGCTTATTACCGCCTTGCAGCATTTGATCAAGAGTTTGAACCTGACTCCACTGACACACCTCGACGACTAGGTTTCGCTCGTTGGCGTGGGCGCGCACCGGCCTAATATTTTTATGAAAGGGCAGACTTTCTAACGCGTCTAAACTTCGAAACTGCCTAGCTCTCTCAGATGGATCAGAGCTAGCCGGGCCAAAAACTCGCAATCTATAAACCGCATCATTGTTACAAGGGCTGGCCTCTGCAAGGTAGCTGACATAGCGAGAGGTATTTTCGATCTCTTGGCGTATTTTGTATCCGGATATTTGGTCGGTGAAGTCTTCGCGACGAGGACCGTCCTGGAAACGCTGATCAAGAGCCGTCACCAGGCGCCGGAAATCCTTATGGCGGAGTTGATCACGTCCAGCGCTCTTATCTCTTCTTAAGCGTTCTTTGAGATAATGTGCAAGCTCTGACATGCCATCAAAGGTTAGATGATCTCCGACTCGACCATTCTTTCTTTCCAGTGTCCCAATTATATCAAACGCGCTATCGGCGCCAGTTACGTCTGCTCCGTCATAGGTCAGAACAACGATCGACTGAACGAAAGGGATCTTTGACGCAGGCAATGTCTTCTCTAGCAGGCTTTTGAACACCTTAGCTTTCGGAAGGTTGACTTCGTGGGGGTCACGCACACTACTGACCCCCCGGCTCCAGACGTTATCACTGACGTCAATCTCGCCTTTCCAGTGTTTGAGCTCAATGACCGCAGCAAAACTCTCCGCAACGACCAACAAATCGCACTCATGGTAAACATCACGACTTGAGTCTGCGAGATAAGCGCTTGGATAGAGCTCTATCCCATCAAGATCTGCAGGCAGTTTTTGCTCCAATTCCGCTAAGGCTTCGCGCTCATGCAGGAATTCACAATGCTCGTATGATTTCATGTAGACCTTCCGCTTGTGACGCCGTCATACTGAAAAGTCCAATTCAGTTAATCGTTGACGTTAGCTTTTGTTTCTCAGGAATCCTTGATTGCTGCCCAGTAGGAATAGCCTCAAGTGTCCCGAAGTCTAAGTCGAATAATCTTTAAAGCCACCGATCAGCTTGCCTCTATTTCCGGCCGACCCAGCAGAACTGGCCTCTTTCCAAACGCCGTGAATTACCCTGCCGATAAGCACACAATTTCCCACCATTCGAATCCACCACACTATAGTCCAGACAAGCTACATGCTCATTAAGCGGTGCTGGCTCACCTTTCATCCAGTAGTGCCCCACAAACACCGGCTTCTCTCCGTCGTATCCGGGCAAAATGTCCTCGGGAATTGGCTCATGAGGAATCTGGCTTATGACTTCCACGGGCACCATCGCCAGGTCCCGATAGGTCACGCCATCCAGATCCCACCAGCGAGTGCGGATGTTAGTGCGCGGGTGGTTGTCTTTGTCACGAAATTCGTGGCCATCAGGCAGGGAAATTTCCAACCCTTTGAGCAAGGTTTCCAGGGCCTCAAAGCCTTCCGCCCCTTCATTGCATAGCTCCGCCCACGCATCTGGCCGTATACGGTTCTGATCGTCGGTGTATTGAGCAATGGTTTTCAGGTGGTCAGGGTGCCAACATGCGTGGACCACACGGAAGTCATTCATATCAAGGAATAGAGGTAACGTTCTAAACCACTCGACAATTCTTTTATGTAGATCGCTGCCCTCACCGACTTGTTCCAGAAATTCTTTGTGTTGCTTCAGGTTTTTATTAATGTGCGGGCGAAGAAAATTGCCAGGGGTTTCTGGATCTTGGGTTGCCCAAGCCACAGCGTTGTATTCATGATTACCCATCACGGCCAACGCATTGCCGGTATCAACCATCGCTTTGGCAATCTGAACCGTTTCAACTTGCTCTGGGCCGCGATCCACAAAATCACCCAGGAAAATCACCTGGCGCTCGTCCGGGTGCTGCCAAACGCCGTCAATCTCTCGGTAATCCATTTTTGTGAGCAGTGCTTTCAGCTCGGCGGCGTAGCCGTGAATATCGCCAATCAAGTCGTACATCGATAGT
>Ga0307976_1000698_pt1 | contig 17826 bp, 16 predicted proteins | sample OrgLakmetagen919_FD_201836 | JGI IMG/M metagenome (GOLD analysis project Ga0307976, IMG submission 201836) | Saline water microbial communities from Organic Lake, Antarctica - #919 | ecosystem: Environmental > Aquatic > Non-marine Saline and Alkaline > Saline | place: Antarctica: Organic Lake... | reverse complement strand
CATACAAGCAGAAACAAATGACTGATAAAAGCATACTTAATATTCATGAGTTTCTAAAAGACGCATCATATGAATTTGCAAAAATGAATGGTGAAGAGTGTGCTCTTCGGTTGATGAATATGTTTCTTGAAAGGACTAAAGAACTTGTTTGTCTTGTTTGGGAATATAATAATGACTTCAATAGTATCCCTGAAGATAAAAAAGATAAGGTATTACAGTTTGAGATACCTATAGCAGTTAAGAACTATAAAGGTCTTGAAGAAGAGATTAATTATGAGTTTTCAAAGATTACTGGATTCATAGTTAAAAACACTCAGCTATGGTATCGATACCTTGATTAAAAGCATATTTAATATAAAGATTAACACTAATTCCTCCTAAGATTTAGTGGTCGATTTAAGGTAGCAGGATTGATGATCCCCTGCTACCTTTTTTTAGCATATATATTATAAAAGACTGTAATAATCTTACAGATATATATAAAGTCGAAGGAGTATTATGTATTGGAATGAGCAGGAAATAAAACCAAAAATAATAGAGTATCAGAATACAATAGATGAAGATGAGAGAAATAAAATATATACAAATCATATACATGAACCATTAATGAAGTTAATTAAAGCACAAATCAATACACATAAGTTTAATAGGTTTGAAGACTTTGATGTATTAATATCAGTTGCTTTAGAGAATGCATATAAGTCTTTAAATAGATATAATGCTAATCATTGGGTAGATAATAAGAATAGATACGCTAGAACGTTTGATTATCTATCATTAGTAGTAAAACAATCAATGTATTACTATACTAAAAAGAATGAATTAAAAAGAAGAAATAAAAACATAGGAGACTTTTATAATATTAATTCAGAAGAAGAAGAGAATAGAAGTCTACATTGGGAATATTTCTGTAGATTTGCTGATAAATACTTTGATGCTTATTTTATAGGTAAACATAAGAACAATCACTATTATGAAATATGGAGCTATTTACGCAATCTAGATTATGAATATGTAGATTTAAATAATAGAGGCTTCTTTGCTATGCTAAGAAAAGTATTCCCTGATTATAATAATTCATCATTTAGAGGAATAAAATACTTCATTGGCGATTTACAATACCATTATCTATATAATAAAATGCCAAAAGAAAGATTAAAAGAAAATCGTAATGTAAAGAATGCATTAAATAAGAATAATACATAAAGATAATATATAATATATGAAAGAGTATTATTTAGTATATAGAATAAAATCAAAATGTAGAAAATGCCCACCAGATGAATTCGAACAATTTGTACAAGAATATGATGATAGATTACTAACCTATGAAATAGGCAAACCAATTATATATAGTAGCTGGGTAGACTTATTAGATTCAATACCAACAAATGACGTAGAAATAAAGGAGGCCAAATGAAATATAAAGGAAAAGTATTAAAAATAAAGAACGATAAGTATTATGTAGACGGTAAGGAAATAAATATAGATGGTAAGAAGATTATAGAAGCATTTCAACAACATGTAGATAATGTATCTAAAAGTACTAAGCCTAAGAAGGTTAAGTTCGGTTCAATAACTCCTAATGCAAATTATGAATTGGAGTTTGAACAGGAGGAAGAATAGTATGTCTGAAGAAGTAGATATACCTAAATGGGTATACCAAATGGCAGAAGATATAGCTGTATATGATTTAACTCACGCTAAACTGACAAAGAAGTATAATAAGGCAAGAACAACTATTTGGAAATATACAAACTTACCAGAAATAAAAAAGATTATAGAGGATAGAAGACAAGAGTTGGTTGAACAATACAGATCCAAGATGAATACTCTAGTAAGTAAAGCCTTTGATACTTATTATCAAGCACTTCATCAGAATAAAATGGATAAGTATAAGTTTGATGCAGCTACTACACTATTGAAGTCATTAGGTTTATTAAATGATAAACAACAGGTTGAACATAGTGGTGGTCTAACTGTAACAATATCCAATGAATTAGGAAGAGAGTATAAATAGTTGAATATTGCTATAATAGAGGGTATTATTATATGGGTGCAGTAGTTACACAGTTATTTTCTGAGAAGCAGAAAGAAGCATTAAGACTCCTACACTCAGATGCTACAAATGTTATGTTGTTTGGAGGCAGAAGATCGGGTAAAACATATGCTATATTATCAGATATAGTAGCTGCAGCATATCAATATCCAGGCTTACAAGCATTGATTGCTAGATCAGCTTTATCACACGCTAAAGCATCTATATGGAATCAAACATTAAATGATGTATTAAAGGGTTATCCATCTAATACATATAGAAAACATCCAGGTGATTTAGTATTAGTAGTTAAGACTAACCCAGAATCACGTATAGTATTTGGTGGATTTGATGATAAAGAAAGAATAGAAAAACAATTAGGTCAGGAGTTCGCAATCATATATGCTAATGAGTGTTCAACAATATCATATGACGCAATCTTATTATCACAATCATCATTAGCCCAAAATATATCTGGTTTCAAGAATAAGTTTTATTATGATATGAACCCTCCAGCTCCAACACACTGGACATATAGATTATTCATATCAAAGATTGATCCTAAGAGTGATGAAGAAGTAAAGAGACCAGATAACTATAAGTCTCTATTAATGAATCCAATGGATAACCCTTATTTAGATCCTGAGTATCTACAAACATTAGATGATTTACCAGATAGAGAAAGAAGAAGATATAAGTTTGGTGAATTCGTTAAAGTAGAGGGTGCTATATATGATGTATTGGATGTGAATAAGCATGTAATAGATATAGAAGACTTACCACCTATGCAATATTATACGGTTGGTATAGATAATAGTGGTACAAACTTTGCATCTATATTAATAGGTTATAGTGGAGATAATATATATGTATTAGATGAGTATCATGCATATAGAGAGACTATGCAAAACTTTGATGCTACAATACAATATAAATGGAGACAATATAATTATACAGCATATCCAGACCCAGCTGCTGCACAGTTGAATGATTTAATATGGAATGTAGCTAAGACTGATAATGCTGTAGAACCAGGAATAAACTATATTCTTGATAAAATACATAATAATCAATTCTTTTTATTAAAGATAAATAATAGAATAAATACTCCTGAACTACTATCACAAATGGATTCGTATAGAAGAGATGATAAAGGACGTATAGTTAAAGAATTGGATCATGCATGCTTTACTGAAGATACAAAAGTAATAGTAAGAAATGGTATTAAGAATATAAAAGATGTAATGATTGGAGATGAAGTACTAACACCTAATGGATATAGAGAGGTTTTAGACTCAGGACAGACTGGAATAAGAGAGGTTATGACATATACACAGGGAAATAAAACTTTATTTGGTACTCCTGATCATCCAATATACCAGAATGGCATAAAGATTCCGCTATCTAAAGCATATTTAAGTACATCAGATACTACGGAGGACTTATGCAAATCGAATACATGCCTGCAAAGAGTGAAAAAGGAACAGTTGCTTTATGGAATGGCAAGAGATATTATAAATCAAATAAAGGATTTTACTATAGACTCCAATTCTCAGATAAAGCTCGATACTTACATAGAGATGTTTGGGAATACTATAACGGGACTATTCCCGCAAGGCACATCATTCATCACAAGGACAAAAATAAAAACAATAATCATATTGACAACCTTGAATGTCTTACTTATACACAACATAGCCAACGTCATGAAGATATTTACAAGAATCAAGTCTTCAGTGAAAAGTGTCTTAGGAAAGCTGCTGAGTGGCATAGGTCAGAAGAAGGAAGAGCTTCACATAGAAGAGCAGCAAGAAAGTATTGGCCAGAATGGGTTGAAAGAACTTGTGAAGTATGTGGCAAAAAGTTTATGCAGAAAAACCAAGGACCCAAAGCAATTGCTAGAACATGCAACCATTCCTGTGCTGGAACACTTAGAAACCGCAATAGAAAAAAGTAAAATACCTGTCTATAATATCACAGTAAAAGATGAACACAAGTATTATGCCAACGGATTCCTCGTAAGCAATTGTGATGCGCTCCGGTACGGTATTTATTCACATGCACGTTATGGTGCTTCAATCCTTATTGGAGGTAAATAATGGATCTATTTAATAGAGACAAAATAAGCGAATTAGAAAATAAACTAACAGAAACAAAGGAAGAGTTTAATGATTATTATAGTAAATCAGTAGATGACTTCAATAAGCTTGAGAGTATGATTATGAGAGAACAAGGTCTTACATCAAGTTCTATATCTAAACTATATTCAGATTATAGTAAGATTGGGGACCCATATGATCATAATATATATGTACGTAAATCAATAGATAAAATAGCAGGTTCAATATCAGGTGCTCCATTCTCTATAGTAGATCTTAATGATAAAGAACTACCAGCTAATAATCCAGCTACTAGATTATTCAATTACATATCACAATATGATACACCGTCGGACTTCCTATTTGAGATTGTACGTAATCTATATAGATTTGGTAAAGCACATGTTCATTTATCAGAAGAGAAAAGAGTAGGTACAAAGTTGCCTCAGGTATTAGATGTACTACCCTCTAATAAAATATCAGCTAAAACAAGTAATGGTATTCTATTATATTGGGAATATAAAGAGGGTGGTAGGACTATACGTTATCAACCTGAAGATATACTATTCATACGCTTCAAACATCCAGAGAAACTATTTGATGGATTAGCCCCAGGGTCCTCAGCTGTTAAGGAGATCCTACAGGATTTCTTTGCTCAAATGTATAATATAAAGTACTTTCAGCAGGGAGCACAAGGTAAAGGTGTATGGAGAGCTAAGGATGGATTTGATTTAAGTCCACAACAACAAAGAGAAGCACAGTTTGCAGCCGATCAAACATACAATAAAGGATTAGAGTCTGCACATAAAGAACATATTGTAAAGAGAGATTTAGAATGGATACGTACATCTGATAGTCAAAAGGATATGGAGTTCCAAGCCCTATTAGATAAGATGAGGGATAGAGTATTAGTAGTATATGAGATTCCTAAGGTATTATTTGCTTCATCTGAATCTACATTTGCAAACTTAGAAGAAGCTAAGAAGATGTTCTGGACACAGACATTACAACCTATAATGAAGAAGATTGAAGATGCATTCAATACAAACTTATTTGAAGCTTTAGGCATCCCATATAGACTTACATTTAATAGAGATGAGATACCTGAACTACAAGATGATGTATCTAGTAAGTTTGATAGTGCTAAGAAACTATATGATATGAATGTTCCATTATCTGTAATCAATGAAGTATTAGGATTAGATTTACCTGAATGGGAAGGTATGGATGAGAGACCTCAAACTCCACAACCCCAATTCTTTGATGCAGAAGGTATAATTAAAGATGCTATTAAACAATCACATATTGAAGAAGAAAAGAGAATAGTTACTGATGAAACTCTTATAAAGATGGAATATCAGAAATCATTAGAGACTATGCTTACATATGAGAGACAATTAAATAACAATATAGTTGCATTCTTTAAAGATAAATATAAAGAGATTGAAGAGTTTATGAAAGAGGATGAAGTAAAGAGTGTAAATAAAGGATTAGTTGATCCTGATTGGATTGATAGATTTATTAGATGGATAAAGGATAAGGATTGGAGACAAGAATTCTTTGATAAGATTAAAGATCAGATACACGGAACATATGAAAGAGGTAGATATAGAACCTATTGGGGATTAGGAACAGACTTTAGTCAATCAGATTTAAAGGCTAGTACTTGGTTAGCAAATAGATCACTACTTCTTAAAGACAGCCCTGAAGAAGTAAAGAGTATATTAATCAAACACTTACAATCAAATGCATTTACTATGGATGAGATTGCTAAAGAGATTGATAAGAAATGGAATGATGCTGCTAAACATAAGTCAAAGTTGGTAGCAAGAACAGAAACAACAGCTGCATTTAATGGTGGTAGAGTTGAAGGTATGAAGGAGTTAGGTATTAAAAAGAAACAATGGGTAAATAGTGGTGATGGATCAGTTAGACCAACACACCAGATATCTGAAGTTGTACACGTTGATGAAAAGTTTTCAAATGGATTAATGTATCCAGGAGACGGTAGTATGGGAGCTGGAGAAGTATGTAATTGTCGATGTAGTATAACATCTTATTTAGAATAAAAGAAGGAGGCATCTTATATGCAAAAACAAGTTGAAATAAAAGAGTATAAAGAGATTGACGATGAAGTCATTGAAATACTTGCATCTGATGAATCAACAGATAGAGACAATGATGTAATAAAAGCTGATGGTTGGGAGTTCTCAGGTTGGCTAAAGTCTGGATCTTTATTATACGGTCATGACCCATCTAATCTACCTATTGGTTCAGCAGAAGGAGCTAGAGTAACAGATGGTAAGCTATATTTATATAGTAGATTAGCTAAAAAGGGAACATCAGAATGGCATGATACTATTAGATCCCTATTAGAACAAAAGATTCTAAAAGGTGCATCAGTTGGATTTAAGCCATATGAGTATGAGAATAATGAGTTTGGCGGTAGGACATTTACAAAGTCTGAACTATTAGAGATATCATTAACACCGGTACCTGCCAATATTAATGCACAGGTCATACTACGCGGTATGGATATATCAGATGAAACAAAAGAAATGTTGATAAAGAAACCTGAATCTATGGAAGAGGAAGAGACCTTGGATGTCGAACCTCAAGAAACCAAAGAGGATAAGTTTCTTAAACTATACAACTTAATGAAAAAAGGAGTAACACACTATGAGTGATTTACAAAACACAGATAATATTGATGAAGCAGTTAAAGACGTAAAGTCAATGGCTGAAATGCAGAAACAACTTACCGAGCAGAATAAACAGTTCAATGAAAAGATGGACAAGTTTCTTGAAGCTCAAGCAAACATCAATAAAGCAATGGTTAGAGGAAATGAAGAGGAAAAAGAAGTCGGTAAGTTTTACGGCTTTACCCAAGCAAAGAATGAGATAGCACAAGGTAAGACTGCTTTATCACCTTATTGGGATCAGAAAACAACTGATAGGTTTAATCAATATCTAAATATGGTATATGAAAAAGACTATGATGGTCTTAAGAAAGAATTTGGTGATAATGTACAGACTAGCCTTTCAAACTGGACACCAACAGAGTTTAGAAGCGAAATCGTAAGACTAGCTTATCTACAATCTCTTGCTTTACAGAAATGTACTATTGTCCCTATGGGTAGAGATAAAGTTCAAATGCCTGCACCTACTGGCAACTATACAGTAAGTTGGGTATCACCTGGTGGAGCAATCACAGACAGTAAGATGGCCCCTGGATACATTGAATTGGATTCAGCTAAACTTGCTGGTCTTGCTCTTATAAATAAAGAAGATTTAAATGACAGTGCAGTACCTATTGCAACATTTATTGCTTCTCAAATGGGTGAAGACTTTGCTAAGAAGATTGATAAAGAAGTATTCCAAGGTGACGCAAGTGGTTCAGATCAGTTTGATGGCCTTGAATATGCAACATCAGTGAACACTATAACTGGTGATGTTGAAGCTGCTGCATTCTCTACCTTCCTAACTGAAGCTCATTTACTTGAAGCTGTTGGTAAGTTGGATGATAGACAGATGGCTGGTGCTGAATGGTTTATGACTAACTCAGCTTGGAATGCTGTTAGAGCTATTGAAGATGGTGCATCAAGTAAGATTATTAGACTCAATGAAGCCTATACTTATGACCTTCTTGGTTTCCCTGTAAACCGAAGAGCTGAGATTACCACTACTGCTACTGCTGAAAGAGCTGCTGCTTTCTTTGGTAACCTTAAATGGGTTTATATTGGAGATAGAATGGACTTCAACATTGATACATCAGAACATTACAGATTTGCTAATGATCAGGTGGTATTTAGAGGTATGCAGAGACTAGCAATTAAGGTTGCTCTTCCTGACAACTTTGCACGACTCGTTTTTGGTGCAGCGGAATAAAGTAATAATGGCCCTCTCTTCGGAGGGGGCTTTATTAAAAGGAGGTCTATATGGAAAAGATTTCACTATATAATGGATGGAAAAAGGATGATAAAGTGAGATTTGGAGAAGAAATAGACGAACGATCTCAAGAAAAAGAGAGAGAAAAAGTAAGAATAAAGAAAGATAAGATTATAAGAAAGATTATAACTGAAGAGGAGATTCAAAAATAATGAATGATTTTTTAATATCGTTACAAGACGTACAAAACTACCTCTTCAAACAAGGGTATAATGCCCCAACTAATATAAACTCTGATACTAATCTTCAACTATTAAGAGAAGCAGCATATGATAGAATAAAAAAGTATTTAGGATATGATTTTATATCAGCTTCATATACAGATGAATATTATAATGGTAATAGTAAGAGCTTAATATATGTAAGACATAGACCCATTACATCTCTTAATACCGTTAAGATTAATGATTCAGAATATGATGTAGATGGATTTGATGTAGTTGAAGATGGTAATGCAATATATTACAAAGATGGATACTTCCCTTATAGTATAAATAATATTAAACTATCTTATCAGGCTGGATGGACTAGAACTTCAATGCCACCATCTATAAGATTAGTAGCATTGAAACTATGTTCATTATGGTATAAACAGCAAGGTGTTGAAGGTATGACATCACAATCAAATCAAGATGGAACATCCTATTCATATGATTTTAGTGAAGATGATGTATTAGGAGTGATTTACAACTTTAAGGCGATGTCGTGGTAAAACATAAAATACAGTTAAACGATAGACAAGTAAAGCTTAGAGCAAACAAGCTTGTAAGGAAGACTCCTAAGCTGTCAAGACAGATATTGGGAGTATTAGGTGAAGCAATTGTAGCTAGAACTAATACGCATTATCTATCTGGACAAGTATTACATCGTAAAACTGGTAAGTTGGCCCAATCAGTCAACTACAAATATAATAATGATTGGTCTATTAATGTTGGATCAAATGTAGCATATGCAGGTATTCATGAACATGGTGGAGAGATATATCCTAGGACAGCAGATGCATTAAGATTTAAGACTGCTGATGGATGGGTTATAACTAAGAAGGTAGTAATGCCAAAGAGACCCTGGCTTGCTCCGTCTGTTGATGATATAATGAATTCACCTACTGCTCAGAACATTATGGATAGAGAAACTGAAAAGTGGTTAAATAAGGAGTGGGAAAAATGAATAATATAATGGAACAAATATATGATGGTATTAAACAACATATTGAGAAGTATATGCCATCATATATAGATGAATTAAATACAACTGAGGATTATCACATACCTCAGATTGAACATGTATATAGAGAGTATATAGACATATACGAACTACCTACGTACCCAGCTATTGTATTTGGATATGGCCAGATAACCTTTTCTGATAATCATCCAACAAATGCTGAGCATTGGCAAATACCGATGTCATTATATGCTGTTATGAGTGGAGCTGATAGTACTGTAGTTCATAAACTATGTGAAGCATATTCATTCTTGTTATTCTCTATATTTAGTGGAGAGGATAATGAGTATGGAATAGTAGGTATAACTGGGATTGGAATATCACCAGTAATTAAAAGACAAAACAACTTGGTTCAAGTTGGATATATAGATATACAAATAGATGTTTCTGTTCAAAGAAAACAAACTTAAGGAGGTCATATAATGGCTAATAATTCAGGAAACGATACAAAGTTTCAAATAGGATTAGAATCGTCTGAAGCATATGGAACTGCTGCTGAAGGTGCAGTACAACTAGAAATGCTTTCTGAGTCTCTAGGCGAAACACATAATACTGTTGAGAGTGATGCCCTAGTTGGGGCTGTCACAACTCCCTATTTCAACATTATTGGAAAGAAAGTAGAGGGAGATTTATCATTAGAGGTTCACCCAGATAATATAGGTACCTTACTATACGCTGCTCTTGGTGTTGAGGCTGCTGTGACAGATGTAGTAGAAGCTGATGTTGCATACACTCATACATTTACTCCAGTCTCAGGTGGAACTTCTTTACCTTCATTAACTGCAATAGTTGATAAAAAGAGTGATATATTTACTTATGCAGGACTAAAGATTGATTCACTCTCTTTAGAGACTGATAGTTCATCTCTCCTAACATCATCTGTTTCATTTGTTGGACAAAAGGAAGAGTTATCACAATCAATTGCAGTATTATCAAACAGTGCTCTTAATCCATTTGATTTTAATACACTACAACTTTATGTTGGTACTGCTGGTTCAGAAGCTGCTACTCTTGTTGAGTATGTAACAAACTTTACATTTAATTACAGTAATAACCTAGAGAATGATTTATTCGTAGCTGATGGTACTCAGTATATGAGTGAGATTGATTATCAAAAGAGAGATATTACTCTTGATTTTGAAGCATTATATAATGCTGAATCTAATACCTTTAGAGAAGATTATTACAAGACTGGTGATGAACTATCAATCAAAGCAGTATTTACTTCTCCTCATGCTATAACTGATAGCGCAGCTGATCCAACAAATAAGTATCAGCTTATTATTGATATACACAACTTCGTAATCACTGAAGCCCCTAATAGTATAGGTGGACCAGAGAGATTAAGAATACCATTAAGTGGTAGAGCATTAGAAAAAGGCGGAGACTCTGCTGTAACCATATCAGTAGTTGATGCTAGAGCTACTAAATATAATGTATAAGGAGTAAAAGATGAGAGACATGAACCTGTCTCAAGAATATGAAACAAGAATCCTATCCTGGATGTTTATACTCTTAATGAGGTTGTATGGGCAGAACGTCTATAGCGATGACAGTTATATCTATAAAGTATTTGAGTGCGAATCTCTAGAAGAGATTGATTTATATTTTGAGAATGTCCTGGCTGAATTCAAAACGAAACACCGGGACATTGCTCGATTACAAAAACTACAAGTGAAGATAGAGGACATTCTATCACGTTAATAAAAAAAGGAGGCACAAAAATGCCAGTATTAAAAGACAAGCAAGCGGGAATATTTAAGATTAAGGTTAATGTAGGTGAGTATTTCGGTTTCCAAGATGATGAGTTATATGTTGAATTGAGAGAACCAACAACTGAGGAAGCAACCACTCTTACAGATGGTACAGATCCAGGTAATCCATCCTCAGGACAATTAAAAAGAATGTTTTCAATAGCTCCTAAATGTATAATTAATCACAACTTCTTGAATGAAGATCAGAGTCAGATGACAAATAAAGAAGTATGGGATTTAATTAAAGTAAGAAGTGGGTGTGCTATGGATATTGTAAGTGCGTGGGGAAACAATATCCCTTTAGCCAATATGAGTCAGAAACAGTCCGCTGGCTCACAAAATATACAATCAGCGGATTTAGAATAAAAAAAGATTTATCAGCTTTTGAGTGGAAGATTAAGACTATAGTTGATATTTTCTTGTCTGTTTCTGGTAGTGAAAAAGCTGATATGTGGCATTTACCATATAGTGGTGGTGCCCTTGAACAACCATATAAGACAATGAGAGTGTGGATGATTATGAGAGGAGTTTTATCTGAGTATATAACAAAAGAGAATGATAAGAGGATGAAAGAAATAAAGTCTAGAAGTAGAAGGAGATAATAGTAATGGCTAACCCTAAAGCTACTTATGAAATAACATCGAAAGATGAATCAAAAAAAGGTATAGATTCCGCTAAACAGAATGTTACTTCTTTAGGTAAAACTGGGGTTGCCAATGCTGCCAAGATGATTGCTAAATGGGCAGCTGTTGCAATATCTATTCGACAAGTTACAAAAGCTATTTCAGCTTCTATTAGATTACAAGAAGAACAAGAAGTATCAGAGATAAGATTAGCTGCTGCTGCTATGAATAATCCATTAATAAATGGAGATGCATATAGAGGATTAACACAGTATGCATCAGCCCTTCAAGCTACTACTACATTTGGTGATGAAGCGATATTACAGCAAGCATCATTTCTAACAACTCTTCAAATGTCTGAGGATCAGATTAAAAGAGTATTAGATGCTGCAACAGACTTAGCATCAACTGGTATGATGTCTCTAGAATCAGCAACTAAAAACATAGCAAAAACATATAGTGGAGTCGGTGGAGAATTAAATGAATTGATTCCACAGTTTAAAGAGCTAACAGAAGAACAGTTTAAAAATGGTGCAGCATTAGATATAATAGAAAAACAATATGGTGGATTTGCCGAAACTGTAGCAACTTCAACAAAAGGAATCAAACAACAAATAAAGAATATGTGGGGTGACTTTGGAGAAGAAGTAGGTTCTGCATTAGCTCCACTACAAACAGCAATCCTACAGAAAGTAAAGCCTATTCTAGATGCAATGTCTAAATGGATGGCTGCTCACTCAACACGGATAACAAACTTCTTCTTACATATACCAGAGATTGCAGCATTATCATTTAATGCAATAAAGAATGGATTTATTTATGCCTTCTCTTGGGAAGGAATAATGGAGAGAGTTAAGGCTCAACTTACTTATATGAAGGATATATTCGTAGCAACCTTTGAGTTTCTATCATCTATATACTTGAGGACTGGTAGAAGTTGGATACTTATATTTGGACAAGTAATAGAGTCAATATGGAATACTGTTAGAAATGTAGGTGAAACAATATGGAGTCCATTATCAGCTGGATTTGAGTGGGCTGTATATGGAATGAGAAGTGGTTGGAGAGTTATGATTGAAGGCTTAGCTACTGGTCTTCAATGGTTGATAAATAATCCAATCAATTGGTTGGGACAAGCATTCTATGATGTGATTCATGGTGTTGGAGAAATATTTGAGTTTGTTTTAGGTGGAGTAGCAGGTTTAATAAACAACTTAATAGATGGATTAAATAAAACATTTGAAGCTTCCCACAATATAAGACAAGCAATAGCACACCCATTTAGAGAGGATAGAAGAGAAGAATGGGGAGGTGGAATAGGTAATATCGGTGGTGGGCCTGATATAGATTGGGGTAGAGGTTTTGAAAGCTTTTCTGCAAACATTATACCACAATGGAAAGAAGCACTAACTCCTCCTGATAGAAATGTTGGGGCTGAAATATCAGAAGTATGGGCTGGATATGGACAAGAACTTGTAACAGATTGGAAAGATACCTTTCAAGGTTTAGGAGATACTTGGGCTGGATTTGGTGGAGACATAACAGATTATCTAGAAGCTGTTGCAACATCTAATTTAGATCTAAATAGAGAGATATTAGCACCATTCTGGGATCAATTAAAGCAAATGCAACCCCAATTAAATCAACTTCTTAATAAAGAACTACCTTTTGAAATAAGAAGTGTTGTTGGAGATTTAGTAAATCAATTGGATGAAACAGGTAATGAGGCTGCTAAATCTATAAATAAATCCTTTGTTGGTATACAAAGAAACTTCTATGATATGAGAATACAGAGTGGATCAGCAATGTCTACCTGGGAACTATTTATATACTATCTTAAGATGAAAGGTGAAGAGTTGAGAGCAAAGTTTTCCAACTTCTTTGAAGGTATAAAAGGCTTTGGAGCTGGATTCATAGGTGGAATAACAGATACTATTAATGGTATTAAGAATGCGATTAAAGATCCTAAAGATGCATTAGGTAGTGTTGGATTTGCATTAGTTAGGAGTTTAGATAATATAGGACATGGATTAAGAGCAGCTGGAACAACTATAATGGCTGGATTATCTGCTGTTGGACAAGGACTATTAAAGATTGGAAGTTTTATATTTAACACATTGATGTCAACAGAAGCTATGCAAGCAACAATAAGTAATATACTGGAAGTTGTAAGTGAATTAGCTAGAGGTATAATAACTCCATTATTGACTGTTATACAACCTCTTATAAATGCATTTGTTAATATAGTAAGGGTAATAGGAACATCTATAGCACCAGTATTAGAAGCATTTGGACATATATTGACATCTCTTACTCCAATCTTTCAAGCTCTTATACCAGCATTTGAAGCGGTTGGTAGAGTATTAATGTCATTAATGCCGATTATACAAATGATTGCAAATGTATTAAGCACGGTTTTAGTACCAATAATCAATATACTTACAGGTGTATTTAATGTATTAGCAGATATAATCAAAACCCTTACTCCAGTTATTGAAGCAGTATTGAATGTAGTAATGTCGGTCTTAATGCCAGTTATAGATTTGCTAGCAACATTGTTTGAAATAATAGCACCACTATTACAGATGGTTGCTGATGCTTTAGCTCTTCTTACACCTGTATTGGATGCAATTGCTGATGTTATGTACTCTATACTTGCTCCAGTATTACAACTACTTGGAGACATATTAAGTGCAGTATTAGTTCCAATAATACAAATATTAAGTTCAGTATTGCAAGCTCTTACCCCAATATTCCAAGTAATATCAATCATACTTAAATCTATAGTTCCAATACTTAACATATTTGGTCAACTATTACAGTTGATTGCTGTACCTCTTGAGGTAATAGGACAGTTAATGGCTTCAATATTAGTACCTCTTTTCCAACTATTGGGTATAGTTTTAGAACCTCTTGTTCCTGTATTTGATGTATTATCAAAAGTTGTTGATGCAGTTACAAGACCATTAGAATTCTTAGCAGATGTTGTAACCTTTGTTGTTGATACATTTGCAGCTATTGGACACAACTTAGTACAATTCTTTTTATCACTTATAACATTTGGTTTCGCTGGTGGAGATTATAAAGCATTACCATCATTTAATAGTGATGCATTTAGTAGACCTCTTGGAGAGAGTAATAACAATTATGGAAGTGATTTACCAAGTGTTGGTGATGTATCTACTGGATATGAAGGTGGGATGAGTGATATTGGAGCAAACGGAATGTCTAGTGGAAGAAGTGCATCTTATGGAGGCTCAACCCTAAACCTAAGTGTGGTAATAAATGCAGAGGCAGTTGTTGGAGAACCTGGATTGAGAGAGTTTGCAATAATGATTGATGATGAGATTAGAAGAGCAAGAAATCTTGGAATAGCATAAAGGAATAAAATGGATAGAAGCAACTATACTATAGCAAAAAGAAATAGATTTATTGTTGAATTCGATTTCCAAGATGGAACTGGATGGATAGATGTTTCAGAGTATACACGTCTTAGAGAGTTTAAGAGAGAAAGACATGTATATAATAAGCTGAAACCAACGATAGATTCTTGTTCATTTAAGATTAAATATAACTCACAACTCATAAATAGATTATTATTTAATGAAAATGATATTAAGGTTCGTGTAAATAAGGTTATGTTTTATGAGAAAACATCTGGTGATGATGATGATGAATATGGAACATATGGATATGAGAATATTGAAAGCTACTTTACTGGATTTGTTCAGAAAGATTATAAGATGCAATCATCTACAAGAGTAGAATGGGTTGAATTAAATCTAGTTGATATGAATTATCAGTTAGATAATATAATAACACAATCTATAGTTGAAAGTACGACTAAACTAATGGATTCTTTAGATGTAGATAACTCATTAGTTCATATTATATTAAATCAAGCAGGATTTACTGATGATCAAATAGATGAAACAACTCTAGAGTTTAAAGGAGATGTAATATACATAGATTTCTTTAAGCATTTAGAAAATAAACCTGAAGATGGAAATGCAGCTTTAAACTCTTTACCCTATGGTGGTACATATCAAGAAATATTAACTAATCTACTCTTTCAATATGGGTTCACTTATTATTTTGATTCATTTGGAGTGTTTAAAGTATTTGACTTTAAAATAAAAGATGTTATTGATTTTGAAGGAGGACCATATTTTCCAGAAATAAATAATAGTAATATGGTTGGTAGGCTGATATTTGAAAAGAAACCTCCAAGATATGAATCAGCTGAAATAACATGGCAAAAAATAAATAAAGTTGAAGATAAGATTATATTTGATGATACAACTGGAGCAGATGGAGGTCAATATCCTAATAGTAAAATACCCATTCCTCCTGGAGGATATTATCCAGCAGATGCATCTGCTACAAATATACAAGAAGCTTTCTATGCATTTAGTATAGATGGTTCAACTGAAGAAGATTTATTAGAAGTAACTGGAATAACACTACTTGATGATTATGAATCTACAAGACAAGTTAGGATTGGAGAGGAATGTGCAAAGTGGAAAGATGGTAGAAGTGAAGCTTATCCGAATACAATACCTGTTATGGGTTGGAAGAGAGTAGATAGAAGGAAAAAATGTGAAGGATTATTTCGCTCTATTGGCTCAGTTATTGTCAATTGGATATCTGATAATAAATATATAGAAAAGGAAGCTGTAGGATTATGTTGCAGAGCTAAAGTTTGTGCTCCTGGTTGGTTAGGTGGTGGATGTATATGTACTCTACCTGGAGTAAAGTGGAGAATTGATACATTTGCATACACTGTTATTGGACAAGAAGTAGAAATGATACAGCCTCAATGTCTTGAAACTAGAGATATAATGGAGCCTAGAACAACTGACAATGAAGCAGCTATAGAGAGAGATTTCTCAACTAATCCTCTATCATTTAATGTTCGTATTCATAATACAGATACAATACCAGTAACTATAACAAGAATGCAAATAAGAGCTGATGAGTTATTTGTTAAAGGTTCAACCTCTATAACTATTGATCAAAGAAGCGGTTCAACTGATAGAGTATTTCAATATAAAGCTCCATATATAGGTAATAAAACATCAGCACAAATATTAGCAAATGCTGTATATGATTACTATTACTACAGTACTTTCAAATATAAAGTAAGATGTTTAGATGAATTTGAACCTGGTGAATGGGTTATATTATCTGATAAAAACTTCTCATCTATAGATGGACAACCATTACAAAATAAGTTTTGTTTAATTAAGAGTAGAAAAGATTTAGAGTTTGAAAATATACATGATTATGAGTTAGAAGAGTTTAACTCTGACAACTTAAAGAAGGAAGTAGTATATGAGTATGCTAAAGGAACAATTAAAGCATATAATAGTGCTGCTGTTGAAGCATATAAACTATATTCATATAGTGGAAGTGGAAGCATTGGTTCATTTGGAGGAGGAGCTTATATAAATCATTCTATTGATTGGAGTGGCTCTGGAACAATATCACTATCAAGTAGTGCTGATACTGAATTTTTAATTAAACATTATGAATATGATGGTAGTGGTAATATAGAAGTATTAGGTGCAGCTTCAATGATGGAAGGTGATAACAACTATATTTATTCACCCAAAGGCAAAATAAAGACATCTGGATCTGCCTATTATTATGAATATAATAAATATTATACAGCATCAGGATCAGCTACATCTTCATTCTCAGCTTTAACTGAAGAGTTTAATGAATATGAATATGATGGCAGTGGTAGAATAAATACTTCTATAGAATCTTCAAGTGAAGAGTTTAATAATTATGAATATACTATGGATGGTGAAATATCTACATCTGGAGAAGCCTTCTATGTAGAGAGTAAGTTTGTAAGTGTATGGAAAACTGATAATATTGGTGATCGTAGTACAAATAGTAATCAATTACAATTACCTGTTAAACACTATTGGATTTATAAAGATGAATTCAGTATGAGTCTTGTACAATATGGTAGTTATGATTTTAAAATTGATTGGGGAGATGGAACTATTGAAGTATATGAGTCAGCACGTACTGACATCATTCATACTTACTCAACAGCTGGTACATATGAGATAACTATTACTGGGGATATTATTGGATTTGGATTTGGTAGATATGGAAATGATTCA
>Ga0307976_1000684_pt1 | contig 18045 bp, 15 predicted proteins | sample OrgLakmetagen919_FD_201836 | JGI IMG/M metagenome (GOLD analysis project Ga0307976, IMG submission 201836) | Saline water microbial communities from Organic Lake, Antarctica - #919 | ecosystem: Environmental > Aquatic > Non-marine Saline and Alkaline > Saline | place: Antarctica: Organic Lake... | reverse complement strand
ACCACCAACCGCCACACGTGACTGATAGCCCAGTTATAGCCAAGGAATGTGGCCATAAACAGTCCAAACATGAACCACTCGGGTATCAGCAGCATTTCACCACCGATTCCAATCACCGCGCAAATAAAGGCCAAGAATGTAATGACCGTCAGTGCCTGCCGGTCATTACAGCCGGCTCGCAGGAATATGTGATGCAAATGATCCCTGTCCGGCGTCATCACCGACTGCCCCTTGCGCGCACGCCGAATCATGATCGCAACCATATCCATTAACGGCACCGCACAGACCCAAAGCGCGGCTACAGGGCGAAAAGCCCCACTCTCTGTCTGAGCGCCGTTTACCAGCAACCACACAACAGAGAAACCAATAAACATGGAGCCTGCATCTCCCAAAAAAATCTTCCGCCCGAAAAGAGGCAGCTGAAGATTAGCCGCCATGAATGGCAACAGCGCCATAGCGATAGTGACGGCCAGAGCCAGTTCCAGACTGAATCCGGGTGCGACAGCAAACAAAATTGCCAGCGCACTCAACGTCACCAGGCTCATGGTTCCTGCCAGGCCATCGATGCCATCAATCATGTTGTAGGCATTCGTCGCCCCGATAACCGCCGCAATGGTTACCACAGGACCAAGCCACGCAAGTTCGATAACGCCGAAACCAAATAGATTCCCGAAAGTCGTCAGATAGATACCAGAGCCATAAGACAACAAGGCACCGAGTGCAACCTGGGCCCACAGTCGAAGCTTTGCCGATATATCTTTAGAGTCATCAATAGCACCGAGAATAACCAACATCAAAGCGCAAAACAGATAAATCCCAAAGCCTTCCGTCAGTGGCATAGAAATCAGCCACGCAACCAAAAGGCCAGCAAAGGCGCTTAAGCCTCCGATGAGGGGAATGGCTCCACTATGAGCTTTTCGTTGATCAGGCAGGTCGACCAAACAGAATTTGTGTGCAATTGGTCGTAAAACAACCAGCGCAACAAGAGCGAAAAAAATGGCAATCAGCCCGGTAAGACTTGCGTTTTCCATAGTCATCCATAACGTTGCGTAAAGTAAATTGCTTTGAGAAACCGTCAATTATTCAAAACGCAGACAGTCTTATTCTCTTGATATTGGCAGTGTGATTGCTTTCACAGGTTTTCACAAATCTCATACAAAAGTCCCAGGCCCACACCTCATTGATTTTCGCAGCTCACTCACCCCGCCTGTCAGCGGCGCCGTTCACTTATGCACCTTGCGGTGATCAGGCAGATTCCCTACACAATATAACGGGTGCTACGCCCGCCAACAGGCTGGCCAGGTACTGCAGGTTGCCCCGGATCCTTGGCTAAGCTTTTTCATCGGCCAGTGCCAGCAAGCGCTGGCTCACCCCGACGCACTGACGCCGAGCAGTTATTATCGCTACGTTGTTTATCTGCGGGACGTGATGCGGTTCCTCATGCAATCATCAGTAAACGGTTCCCTGCCAGCCGATGACCCGATTGCCGAAGTGTGTTCGCAGCTAAACGCCCAATTCTTGGCGGCCATTGTAACCGGCCAGGCCATGCCGATTCCGGTTTTCAGCGTCAACAACCTCGACGTCAAAATCGACGACGTCTGCCGCCTGCTCAGCGGGCAACGGAGGTTCGGCGTGCCGTCCGGCCGCAAACCGACCCCGCTGCCACAGTACTTAACGCTGCAATCACAGGATCTGAAAAATACCCGGCCACGGCCGACGGTTCCCAAGCGAGCGTCACTGGCCTATGCCCTGGGCGAAGGCGCGGAGAAATTTCAACGGCGCATCAAGCTCACGCCGGCCTCTGCACAGGCGAACCCGGAGGCACACATAGACAGTGACGTGATAGAGCCGGCGACTGTCATTGCACCGTCGGAGTTCACACCCGCTGAGGCAGGACAAAATCGATCTGTTCATCCTCATCCGCAAAGTAATGGGCCACAGCCACATCAGCGTTTTGTTGCAGAACTACATGCACGCATTCGGCGTCATTCATCAGTTTCTGATGAATGACGCCGAATGTAAGGACAGGCCTAATCGTCGGTTTAGTGGGACGGATGGTTTAGGTGGAGTGTGACGCTCGGATTTACCAGAGGGCCGCCACCGCCAAGAATCTAGCCACCTACATCAAGGATATGGCAACCACGCTCAAAAGCTCAACCATCCGTCGCCGAATAGATTCACTGTCGAGCATTTTCTCATTATCCAAAAATCCCAATCCCACCCATGAGCCGGAGGTTCTGCTGGCCCTCAAGCGAATGCACCGGCAGATTGGTCGCGCCCAGAAACAAGCTGAACCACTTACCAGGGAGTACATGGACAAAATGAAAACTCGCTGCAAAAACTCTGTCAGAGGCCTTCGAGACAAATTGATCCTACAACTGGGCTACGAAACCATGCGCCGTCGCGCGGAACTCTGCCGGCTTCGGCTGGAAGACGTCCGCAAGATGCCGAAAGGTAAGTACGCCCTACTCCTGAGATTTTCCAAAACCGATCAGTACGGCGAAGGCACCTGGATTCCCATTTCCGAAACGCTCTATCAGCTGATCGAGCGCTGGAAAAAGCGCATCGGTGAAGAAGAAGGCTATATTCTGCGCTCCGTCGGAAAGGATGGCACGGTGGGAGAGTGCCTCACTCCCGCCTCCATCATTCCGATTTTGGTCGACCTGCAGCATCAGGCCAGGCTGCGCGCCCTGCCTCGATTCAGCGGTCATTCTTTAAGAGTGGGAGCCGCCCTGGATCTGTTGGACAAAGGCGTGCCACTGGAGAAAATCATGCTGCGCGGTGGCTGGAGTACCAAAAGCACCACGCTCCGGTACCTCAGTGCCTGGTCCGGGATGAGCATTGATGTTTACGAGGAGAATGAGCGTACTTAAGTGAGAGCCGCTCTACCGAGGGAGTAATTCTTCTTTGCCCACAAGAGCGTACATGAGGTCATGTACGCCCATACTGATCCTTCAACCTCACAATGTCATCTTCGCCAAGATAAGAGCCGGATTGCACCTCAATAAGTTCCAACGGAATTACACCGGGGTTCTCCAGGCAATGCACCTGCCCTACCGGGATATAGGTAGACTGATTTTCCGTAACCAGGAACTCGTTTTCACCAATAGTAACCTGCGCAGTACCACTCACAACGATCCAATGTTCTGCATGGTGATGATGCACCTGCACCGAAAGCTCGGCGCCGGGTTTAACGGTGATGCGCTTCACCTGATACCGTTCACCTTTATCAATCGAGTCATAAACTCCTCAAGGCCGATACACCTCACGGTGGTTCATGTGTTCGTGGCGGCCATCGTTTTTGATGGCCTCAACAATCTTCTTAACATCCTGCACACTGTCTTTGTGAGCAACCAGCACCGCGTCTTTAGTTTCGACAACAACTGGGTCTTCCACTCCCAGGGTGGCAACCAGCTTATGCTCAGCATGAATCAGACTATTCCGGGTATTGACCGCCAACACATCTCCTTTGCAGATATTACCCTCAGAGTCTTTCTCGCCGATGTCCCACAAGGCTGACCAGGAACCAATATCACTCCAACCAGCATCAGTGGTTTTTTCCATCACGGCGTAATCAATCGACTCTTCAGGGCAGTTAGCAAACGCAGCTTCGCCCACCCGCACAAACGTCATATCTTGGCTCCCCGACTCACATGCACGGGTACAGGCGTCCAAAATATCTGGCCGAAATTCACGTAGGGCTTCAAGGTAAACACTCGCCTTAAACATGAACATGCCGCTGTTCCAGTAGTAATCTCCAGAGTCCAGAACCCCTGTGCGGTAGGCGCATCAGGTTTTCCACAAACCGCGCCACTTCAAACTAACCTCGACAAAAAACCCCGTGGTTATCGTAGCCAATGCATTGATAACCGCACCAGCCTGACTAAGATCCCCAAATCCGTGGCCGGAAACCAACCACTGAATACTGGCCGCGTTTGAATCAGGTACTCGCCGCTCATTCAAATTTACTGCTGTCGCAGGTTCTCAACATTAGTCATAAACCACTGATAGGTTTCCGTCAGCCCCTGTTCCAGGCTCATTTCCGCCTGCCAGCCCAAGGATTTCAGGCGCGCTACGTCCATTAGCTTCCGCGGTGTACCATCCGGCTTGGAGGCATCAAAGGTCAATTTACCCTGAAAACCTGTAACCCGAGCCATAGTCTCAGCCAGCTCACGAATCGTGCAATCCACGCCGGTGCCCACGTTGATGTGAGACAGCATAGGCTGGGTATTGGCCTGGTAGGTTGCATCATCCAGTTCCATCACGTGAATGCTGGCCGCCGCCATATCATCCACATGCAAGAACTCCCGCATCGGCTTGCCACTGCCCCAAATCACCACTTCCGGCGCATTCTCCTGAACGGCTTCATGGAATCGGCGCAGCAATGCCGGAATCACATGGCTGTTTTCGGGGTGGAAGTTATCGTTAGGCCCATACAGGTTCGTGGGCATGGCACTGCGGTAGTCCCGACCATACTGGCGGTTATAGCTTTCGCAAAGCTTGATACCCGCAATCTTGGCGATCGCATAGGGCTCGTTGGTCGGTTCCAAGGTCCCGGTCAGCAACGCGTCCTCACGCATGGGCTGCTCGGCAAACTTCGGGTAAATACACGAAGAGCCCAGGAACAACAGCTTCTGCACATCGGCCTGATGGGCCGCGTTAATCAGGTTGGCCTCAATCATAAGGTTCTGGTGGATGAACTCCGCCGGCAAGGTATTGTTGGCGTGGATACCACCAACCTTGGCGGCGGCGATGTACACCTGTTCCGGCTTATTTTCAGTAAACCACGCATGAACCTTCGTCTGATCCAGAAGATCCAATTCAGCCCTGGAGGCAATCAGGATATTGTCGTAACCCAATGCCTTTAGTCGCCGAACAATTGCCGAGCCCACCATTCCCTTGTGGCCCGCGACAAATACCCTTTGATTTCTCAAATGACTCGCCATCTCAATTCTCCACGGAAAAGAGTACGTCATGGCCATTACGCTTGAGGAAGGCATGGCGCTGGGCCACTTTCAAATCCTCAGCCACCATTTCGGCGCACATTTCCTGAGCGGTAATTTCCGGAACCCAGCCGAGCTTCTGCTTGGCTTTACTCGGATCACCCAGCAAGGTTTCAACTTCTGTAGGGCGGAAGTAGCGTGGATCCACCCTAACAATGACATCACCTACCTGTAATTCAGGCGTCTTACCCCCGGAAATAGCCTCAACAATAGCTACTTCGGCAACCCCCTCCCCCTCGAACCGCAGCGTAACCCCCAGTCCGGCGGCAGACCACTGAATAAACTCACGCACGGAGTACTGAACGCCGGTGGCTATGACAAAGTCTTCCGGCTGCGCCTGCTGAAGCATCATCCACTGCATCCGCACGTAATCCTTGGCATGCCCCCAGTCACGAAGCGCATCCATGTTGCCCATGAACAGGCACTCTTCCAGCCCATGGGCGATATTGGCCAAACCACGGGTAATCTTTCGTGTTACAAAAGTTTCTCCACGACGCGGCGATTCGTGGTTGAAAAGAATGCCATTGCAGGCATACATGCCATACGCTTCGCGGTAGTTCACTGTCATCCAATAGGCGTATAGCTTAGCGACTGCATAAGGCGAGCGGGGATAAAACGGTGTCGTTTCCTTTTGCGGGGTTTCCTGCACAAGGCCGAATAACTCGGAAGTGGAAGCTTGATAAAACCGGGTTTTCTTTTCCAAGCCCAGTAACCGGATAGCCTCAAGTAACCGAAGCGTCCCCATAGCATCCACATCGGCCGTATATTCCGGGGCCTCGAAGCTCACAGCAACGTGAGACTGAGCCCCCAAGTTATATACTTCATCCGGCTGAACTTGCTGGAGAATGCGTGTGAGGTTAGATGAATCCGTAAGGTCGCCATAATGTAGAATAAATCGCTGATTATCGACATGTGGGTCTTGATAGATATGATCCACTCGCTGGGTATTGAACGATGAAGCTCGGCGTTTGATGCCGTGAACCTCATAGCCTTTTTGCAATAGTAATTCTGTAAGGTAAGAGCCATCCTGACCTGTAACACCAGTGACTAACGCTTTCTTTACCACAATTTTCTCCAATGCCATGAATCCGCTTTTAGTAAGGATCGAGCTAACGCTGCTTGAATTCTTTTACGCGCAGGGGTTTTACCCCGTTTCCACGGACGTTTTTAAAGCGACGGATGGATTTCGATCATGAGCCGAAACTCTACGTCGCATTCTGGGGTTATGGAACCGCTCGATGTAATCGAATAGACCAGTCCTTGCGTCATCCTGGTTTCGGTAACGCTGGTGGTGAATGCGCTCACGCTTAAGCATGCCAAAGAAGCCCTCGGAGGCGGCGTTGTCGCCGCAATGCCCCACCGCACTCCTAATGCTCACCAAGCAGTTGCTTCCAAGGTATCGCTCGCAGTCTCCGCTGGTGAATTGACTGCCTGATCAGAATGCGACACGCCACGCGCTTTGCCCTGAAATCGCCAGACCGTCATTTCAACTGCCCTGATCACCATGTGACAATTTTGTCGGTGATGCATGGATCAACCAACAATCAGCTTGCTGAACAGATCGAAAACCACGCACAGAAAGAGACTTCCTTCCTGCGTCGGTATCTATGTGAGATCCGTTACCCATTTGCTATTTGACTCCAGAGCGGAGAAGTCCTGCTCCAAATGATTTCGGATGCCGAGTAGCCGACGAGATCGCCTTCCCAAACGTCCCTGACTCTTGAGCAGCCACATCTGAATGCCGTGTATGGCAATCACCCGCGCAACACGATTCAGGCTGATTGATGTCTCCTCGGCAACCAGATCTTCGTGCATACGTGGCTACCCCATCAAGCACCCACTGTCAGCATGAACCTCCCTGATGCGGGATAATAGTTGCTGGTTAGCATTTGCCCTAACAAACTGGTGACGGGATACCTAAGCGTAACAATCGCTGGCCGCCACCTTCAAACATCGACACATAAGACGTGTTGAAAAATGGTTGCGACGACATTGAATCGCCTGATAACCAAGGACGACTCCTTTGCTCAGAATACTACTGCTTCGCGCAAAAAATCACGCTCCTTGTTGACTCATGCCAGCTCAAGTTTTAATCGGGCAAGTTTACACAAGCTCCGAATCCCTCTGCCACCCTGTACCTTGAAGCCCTTGTCTGTCTCGCCATTTGCTTCCCGCCGACATCTCGACAAAAGGTTTGGATTAACACCCAATTCCAAGGCTATTTGCCAACAGCGCACGCTGGGTCAAAGCAATGACTTCGCGTTTGAATTCTGGATTATATTTTCTGCGTCTGGTGGTGAACACTTCTTTGGTAAAGCGTGCCTCTTTTCAGAAGCGTCCGCAGTCACGAGTTAGAACCGTCTGTCAAGATAGTTGGCGGTTAACGGCCAATCTTGTAAAGAAAGGCTCGTACCGGCGCTGGAGAGAGCCTGAGCAAGGCTCGTAGGGTAAGATTAGTTAGAAAATCAGTTTTTGTGATGAAACCAACTTTTCTCTGATACCGAAGGATCGCATACTCGGCTTTGAGATGTTCGAAACCTCGCTTGGCCGATACATCGCCTTGGATACGCATCTTGAATAGCACATCCGGGATATTACAAAGCACAAAACCATGCTGAAGCATTGCAGCCCAAAGAGCATAGTCTTGGGCTTTGCGAAGCGGTGGATACCCACCAACCGCCGACACGGAACTTTTTCGGAAAATTGCCGCTGGATGGCTTAAGGGACATCGTCTTTTGGCGAGAGTGTAGACGTCGGCGGATTCAAGTGGGACTTTGCGTAATCCAAGAAATTGGTTCATGCCCGCATCCCATTCTTCGATATAACAGCTTGAAGCCGACACTTCTGGATGCTCCACCATGAACGCCACTTGCTTCTCAAACCGCATGGGCAAGCTGATGTCGTCTGTGTCCATCCTGGCAACAAGATCGAACCGACAGTATTCTAGGCCTTTATTCAGAGCCGCGCCTAAACCAGAATTCTCCGGCAACCTGACAATAGACAACAGATCGGGGCCAAGCCTATTAAGCCAGAAAGAAACAACTTCCTCCAGTTCGGAACCGATGGGACCATCTACTACCATTATGATTTGAGATGGTTTAATCACCTGATCGTCCCAAATGCTCTTTAACGCCGATGAAAAAAATTGGGGCAATTCGCCCTTATAGAGCGATAAAAGAACGCAAAAATCCATTCCGGTAACTCCATTCGGTAAAGCTGGCGATTGGGAGTAAAGTACACATTCATTTCACGATGTAGTGGGCTTACTTCACATTACGTAGAGCCCCGCGGACTTTGTATTGCTTAGTACCATCCGGAGCCGTATGCGTTAGTGCGCACGTACCGGATCTGTGCAGGGGGTGTCGGGTGACCGGCATTCATACTGCGACCTGCTCACCAAACTGCCATCACCGACGATTGACGACGACGACCTCGACTGGTTGTTGGTTTGGAATCAGGGCGAAAGCATTCCGGTGTAGTTTATGGAGCGGTTACAATCCTATGCTGTGGGCGATGGTACTATTATCGCTGATCTTGGAAAGTTATTCAGAGGGTTCTCTAAAGCTTCTGAGTACATTCATATTTTCTTGAATAGACAAAAACGTAATATCTCTTGGCGCCTAGAGCCTTAAATAAAATAAACTTTAACAATATTTTTATAAATTGAAATTTATTTTTTTCCCGAAGCTTGATTTTTGCCAGCTTTATGGATGGCAAATTTGAAATTCCTCCCAACTCAAAACATGCAATAATCGCAGGATTTAAATTACCACTATAAAGCTTGAGTAATTTTTTCATCCATCTGAAATCAGCTCCTACTGGGTAGCTATCGCTCTCAAACAATACACCTTTTGCTTCTGGTAGTGGTGCGACAAATCCTTGATGCCCTGGACTAGTAGACAATAGTTCTAACTTTTCAAGCTTTGGCCGCACAAACCTCAAATTTTCATACGTTTGGAGTGTTCGAAATATAAGACACTTACTACGTTCGTAATACCTCTCTATAAGCGAACATGACTTGAAATCAAAAAATTTATCACCAGAATTCATAAAAATTATTGCATTACCACTCGCCATATTTAGACCAATATTCATAGCATCATAGAGCGAACTATCCTCATTAATAATAAAAGTTCGGCCTTTAACTCCAAATCTTTCCTTCAGAAGCTTTTCATCCTGATTATTGAGCCCGGATGCTACAACGATACTTTCAATATCAGTATAATCTTGACTGTCAATCGATCTCAAAGTATCGACTAGAGGATCTGTACCTCCATAGTTAACTGTAACAATACTTATTTTCAATTGTCACTCCCTTAGTCGAAATATTCTTTATAACTAAAATTTAAAATAAAATATGTATCTTAATTCAGGTTAAAAACTACAGATTATTATCTATCAGACACCTTATAACTTAGAGATGATATCGGTTTCCCCATCACTTCAACAGTTTCTCATGTAGCCTGGCAAGCTCCTGTAAGATCAAACTACACAAACCGAGCAGATATTTATCGTGCTCGGCTTGCATCAACAGGCGCGCGCTCAATAACTAAGTGCAACACCCTCTAATCGAGTACCGTGTCGCCATGAAAAAACACTACCATCACCTCAGTACCACCGACCGCGTTACGCTCAGGTTCCTGAAGCGCCAGAGTTTGAGCCTTCGTGCCATTGCCATTGAGCTGAGCCGGGAACTTCGGCGGCGTACGGTTGAAGACCGACCCTATGATGCCGAAGCAGCGGGACTCGCAGCCCGTTCGCTGTGTCGGCCCCGGCGCAAGTTGATCGAGGGCACTGACCTCCATGAGGTGGTCGTCGACATGCTGCGAAACAAGTGGTCTCCGCAGCAAATCAGCGGCACACTGAAGGCTAGGTTTCCTAATCATCCCGAGTTTCAGGTCTCACATGAGACCGTGTGCAAAGCCATCTATGCCCAGCCTCGCGGGAAACTGCGCAAGGAGCTAATCACCTGCCTGCGTCAGGGTCGCACCAAGCGCCGCCATCGTGCTGGCGGGGTTGATCGTCGCCAGCAAATTCCTGACTTGGTTAGCATCCACCTGTGACCGCCGGAAGTCGAAGAGCGACTGCTGTCTGGGCATTGGGAAGGTGACCTGATCAAGGGTGCCCTCAATCGCTCAGCCGTTGGCACATTGTTGGAGCGTGTCAGTGGGGTGGTGTTCCTGGCAAAGATGGATGGTGCCACCGCCATGGCGGCAGTTCAGGGCTTCAGCGCCGCGCTAAACCGGGTACCGATGGAGATGCGCCATACGGAGATCACCCAAAAGACCGGCACGGCGATCTACTTCGCTGATCCGCACAGCCCCTGGCAGCGAGCCATTAACGAGAACACCAATGGCTTGCTGCGACAGTAAATGCCCAAGGAAACCGACTTGTCTGTGTATAGTCAGGATGAGTTAGACGCTATCGCCTTCCAACTCAACACTCGGCCTCGAAAGCGGTTAGGCTTCAAGCCACCGCTGGAAATGTTTATGGATCTGATCAAACGTACTCAGGAAGCGCCATCAGGCGTTCATTAAACCGAGTGTTGCACTTGGAGCTGGAGACCGCCAGGTCAATGGTGATATGCGGAGTTGAAGCCATCGTTTACTCAAAAGTAGCAGTATCCAACCAGCCGTTTCCAGTGATGTTGCGGGCATCAGTCACGCAATTGTTCCTGGTGTTTAAGAAACCATTGATAGGTGCTTCCGAAGCCTTCTTTCAGGCTGATGCTAGCCTTCCACCCCGAAGTGTTCAGGCGGGAAACATCCATCAGCTTACGAGGGGCGCCATCAGGTTTACTGGTGTCAAACACCAGTTGTCCGTTAAAACCAGTGACTTCAGCCAGAGTTTCCGCCAGCTCGCGGAAAGTGCAGTCCACGCCGGTGCCGACGTCGATGTGCGATAGCATTGGCTGGGTGTTGGCCTCATAGGTGGAGGCGGCCAGGTTCATCACATAAATGCTGGCAGCAGCCATGTCGTCGACATGCAGGGACTCGCGCATAGGTTAACCACTGCCCCATACAACCACCTCACTGGCGTCCATTTTTTTGGCTTCGTGAAAGCGGCGCGTCATAGCAGGGATGACATGGCTATTTTCGGGATGGAAGTTGTCGTTCTGGCTATAAAGATTAGTGGGCATCACGCTGCGATAATCACGCTGCGATAATCCCGCCGGTACTGGCGGTTGTAACTTTCACAAAGCTTGATGCCGGCAATCTTGGCGATGGCGCAAGGTTCGTTGGTTGGCTCCAAGGTACCGGTAAGCAGAGCGCTTTCGGTCATCGGCTAGTCTAGGGCAAATGCGGGACGACCCCAGAAAAAGCAGTTTTTGCACACCGTGTGTGTATGCAGCATGGATGATGTTGGCCTCCATCATCAGGTTTTCATAAATGAAATCAGCTGGGTAGGTTTTATTTGGGTGAATGCCACCTACCTTCGCTGCTGCCAGATAAACCTGATCAATCGACTGTCGCTTAAAAAACGCCTGAACGGCCGCCTGACTAGCTAAATCTAACTCGTCGCGGCTGGCCGTGATCAGATTAACCTTCGGGTTTTGCTGCAGCTGGCGCATCAGTTCAGAGCCGACCATGCCGCGATGGCCTGCTATAAAGATGTTTAGCTTGGTCATAGCAGATCAGTTCTCCACCAATACGGACACTTCGTAACCATGCTGTTTCAGCAGGGCGTGGCGCTGGGCTGTTTTCAGATCTTCGGCCACCATTTCCTTATACATTTCTTGAGGGGTTATTTCTGGCACCCAGTCCAGTTTTTCCTTGGCCTTGGTTGGGTCACCCAGCAAAGTTTCTACCTCAGTCGGGCGGAAATAACGCGGATCAACCCGAACAATCACATTCCCTACTTTCATTGCAGGTGCCTTGTCACCTTCAATGGATTTAATCACGGCCACTTCATCCGCGCCTTCTCCCTCAAAACGCAGGGTGATGCCCAGCTCTTTCGCCGACCAGTCGATGAACTGGCGCACGGAGTACTGCACGCCCGTAGCAATCACAAAGTCTTCCGGCTGATCCTGCTGCAGCATCATCCACTGCATACGCACATAATCCTTAGCGTGGCCCCAGTCGCGAAGCGCGTCCATGTTGCCCATATACAAGCATTCTTCCTGTCCCTGGACGATATTGGCAAGGCCGCGCGTGATCTTGCGGGTCACAAAGGTCTCACCGCAGCGCGGACATTCGTGATTAAACAAAATGCCGTTGCTGGCATACATCCCGTACGCTTCACGGTAGTTAACAGTAATCCAGTAAGCGTAAAGTTTTGCGACGGCATAAGACAAACGCTGGTAGAAAGGCGTAGTTTCCTTCTGGGGAGCTTCCTGCACCAAGCCGTACAACTCAGAAGTGGATGCCTGATAAAACTTCGTTTTCTTCTCCAGCCCCAACAGACGAATTGCTTCCAGAATACGCAGGGTACCCATGGCATCTACATCGGCCGTATATTCAAGTGATTCAAAAGATACCGCTACGTGCGACTGTGCACCTAAGTTATAGACCTCATCTGGCTGTACTTCCTGAAGAATACGAGTCAAGTTGGAGGAGTCCGTCAGATCGCCGTAGTGCAGGATGAAGTTCTGGTTATCGACATGAGGATCCTGGTAGATATGATCTACACGTTGAGTATTAAATGAAGAAGCACGACGCTTAATGCCATGAGCCTGATAACCTTTTTCCAATAGAAACTCGGCAAAGTAAAAACCGTCTTAGCCGGTTATTAATACTCTTTTATTCCAACAGACCTAATGTTGCAGAATTACGATTTATAATTTCCAAAAATTATTCCACATTATATAAATAATTAATTTTTTTGTTAAGATGGTCAGGCATTGCGTTTCGCATCTTTCTTATTGCCCAATAAATATCACCGCCAAGAATATTTAATAACAAATGAACGTAAGATCGAGCATTAAGAGGATACTCATAAATTGACAATATTCTATATTCGATGGATTTAAAATATGCCGTATCAGACAACGTTAAAGCATTTACATCGTAAGCAGCGGCTCTAAATTTTTGTTTTATAAGTTTTAAATTCCCGGAACTGGAGAGCTCACTTTGCCATTTTTTCACTATCATTTCCAGGCCCGAAAATCGCCTATTTAAGTTAACACTTACCCTATCGCCAGAATGAAAAGTAAAAACAACTAAAGCCATCTCGAGATAATGTATTTCACCATAATCTGATATCCGAAGCCAAAGATCATAATCTTGGAAGCTTGGAAGGGAAACATCAAAAAGGCCTATCGCTAAAAAAACATCACGCCGAACAACCGCAAGTGAAGTTGTTGCGGGGCAGCTTCCTTGTAAAATATCGTTGTGTGTAAGGACATCTTTAGATCTATTTTTTATTGATTCTACGGCTAAACTTTGAGTCTCATAATAAATAAAAAAACCAGAAAAGGAAGCATGGGACCCTAACGATTCCATAAACCGTATTTGCTCTACCAACTTGTTATCAAACCAACAATCATCATCGTCAAGAAAAGCAAGATATTTACCGGAAGAATTTAGCGCACCTGTATTTCTAGCTCCGCAACCACCCTTAGTACCAGAATTTTTAAGATAGTATGCGTCAAATTCGGAACAAATATTTTGCACGCTATTTTGGGAATCTAGAGTGACGTTATCATCAACAACAATAATTTCATAATCCTTATATTTTTGGTGCCTGACAGACTTTAAAGCTCGCCTTAACGGCTCACTTCTTCCAAAAGTGGGGATTACTACACTTACCATAACCGTCTCAGACATATAAATCCTTATAACTCATGATGCATATAATGCTTTTAGCTGTAGCTTCGGGAAGCTAAATCACTTATAAATATGCGACAAACAATAGCAGGTACTAAAGCATGGGTCATTTTTCTCCCCAACCTGCGTGTTTATCGATGAGTGCAGGTAAATTTTTTGGATTCAAATATTAGCGTGGCTCAAAATTAAGGTAACATTTTTATCCTAATATGCGAGGGCAATGCAAGTACACCCCAGTCGGCTATATAATTGCTGACAAAGGGGCGCTAACCTTGCATCGTAACGATCGACCATCCAATCATTCCCGTTACAACTGTAGCGCCCGGTAACATTCCGACGAGATGCCAGCGCAACGGCGCTTTAAACACCTTACGATACATATGGTGATAAACTTATAAAATTGATATGAAACATAGCTATCAGACACCAGCAAAGCAGCTCAATATCATGCTCCAGCATTCCCACCACGATCGCTGTCACCATAATCACTATTAACGGGGAGCCACTCAAGAACAACAAATCCGCTCTAATAATGAATTGGAGAAAACGGCCGCCTGTAGACAAAATATCTATAAAGGTACTGCAATCGCAAAAATTTTTATAACTAGGACAGCCTCTTCCCATTAGCTACCGAATTCAATAAGTACTATCTAATCAGCCGTTATATAAAACAACCCGACGACAGCACCTATTCTATGAACTCAGTATCCAAGCTGAGAAGGTGATTTTATTCGTGGGGGCGACTAATTCTGTGCGGTTTAAGATAGCCGTATTATCGCTGATTTTGGGACTTTTCCAGTGCTTCCTATTCTTATACGAACCAAAAAGTCAAACACTAAGGGAATTAATATTACTGAGCTTACAGCACTCAAATGCAGTAGCGGATGCCTACCCATAGCCGTCACAAGTACTGCATTTAAGAAAACGGCAAAGGTGAAATATAACCTGAGCCTTAGCGCCAAATTTAAAACACTGTAAACAAATAAGAACTTTATGATAAATCCAAAACCTGAATAGCTAGAAATAAACCAAGGCCACCATGGATAAAGCGAATTAGCTCGCACAGGAACTCCAGTCCCACTAATCCCAAAATAGTGAAAATTCGCCAGAAACCTACCATCTACCACATTTTCTATACCAAATAAGTCGCCAAGCGGTTTTTCTGATAAATACCCGAAAAAAGGATAGAGTAGCTTTTCGGCACTCGTATCCATAAATAAAACTATTTCTGACAGATGAAAAGAGTACGCTCTGTATTGAATGAAAATTTCAATTATATTAAATATCCCGCTTATTCCGTCTTCCATTGGCCTTCGTTGAGCCATTAAAGTAAATGTTGCCGCCATCAATAAAATTAAAAGAAGTATAATTGAAAACTTAATAGCAGACTTAAAACTTAAACCTCTTAAACAAACAAAGGTTACTAACATGAATAAAAAATTACTTAGCTCCGAGCGTGAAAGAAGAACAAGCATTGATGCCAAGAGCGCAATTAAAGCATAAAATTTGTATATGATATGAGTTTTAAAACTGAATAAGAATGAGGCTAATAACACCGCATACGAAGAGCTAATAATGTAAAAAAATCCGTTACGATCAAATTCGTGGATTAGCTGCTCTCTACTAGCTGCGGCCCCGCCAAATGCAAAAGAAGCGGATTCCACGGCCTCATTTATCAAGTACAGAACAGCCGGTATACTTACTACTACTAGCTTCCGAAAATTTTTTTCATAACTGGCAGCAATATCTTTTAATCTATATACTGATTTTGATCGTGATTTCATTAAAAGAAAACAACACAGCCAAGTCAGCAGTGCGTCAAGAGTGGCATAAAATATAATTACTTCATTAGATATAAGATTTATACTATTTTTATACAAAAAAATTAGTGTCAAAAAATATATAAAAATAGATCCCGCTATTAATAACTTCATTTTTTATCCATGAGAAATATCAATTCTAGAGAGACTCTGAATAAATCCCCAAAATAAGCAATAATACAGCCGTCGCCAACCGCACATGATTCATAACCGCGATGGATCAGGTTACCTTCTCCGAAGCTGAGTACCAGGCCTAGAAACGCAAAGCCCGCCGAGAGATCTTTCTAGAGCGGATGGGCAAGCTGATTCCCTGGAAGAAACTGGAGAAGAAGGTAGTGGTGTCATCCCAAGGGCAGGATGGGATTCAACCACTACACCCAAAGATTCGGATCGCGCTCAACACAACAAACATGCCCCAGCAAGAACAGCATTCCCATGGCCGCAATCTAGCTGATCATTACTGTCCCTGAGTATCAGCGTAGTTGTCGCCTGATTATTTCAGAGGACAACCAAGCAGGCAGGGCAGACAGTGATCAACAAATGAAGGCCGAGACAGACCACCATCTCGGGTAACTGGGCACTAATGACGCAGCGAAGCCCAAGCAAGATACTGGCTCGTAATACTTTGAAGACGGGCAGAGGCATCAGCAGGCTGGCGACGACCAACAGTGACCAGCGGTCCTGCACCTCCTAAATGACCCGGGAGTAGGACACGATTGCTATGCCGGTTACTATCATCGCCGGCCCGAGCAGCGCTACAACCCCAAGAGTCTCGCTTAGGAGTCGGGCACGCAAGCCCTGTCCCTTACTAACCGAGAATACCTTCTGGATTAGGCACTGGCTCATTGAATCAACTATTTTGGAGCAAGCCTAGCCAGGCATAAGAGGCTCATGCGTAGACTTCTGCTTCATCCAAGCCGGCGCCGTCTTGATCCTTCTGCGATACCAGAGGGCCAATGCCATCTGAAAACGGCCAGTTAATACCCAATGACCGATCAGCCTAGGGAATGCAGCGCGCCTGCTGCGGGGCGTAGAAGTCGGTGCACCAGCTTGCCCTGAGATTGTTTGATCTGATAATGGAGACCTCGAAGGGCGTTTCTTACCGAGCGGCTATGGTTGTCCTGAACGAAGGCTGCGTGTATTCCGGCCTCCCGGAAGGCGCGCTCGTTCCAGGTTTCCATAGAAAAAGCCGCGCTCGTCTCCAAAGACTTCAGGTTCGATGAGTTTTGCATCGGGGATGCTGGTTTCAATGATTTTCATAAAAGCCGCTTATTTGGTTTTGACCAGTTTCTTCAGGTGGGCGCCGTAGCTGTTCTTTTTCAGGTTTTCCGCTTCCGCCAACAGCTGTTCTTCGTCGATGAAACCCATGCGGTAGGCGATTTCTTTCAGGCAGGCGATTTTCAGACCCTGGCGTTTTTCCAGGGTCTCAATGACGCCCGCGGCGTCATGCAAGGAGTCGAAGGTACCGGTGTCCAGCCAGGCACAGCCCCGGCCTAACAATTCCACATTCAGGTCGCCCCGTTCCAGATATGCCAGGTTCATGCTGGTGATTTCCAGTTCGCCGCGCTTTGACGGTTTTACCTGTGTAGCGATATCTATCACGTCGTTGTCGTAGACGTAGAGGCCGGTGACGGCGTAATCGGACTTCGGATTAGCAGGCTTTTCCTCAATGGAAATGGCCCGTTGGTTGTCATCAAACTCCACCACGCCGCGGCGCTCTGAAGCGTTTTACTCAGGCCCTGACCATAGTAAATGTTATCCCCCAGTACTAGGCACACGCTGTCACTACCTATAAAATCCTCACCTATGATAAAAGCCTGCGCCAAACCATCCAGACTTGATTGCACGGCATAACGGAGGTTAATGCCCCATTGACTGCCGTCGTCGAGTAAGCGTTTGAATCCATCCTGATCTTCCCGGGTGGTAATCACGAGTATGTCCCGAATGCCCGCTAACATAAGCACCAACAGCGGATAGTAGATCATCGGCTTGTCGTACACTGGGAGCAGCTGTTTGGAGATGCCTCGGGTAATGGGGTACAAGCGGGTGCCGGAGTCTCCCGCGAGGATAATGCCTTTTATTCTTGCTCCAGGTATTCGCTAAGTGTCTGGTCCAGATGGCTTTGCCAATCCGGTAGCTACGTGCTCAGCGTTTGTTCGAGCTTGCTTACGCCCATACGCAAATTCAACAGCCGGACTGCCAGCGTTGGATATTGGCTGGTGGGACCCCGAACCAATCTGATTCATACTTGCATGGTATTTCTTGGTTTCAAGCAATAAGTGCAGCACCGCTCGTTTCTAGCGCTCCAGAATACTCCCCAAGAAATATCTCCGCGGGTGTGCGGAATCCGAGCCGCACCCTGGGACGATTGTTCAACGCATTTTCAACCTTTCTGATGTCAGATTTCCGGAGCTGAGCGAAGTCGGTGCCCTTCGGAAAATACTGCCGGATCAGGCC
>Ga0307976_1000680_pt1 | contig 18108 bp, 19 predicted proteins | sample OrgLakmetagen919_FD_201836 | JGI IMG/M metagenome (GOLD analysis project Ga0307976, IMG submission 201836) | Saline water microbial communities from Organic Lake, Antarctica - #919 | ecosystem: Environmental > Aquatic > Non-marine Saline and Alkaline > Saline | place: Antarctica: Organic Lake... | reverse complement strand
GAAAAAGACTTCAGGATATTGACTGAACGTGAACACCCGGGGTAAAAACCTCGGTGGGTAATGCGTTAAAAAAAAAGGTGTTCACGTTCAACCGGAATGAGTGTTCACGTTCGCCGGAATATGCAAAAGTATCGACAACAATGCTGCCCTAGCGCAGCACGAGGCCGTGGCGGTCCAAAAAACGACGGAACTTGAGGATCGTCATTTCATCCGGCAATCGGTCCAGCTTCAGATCGGCGAAGTGCCGCATAGATTCGATCTCGTACAATACATCCTCCATGGCCGAGCCACTTAGGTTATACGCGGAGCATTGCGGACAACGGGCAAGATGGCGGACCGGTCTGGCCATTAGGCTATACTGACGGCCTACCTTCTTCTCCAACCGCTTCCAGGGAACCAGCTTGTCCATCCTTTCCAGAAAGATCTCGCGGCGGGTTGTGCGCTTCTTAGTCTGGCACTCGGCTTCGGAGAAGGTCATCTGATCCATGGGGGGGCAACGAATCACACGCGGTTGACTATGGCAATATTATCGCTGATTTTGAAACTTATTCAGAGTCTCCGTAACAACTATTTTTTTGGTTCGTCTGTGCGAGGACGATTAAGAATCGCCTTAAACACATCAAATAAAAAAATCGGAGCCGATATAAACATTCGTCGCCATAAACGTTTCGGTTGATTTAATAAACGTGGCAGCCATTCCAAACCAAGTCTACGAAATAACAATGGCGAACGCTTTACTTCGCCTGTGTAAAAATCAAAAACAGCACCTATTGCGCCGACAAAATTCACATTTAAGTGCTGTAGATTTTTATTTATCCATTTTTCTTGCTTTGGAGCTGTCATCGCTACCCACAAAACATCGGCCTTGGCTGAATTAATAGCCTCTATCATTGCCGATTCCTCACTATCAGTGTACTCAGAACGAAACGGCGGCGAATAGGTGCCTGCCACACTAACGTTAGGATAATCTAGAAGCATTTTATTTCGTAGATTGGAGAGGACTTGTTCCGTTGAGCCCAAAAAGAAAACCGTCATTCCACTTTGAGCATTCATTCTTTGGTTTAGTCCAAAGAATATATCGGAACCTGTTACTCGCTTCCGTATACCCCCCCCAAGAATCCGCGAAGCAATCACTACACCTACGCCATCGGGGACCAGCCAGTCGGCGGCATAGAGAGCATCACGAAACTCCTCATCGTGTCGGGACACCGCATAGGAATGAGGGTTCAAACAAGCAAGCCAGCCTTTCGTCGGCTTCTGAATCTGTCGAAAAATATCATTGCAACATGAATCAATTTCCAAGTTATCTACCCTGAATTCAAGAAGAGTCTCTTTCACGAACGAATGCTCCGATTGGTAATTATTGCCTCTTGGTAAATATTCATAAGCATCTCGTAATTTGCTTTCTCGTTGTATAGAGTATCAAAAGCATCACGAGCGCCTTTCGATAGACGCTCCAGCAGCCCACTCGTTTTCCAAGCCTCAGAAATACGCTCACGAATCGAGACAAAATTGCCAGGCTCAAACAGCAAACCACTTACTCCAGATTTAACAATATTTGGTAATGGCCCGATATTGGAGACGGCAGCAGGTGTACCAAATGCGAAAGCTTCTCTCACTACCATTGGAAATCCCTCAAAACATTCCGAGGGCAACACCAATAACTGCGCTCTTGCAATCTGAGACTCGGCTTCAACGGAATTAACTTGTCCTAAAAAGCGAACGTTAGCTCCAGAGGCCTGCCTTTGGAGAACTTCCCTTAACGGTCCATCACCAACTAGCCGTAATTCGGGGGCATCAACTCCCCAGTCTACCCAAGCTTTGATAAGTGCGCGTAACCCCTTCTCCGGAGACAGACGGCCAACAAAAACCACATAATTACCCCTTTCAGCCCATAAGATTTGCTGCGGTTGACCCGAGTAAAAATTTGGCTTTACGTAACACTTCTCTAACGGCAAGCCGCCTATGCCCATCAAATGCTTTTGAAAATCTGAGAGAACAATAAATGCATCTACCTGTCTCTGCCAAGTACCCATTGCCCGATGCAATGCAACATTTACAGCCAACGGCACCGTTGCCAGGCGGCTACCGCGATAACAGCGATACTTCAACGCTGGCAACACCGAGCGTTGATCAATACATTGAGTACATGTCTGGCCACCCCGCATAGGTATACCCGCTGAGCATAGGAGCCGGTAATTATGAAGGGTCAGCACCCTAGCAGCCCGGGTCCCAATAGCATGAAAAATCCCGGGCGAAATCAGCGGGAATGTATTGTGAGCATGCACCAGATCCGGCTCAAATGATTCGACAATTTTTTTCAATTCCATTACTGCGAACGGGTTCCACGGAACTGCTGCGCCGCCTCGAATAGCACCGAGCAGGGGGGCACCTCGAATCTCATCACTGTTGCGAGTAAAGGTCTTGACGGTATGACCCAACTTCTGCAGGAGATGCTTTTCAGCCCAGAACACTGCATTTTCCCCTGAGGGCGCATCTGAGCCATAAAAGTTGTGTACCAACAAAATTCTCATCGAAAGTCCATATTAACATCCACGAATATAAGCCGAATATTTTCGCAATCGATCTTTGATACGTGCTCTAACTGTAAAAAATGATCTAAAGGCTTTAGCTACATCAGGGTCTACAGCCTCAAATTTAGCAGCATTTTCGAATAAAAATTCCCTTTTTTTACCAGATTCCAAATTAGTAGAAAATCTGCTAGAACCAGATGTATGTGTGGCATTCTTTTTAAAACCAATATTTCTAGCTTTAGATACCGAGGGATAAACGGTTACCATATTATTCTGGAACTGATGATAACAAAATCTAATTGCCCAGGAATCAATATTGCCACGCAATTGATCGCTCAGCATCTTTACCAGATCAGATCCACCACGCCTAAACATTTTTCTAGACTCTCTATCATTAAAAAATCCATCCACATCTGAAAGACCCCAATCAACGGACTGCCAAACTTTCTTCCAAGTTCCCCAACCCCAAGATGATGCTCTATAGCCAAAGTAATAATCTGACTGAATAGAGATATTACTAAGAGGCAGCGTAAACCCAGAAACCGAAGCCACTTTCATGTCTTCGGCATAGAAGTTTAAAGCTTGATTCATGAAGTCCAAAAAATTAGGAGAAGTCACCAAGTCATCTTCAACCACTATAACCCTATCATGGTGCTTAAGAACCTCGTCAACACCATTTATAACAGAATTAGCCAAGCCTTTGTTTTCATCCGACGAAAAAATCTTCACAGACCTGAAACCGTCGAGTCTATTCAGAATCGCTCTTACTTTATTTATTTCACCGACATCATAGTTATTTTTCGGGCCATCTGAAAAAATGTACAACACACTATCTTCTGCCAAAAAATTATCTTGTAGTGCCTTGAGTGTCCTTTCCGTCTCCTCGACCCGATTATAGGTAAACAATACAACTGGGCTAAGAGCATCCCCATCTACCATCAAATTTACCTTCTTCACATAAATATATTTAAATTTGGTAATTATTATCTTATTAGATAACAACTAAAAATAACACGTACACGTTCCAATTAACGGGTCATTGGCTACAACGCCATTGCGGAAATAGTTAAAATTTACATAATCCAATTCGTAAGCTTTTAAAAATTTTTCTTTAACAGAATCACTAAGTTGAACCTTTTTTACATCTTTAAATTCCGAAACATTTCTCTTAGGAACATTAACACCAATACCAAACCTTTTCTCAAAATCATTTTCAAAAACCTGCATACTTTCCATCTTGTATACTTTGGAAACGCAGATCATGTTACACGATGGACACATAAAAAAATCAGACTGCAACCGCTTATTATCGATCCAATACAATAAGAACTCATCGAACGTTTTATATTTAACGACACTATGCTTATGATTTTTTGAGACCAAGGCACTGTATTTATAAATCGATTTCGCGTGCTCTAGCGGCTCTCGCACAAAACCAAAAGTGAAATAGTTCTTATAATATGAACCTCCTAACAAGCTATAAAAATCTACAGGTTTAATATGTCCATAATTCATTCCATACGCCGCACCCTTTACGCCAAGTAGGCTCGGAGGCATCCTTTTCAAAACCCCATATAGATATCTATTCCGGAAAATAAAATCTCCATATTGAGCCAAGGCATTTTGAACTGATGCGCCAGCTGCCTTATAATTATGGAAAAATATGAATTCATTCTTTGAAGAAACAATCAAACTACTACTCCCAAATTAGCTCTCTTCATATCGGTATAAAGTTCTTGGCAATCGATCTTTAGCTCGTCTATTCTTAAAGAATTATCTTCAAAAAATTTCATATTATTAACCCTTTCCTGGGATCGTACTCTGCTATGGGGCACCTTATAGACGCTTTTACAAAGTCGCTCCAATGTACTCTTGTTTATTCTTTCACCTTTCAATCGAAAGAACAAATTGCTATATATCAACTTGTTTAGATCAGGATTCAAAATATCATCGATATCCAATAGAATGACTTTATCCGGATTTGATTTTGATAATTTATACCAAGCACTGTAATAACTAAACCAATCGCTCAATTGACTCTCAACGAAAACATTTATTTCATGATCACCGAGCTTCTTATCCGTTCGCTCCCACCGGCACATCGACTCAATCCAAGCAAAGGGGTCTTTATATACCCCAACGAAAAAAAAATCTTTTGAAGTGTATAAACGCTCAACCAGATCATTAAGATTATAAATATATTCTTGATTATAGTATAATTTATTCGAAATCGTATTTTTATTATTCTGAATACGGAAATGCTTATGCTTAATACTACTTCGCTCAGGATCAATGGCATTCAAAACCATACAGTCCATAATCTGTAATTTTTTTGCTAGCAAGTTAGTACCGCTTCTCTGCAGACCAAAATGATGAATCTTTAGGCGAGCAAAAATTTTTGAATATTTTAAGTAAAAGTTATAACAAAAAATTTTAATTGAGAAGTCCACTATCTATTTAATCCTCAAATAGGGCGGTTTTTAATGAGTCTCTAATAATAAGCGATATAAAGGTCATCGTCGACCGCGTAACACTTAATCGCCGCCACTGAGCAGATGACCTTCTCCGAAACCGAGTACCAGGCGAAAAAGCGTAAAACTCGCCACAATATCTTCCTGCAACGGATGCAAAAGCTGATTCCCTTGAAACAGCGGTAGAAGAAGATAGACCGTCATCACCCCAAGGGTCAGGCTGCTCCACCACCTTACCCGCTGTAAACAATGCTATGGGTTCACTGCATCAAGTTGTTCTATAATCTCAGCGATCCGGCCACGGGAGCCGTGTTGCACGAGATCAAGTCCATGCGTCAGTTCGCGGGTCTGAAGCTGGACGGCATGCCGAATGAAATCACTATCCTGAGGTTTCGCCATTTCCTGGAGCATCACGACCTCGGAAAGGTGTTGTTCAAAGAGGTAAACAGGCATCTGGAAAAAATGGCCTGGTGCTGCGCGAGGGCAGCGTCGTTGACGCCACCATTGTTTCTGCGCCCAGTTTCACTGAAAACGAAAAAGGCGAGCACGACGGCATCGGTGGACCGCCGGAAATGCAACAAACCCAGAGAGGGTACCAATGGCACTTTGGCATAAAAATGCACATTAATGTCGACCATACCCTGGCCCTCATTCACTCCATCGACACTAATTCCGCCAACGTTCATGACATCGTGCATTCCGGCAAACTGCTGCAAGGGACAGAGCGACGAGTCTTTGTTGATGCTGTTTACCTCGGCATGCAAAGGCGGGACGACTACCAGCGCCGCGAGAACGTCTTCCGGTCCAGCGCCGAGCGGCCTGGTGCTCGGAAGAAGCTGGATGCCGAAAAATCAGAGCCAGTGTGCGTACCAAAATGGAGCATCCCTTCAGGTCTCAAACAAGTATTTGGTTATAGCAAAGTCGACTATCGTCGCCTTGCCAAGAACAACAACCGGCTGCATTTATTGACAGCGTTCAGCAACCTGTTTATTGATGAATATCAATATATGCTTGCCGAGGCCAGTGCGCTTGTTTTCCGGCAAAATTGCGGGAAATCGGCAAAAAAACAGACAAATAACGGATAAATAATGCATCAAATTTCGACTTTTGGTCGGCAGAAACCAATAGCAGGAAAATTAGCGATCATCCAAACCTTCCTTAGTGCTACATTTCTCTTATTCTTCTCACAATATCATTAGCATCGAAGCTTGGATAGGACTCATTATTTCGCCTACTTGTTACACAGTCGATATCTTCTTTAATATTATTGACCGTCACCAAAATGTCCTTTATATTCTTACATGTTATAATTGATGTCGTATCAAAATCAGACACCAGTAAGTTCATGCTTTTTGGCTCCGCTGGTTTTTCAAGAAAGTCATTTATCCGAATTCCAATAACCGGCCTTCCTGCTAGCGTCATAGTCTGCAGCAACGTTGAATAATGGCCTATAAATACTGTATTTAGATATGAAATCTGACATTTATTTACTATTAAAATATTGTTTTTTTTGCTATACGTTTTAATTTCATCTGTCAAATTTAATCGTGGATGAATTAAAACAGAGAATTCATGACCACATGAAGTTAAAGCATTTTTTAGTTTGACAACGCCTTCCCAATAAATAATTTCTTTAGAACTATTAAATGGCTGAGTAACTAGAACAACTCCACCTCTCCAACTGTCATTCTGCATTTCTTCAGTATCTTTAAACCCATAAGGGATAGTTTTTTTGAATCTTGGCTCATTACAAATATTTATCAGTTGATCAATAGATTTTTTGTCAAAATAAAAGATTCCATCAAATATTCTAAATGGAAACTTTTTAGTTTCCTTTGAAATCTTAAAAATCCCATGCTGTACAAAAAAATTTTTTTTAAGCAAAACCCTTCGAACAAATGCCAACCAAAGAAATCGCCTCTGTGGGTGGGTAATTATAATTTTTTTTGAAAAAATGATTTTTAAAAGGTTTCTTTTTTTAAACAATGACACGACTTCATAATCATCTTTTTGAAAAAAGTAAAACCTATCAACAGAACTGATGTCTCTCGTTACAAATAGTATTTTTTGAAGCATTTTTTGCACCGCAAGCTTAAATTTTAACTTAAAAAATGAACATTTAAACAACGATTTATTACCAACGAGACTGTTAAGGCGTCCGACAACCTCGCCAGTGGCTACGCCAACGCACCCCGCAATCACTCGTCCGGGCTGACCCGCGGTGCTCAACAGGATCATTCGCTCGCGCTGCTGCCCGTCTGCCGTCACCTGCCGGCGGAGAACCCACGAGCTAAGCTCATCGTGCTCTTCGTCTGTAATGATCAAAGAAACAACGGATCAATCCATTAAGTAGCTCCGTCGATGCCTTCTGCAATTATAACCATGATCTATATTTTATTTGGCGACTTTTTGTTAAGGCACAATTATTAATTGTATTTTATTATTTTTCCAGTATTTTTTTTGATATCGTCCACTAACGTAAAGGCAAACAAACAAGGACCAACATAGAGCAATATATTTGAAAAAAACATAGCAATACAAAAGACAAAAAGAAGACCATACATTTTTTTTAGAGACCAATATAAAAAAAACATACATATCGCAGTACCAACGACACCGATTTCATACAATAACTTAAAAAAATCGTTATGAGGCATATAATAGTTCCCTAGCTGATTTTTTATTTCAATTCCAGCACTTTTGGGACCATACCCGAAAATGATACTTTTAATATTTTCAATATCATAAGAGGAATTAAGAATAGACCAAAAGGTCCAACGCCCAGCTGTGTCGTAGGCCAATCCATGCTGCCCTGAAACTGCAATGTATATTTGATCCACGACATTAAATAAATAGTTAGGAATCAGAAATAGAACGGCCGCGACAATAATTATAATGAAAAAAGAAAACTTAAATAAGAAATCTTCTTGGCGACTATTAAATGAAAAAATCTTTATAAACTCATAAAAAATAAGGGCGAGGACTGCCGACCTTTGCCCAAAAATTAGAATTCCAAGTGCTGTAATAATAATCAGAATATAACCGAGAGATCTTTCTCTTAGATGTACATATAAAAAAAGAGCTGCAAAACTCGCTGTACTGCCGCCCCCAATAGTCTCAAACGTTTTACTTTTTGAAGAGCCTTCTCCTCCAAGGTTTAAATAATAGTCCTTTAAGGAGAACAAAAGCCAAAAAAACAAAAATACATAGGAAAATCTCTTTAAATCAACTTCCAACCTACTTATAAATAACAAAATAATCCCAATTGCGCCGTATTGCATTGGGTCGGCAAGGGATAGTAGTGGTAGGTCTTGAAAGTTAGAAAAATATGAAAAAAGAGAGAGAAAAAATAAGGCGATGAAAAGAGAAGCCGATCTTATATCGTTTTTGCTAATTCTTATGTTTCTAAAAGAAGCCAAAAAAAGCAAAGCTATAATAGAGTGCTTTGCTAGCCCAGATGTAGCATATACAGCCAAGGACACTAAAAGGAATTCGAGCGCCAGTCTACTATTTTTTTTATTTTGTTTTCTATTTAACAAGATTTTTCCATATTGTTGATTACAGCTCGTTGCAAGCACATTATTTTTTAAGATTAATCAAACTTTCGCAGATCTTAAAATCCACTACATCATCAACGTCTAAAGACCTGATCCGTGGCATTACTGACGCCAGCAACTGGTCAGTGAACAATACCTGCTTATCCATCAAAACTTCGGCCCGAGCCACATAAACTGCCCCATTCAACCGATACTCTTTTTGATAATCTTGGGACCGCTTGCCCGACAAATCTATACCGCTAAATCTTGAGTCATCGTCAATCATTCCAACCCAAGCGGTCGGGTGATCAACCTCACAGACACTCACAACAGTGTCTCTGCAACCTGTTGTTTCAAAGACTTGTACTGCCGCCAGAATGTCATTGGCATTACGAAGTGGTGAGGTCGGCTGTAAAAGAATCAGAGTATCCGCTGAATAACCGGCTGCGCACTCTGTCTTCACCACATCAATCAGCGCATCGGCAGTGGTCGCAGTATCGGTGGCCAGCTCATCAGGGCGATTGTGGGCGACAACACCTTGGTCCGCATATTCCTGCGCTAGGCTTAAAATCTTATCGTCATCACTGGTCACCACAATGCGGGCATCCAAATATGTATCCAAGGCTGTTTCGATGGTCCAGCAAATCAGGGGCTTGCCAGCTAGTGGGAGAACGTTTTTCCTGGGTAGTCGCTTGCTTCCTCCCCTGGCCGGAATAACTATCAAGACGTTACCCAAATCAGCCATTGATGCTAATCTCCGCTTCACTCTGGGCACGCTGAAAATCATCCATTCGCCCGATATCCAGCCAATACTCGTGTATCGGAAACATGTTAACGGGTTTGTCTGCGTCGATCTGTTGCTCAAGCAGAGTGGGCATGTCAATTCTGGTGTCAGGCCTCACACTCTTCACCAGCTCAGGGTTGAGCAGATAGATTCCTGCATTTACAAAGAATCGCTGTACCGGTTTCTCTACCATCGACTCGATGCGGGTGCCGTCGCTGGTTATCACGCCATAGGGCACCTGATGTTCGTACTCCCGTACACACATGGTGGCAATGCCCTCATGCTTTTCATGGAATTCCAGGAAACTCTGGAAGTTGAGGGAGGTAAGCAGGTCGCCGTTCATCATGAACATCGGCTGGTCTATCTCGTCGTGAGGCAATAACCCCAGCGCGCCACCGGTTCCCAGGGGTGTTTCTTCATGCACGTACTGGATACTGACGCCCCACTTTTCGCCGTTGCCAAAATAATCACGGATTACTTGCGGCATATAGTGAGTGGAAATATAAAAACGGTGAAACCCTGCATCAACAAAACCCAGAAGAATCTGCTCCAGAATGGGTTTATCACCAACCTTCAGCATGGGTTTCGGACAAGTATTGGTGAGGGGGCGCAGGCGGGTTCCAAACCCTCCTGCCATCAGAAATACCGGGTTATCATGGCGGTGTTTGGCGAACAGGTCATGGAGGTTTGCAAGACCTACCACCCCGCCGCCGGCCTCCAGTATTGGAAGCTGAAGCAGCTCATGCTGCTCCATCACGGCAAGAATGCGCTTCTCTGACCAGCCCTGTTCGGCTGTTCGCGGTTTGGTGTTCATAACATCAGAAACGGGTCTGTCCAGGGTAAGGTGTTTGAGGAGAGCACGACGCACATCACCATCGGTCAGTGTCCCGAGCAGCCGCCCGCTTTCATCCACCACCAGAACAATCCGCAGGGCTGCCTTGTCCAGAACTTCAATGGCCTGCTCCAGGGTAATTGTTGCCTTAACAAGCGCATTACGCCATGACTTCATTATTCACTCCGTAAAGAATTTTCTGGCGGGTTGCGGCGGCTGGCCCATCAGTACCGAGCCTTCGGGAACATTTTTCACAACAACGGTGCCGGCACCGATAACCGATCCGAGTCCAATAGAGACCCCCTGCACCACTGAAGCACCGGTTCCTATGTGGCACCCATGCCCGACGGTCACACCCCCGGAGAGCACTGCACCGGGCGCAATGTGGGTGTGGCAGCCAATCTGGCAGTCATGATCTATCAATGCCCCCGTATTCACGATGACATTGGAGCCAATCCTGCTGTCAGCTTGGATCACTGCCCCAGCCATAACCTGGAAGCCTTCCCCGGTTTCGACACCGGTTCCTATCGCCGAGAAGGGATGAATAACATTCAGGAATCCAAAGCCTGACTCTTTAAATTTCCTGAATACCTGTTGTCTGAGACCCTGGCCAGGTAAGCTGCCAACACCATTAACCAGAACAACCTCAGCCGGATTCATTTGTAGAACATCGTTGTCATCGCCAAGAACAGCAATTCCCCGCCAGAGTTTTTCTGTCTTTCCAAAACCGGGGTCGGACACGCCATCCATGGTTATCCCGGATAGCTGCAGGGTATCCAGCAGCACCTTCGCATGGCCGCCGGCACCTAGCAGTATGACTTTCTGCTGGCCGGACGAATGGTGACTAGTGTTCAATCGGGTGCCCTGCCTCATAATCACGCGAAGCAACCGTACCCAGAAGGTCCCACAGGAAAACGGGAGCCACACCAGAGCCTGCCCTGGCACTCGTCAGCTTTTCCCGGCTCAGGGTTTCACCAGAGCGGATCGCGGAAGCCGCAACCACTTTTTGCCGGGCAGCTCTACGGGTGTCCCATTCGCTCGCCTGCGGCCTTTTCCGGCCATCGCCCAGGGCTTTTTCAATAGCCCGTATTTGCCGAACCATGGAACGCAGTTCTTCCGGCTCAATAGAGGCTTTATGATCTGGCCCAGGCAAGCTGCGATCAAGAGTAAAATGCTTCTCTATGATTTTTGCGCCTCGGGCAGCCGCTGCAACCGGAATCACTAGCCCTTCGGTGTGATCAGAATAACCGACCGGAAGAGCAAACGTGGAGGCCAGTGTATCCATGGCTTGCAGGTTCACCTCTGCCATCGGAGTGGGGTATTGCGAGGTGCAGTGAAGTAACGAGACCTTTTCTGCGATAGCGTCAACCGCTTGGGGCGGTGACCAATGCTCCCAGACTTCTGAAAGCGAACCGGGCTCATGTGCGTTTCGGTAGCCCCAGGCCAGCACCGCCAGTGCTTGCTCTACTTCCCCGAGGGTGGCCATGCCGGTAGAAAGGATCACGTCCTTTCCAGTTTGGGCAAAGGCAAGCAGTAAAGGGCCATTCACAATTTCGCCGGAGGGGATTTTGTAAAACGGCAGGCCCATAGTTTCCAGGAACGCCAAGCTGCCGGTGTCAAAAGCGGTGGAGATAAACGTAATGCCACGCTGGCTAGCATGCTGCTGGAGTTCGTAATGCCAGGCTTCGGGCAGTTCCAGTTTTTTCAGCATCGCAAACTGGGACTCCGCGGCGTCGGTGGTCTTTTTCTGGTAATTCGCCTTAGGTGCTGACAGGGCTGCCAGCCTTTCCGCACAGAAGGTCTGGAATTTCACCGCATCAGCACCCGCATCGGCGGCTACATCAATAAGTTCAATGGCCTTGTCTTTGTCACCGTTATGGTTGACGCCAGCTTCGGCAATAATCAGCACAGACATAGTTATCGGATTTCCTTAAGAATCATGAAGGCTTCGGCGGCCCTGCAATTGGCCTGGGACCCCCTCAGGGTCGCTAAGGCTCTAAGGCACTCTTCGCTGCGGGGGAATGGAAAATCGCCCATTTCTCCTTCAAATTCACCCATGATCGCAATCTTTCTATCAAGATACCCGGTGATATCTTCAAACAGGTTGGGACGAAACCCCGGGTCGTCTGGGCGCAGCAGAAAATTCGTCTCTGACAGGGTTTCATACGCGTATATGGCCCCGACAAAGGGCGCCCGGAACGTTTTGGTGGCGGACACGGCGGCATCAAAAACAGCGGCATGATCGCTGTGGACATCGTTACGATAAGGGACAAGGACAGTGTCTGGCTTAACATCCCGAATAACGGAACTCACAGCGCCAACAAGCTCACCTTTCGTCAACGCATCCAGCTGTGCCGCGGGCAGTCGGCAATGGTGAACGCCGTCAAAAGCATAGAGTTCCGCTACCCGGTCAATTTCGAGATTACGGGATTCCGCCCGGCTTGGTTCGAAGCCCTGCACTCCCTCAATTGTTGTGACAATCAGCCAATGTACCGCTGCGCCCGCCTCTTTCCACTTCAGTATTGAACCGCCACAACCGAGCGTTTCATCATCAGGATGGGGCGCGATAACAAGGACCACCGGGGAACTTGTTTTCACAAATAGTCTCCTTCCACTGACTGCATCTGTGGATCTGTATCAATGATCCATAAGGCGCTGCCTCCACCACACTTCACAAGAAGGCTGGTCCCCTCCCGGCTCAGCACTTTGCCGGGCTCAAGGTTGCGAGTTGCAGATTCACATGCAACCCGGGTTTTCCAGACCTTCACAGCACCGGAGCCCGGAAGAACAAACTCTGCCCCCGGATAGGGGGGCGATAATGCCCGAACCAGGTTATGAATCTGCCCTGCCTCCATTCGCCAGTCTATGAGACCATCCCGGGGCGAGCGTTTGCGCCAGTAGTTCGCCCTGTCATGACCCTGCGGATAAACAGTTTCAGAACCGTGTGATAACTCCAGGGTAAATTCGTCTATCTGCTGAAGTGCTGTCTGGGTGATTTTACTGTAAAGGCTGCGGGCATCATCCCTGCTGGTAATTTCGATTTTTGCCTGTGAAAGAATAGGGCCGGTATCCGCTCCTTCGTCCATCATGAAAAAGCTGGATGCCGTCTCGGAAAGCCCCAGGGTCAGGGCCCATATAATCGGGTGACGGCCCCTGTTCTGGGGCAACGCGGCCGGGTGGAAGCCCACCACGCCTTTGGGGGCTGCTTCTAATAAGCGCTTTGTCAGCAGCAGGCTCCAGCCGAAACAGTAAATGATGTCGGCCCCAACATCCTGGACAAAATCCCGCGCTGTTTCCTCATTCTGGTAATAATGAACGCAATCCAGCGGTTTGCCTGCCTCCACCACGACTTGCCCGAGATCGACAAAATCCGCATTAACTGCGGAGTTCTGTTTGGTGATCACGCCCACCACTTCACAAATATTTCTCTGTTCGAGATCGAACAGTTTTTTTAAAGCTTCGGCACTGAATTCAACACAACCAATCAAGCAAACCTTCATCAGAACTCCAGATCGTAAAACTTTTTCAGTATCAGTGAATGGCCATCAACGGCCTTCAGGGTCCTGATTATTTTTTCTGATACTTTGCCATCACCGTAGGGGTTGGCAATGGTTTTGCTCAGGCTCTGATGTGATTTGGACAGAGCTTTATTCAGAGCTGCGCGAATCGATTCCAGGTCATCCTCGCTTTCAACAACGGAGTCAGGTTTAAGCCTGCCTTTCTGTCGAATGCCGATATCGACTGTGGGCACACCAAAGGCTGGAGCCTCTAGCAGCCCGCTTGATGAGTTTCCGACCACAGCGCCGGCTATTTTCATCAAGCTGAGATAGCGCAGCTGTCCCAGGGACTGGGTGAGCAGAACCCGGTCAGCATTGGCGGCTGCGAACTCAGTGAGCAGCGGAATCAATTCCCGGCCATAGGTGTCGGCATTTGGGAAAGTAATCACGATCTTCTGCCGGGGCTCCAGCTCTTCCAGCGCAACCAGGAGATTCCTGAGCGATTCGATGCCTCCACCTTCCTTCAGGGTTACCGGGTGATAAGTCACCAGAAGAGGACGCTCACCGAGTTCAAACTCCAGGGATTCTTCCAGGGCCTTCTGGGGCAGTAATTCCAGGCGACGTACATTCTCCAGCGCTGGTGCACCCACGTTGAAAACGCGATCCGGCTGTTCACCCAGCTGAATGACACGCCGGCGGTACACATCGGCACTCGTAAAGTGAAGCTGCGCCATTTTGGTAATGGCGTGCCGGATGGCTTCGTCAATCAATCCCTCGGTCAGCTCGCCACCGTGAATGTGCGCAATCGGAATCTGCATGACCATCGCCGTCTGCGAGAGCGCCAAAGCTTCAAACCGGTCTCCGAGCACCACGATGCAATCGGGCTTCAGCCGGTCAAGGGCGTCGGCAAAACCGATAACGCCCACCCCCATAGACTTGGCGATACCGACACTGGTTGAGGAAGATAAAAGCATTTCCACTTTTGAGTGCACCGGAAAGCCATCCTGCTCAATCGCCTTAATGGTTTCACCAAACTCCGGTGACAAATGCGTGCCGCTGACAATCAGTTGAAGTTCGAGTTGCGTATCAGAGTTAATATCTCTCATCAGCCAATACAGGAGACCATACTCAGCACGTGTCCCGGTAAATACCGCAATTTTTTTCATGCCGAGCCTTCATCCGAAACACTGCTTGGCAAATTCACAATCCTCGCTTCCAGCCACTGAGCATTGCGCAAATCCCCTTTGCGGCAATTGCTATACATGGCCAGGCGGCTCATCAGCATCCAGATAGGCCGGGTCATCACGCCCTGTTCGTTGGTCTCCTTGAGTAGCGCATCTCTTTGCTGGCTGTCTTCGCAAATGACCGCATTCAGCCAGTAATTTGAGCGGCATTCTGGTGGTTCTTTGACGAACTCAAAGGGAGAGTCCTTGAAGAAATCCTGGTAGCGCTGAGCGAGCGCCCGTTTGGTCTGAATGAAGCTTTCCAGTTGCTCAAGTTGTGCGCACCCCAACGCCGCATTAAGGTTGGGCATCCGGTAGTTGTAGCCCACTTCATCATGAATGTATTCGTAGGCATGGGGCTGCTTGGCGGTTGTGGTCAGGTGCTTGGCCCGCTGGCTCAGTTCTTCACTCGCGAGGATCATGCCGCCACCGCCGGTGGTCATGATCTTGTTGCCGTTAAAGCTCAGGGTGCCGAGTCTTCCGAAGGTTCCGGTATGGCGGCCTTTATAAAAGCTGCCCAGGGACTCGGCAGCATCTTCAACCAGAGCAATATTCCAGCGGCTGCAGACAGCCACCAGTCCATCCAGGTCTGCCGGATGCCCGAAGGTGTGCATGGGCAGGCAGGCACGGATCGCTTTAATATCGCTTTTTGCCCGGCAGGTGCCTTCAGCGTCCAACCGGGCGTTTTCCTCAAGCCAGGCTTCCAGTGCCCTGGGGGACAACCCGAGTGTATGACGGTCAACATCCACAAATACCGGCTCTGCATTACAGTAGGCGATAGCGTTACAGGTCGCCACAAAGGTCAAAGGTTGGGTGATAACCAGGTCTCCAGCTTCCACCCCGGCCAGCCTCAAAGCCACATGCAGCGCAGCGGTGCCGTTAACCGTGGCAACTGCCCTGGAGGAACTGGTGTAAGCCGCCATATCTTTTTCGAAACGGTCTACATAGGCACCCACACTGGAAACAAACGTGGATTCGATTGTATCCGCCACATATTCCTTCTCACGCCCAGGAAAGACCGGGGCATGAAGCGGGATAAATTCGCTGGTATTGAAATAATTTCGGACAAACTGAATCAGGTGCGTGCTCAAAAGTGCCTCACATCTTGCCATCGAGGTATTTGCCGGTTTCCTTGTGACCGAAATCCGGAATCATGCGGACGAACAGCTTTACCAGGTCTTCTTTACTCCAGGCCAGCGCGTTTTTCATAGACGCTATACGCTCTTCGAACTCACCGAGCAATTCTGTATCAAACACCGCATCATTCTTGATAATGCCCAGATTATAAAAGTGGTCAATATCCAGAGTTTCGTGATCCGTGAAGAACTCCTCAAAATCCTTCTCGCCTGTGGTATCACTTCCGGTAAACAGACAGGGCCACTTCCCCTGCTCCGGCAGGGTCTTTGCCAGCCCCCTAGCCTCTTCCTCATCACGGCACGGTACCGGTTCCAGACCTTTTTGCTCAAGGTACTTCACTGCGATGTCGGCAAAGGAGATCAGATGCAGCTCCTCGCTCAGCTTCGGGAAGAATATATCGCGGTTGCCGCCAAAAATGCAGGACATCAGGCACAGTTCGCCCGATTCCTTGGGCGTGACGAAATAACGGCGAACATCATTGGGGGCAACAATTGGCTGCCGTTTTTCCAGGCGCTGGTTAAAGCCATGCAGCAATGAGCCGTCCGAAAAAGCCACATTGGCGAACCGGGCGGTTGAAATGGCCATATCTTGACTTCGCCGCATCAGGAACATTTCCATGATGCGCTTCGAGGCTCCCATCATGTTCACCGGGTTCGCCGCCTTGTCGGTGGACACACAGAAATACTTGGTGGCGCCTGCTTCACTGGCCTGCCTCACGGTTTTGTCTGTGTTGAACACATTAACATCAATCATCCGCATGAGGGTGTAAGGGTCTTTCTCACTGCGCACATGTTTGAGTGCAGACAGGTTGAGAATGTAATCGTAGCGTCCCGAAGCATTGAAGAAAGCATCATACTCGACAGAGCCGATATCGAGTGCATATGTACGAAAATCACCGGCAATGTAACCAAAGCTGCTGCGGATGTCCCTGACCAGCTCGACCAGATTATTTTCACTGATATCCACTACATGGAGTTTGGCCGGATTGCGCTTGAAGATTTCTTTGGTGACAGCTTGGCCTATGGAGCCGGCGCCGCCAAGGACGAGGAAGCGGGAGGTGCTAACGATTTCTGTTAGTTTGATTTCGTGGTTTTGGATGTCGGTGGAGAAGAGTTCTTTGTCTCTCCCTATTAAGCCTAAAATAGAGTTCATTGTGCAATCCTACAAAGCAAGTTGCTCAGTGTTTTACTCATCATAAAGCATCTGTACGCGTTAGCTTTTCGATCTTTTACTTAAATTCCCAAAAACAATTAACGTACACCAACTTCATACATGCCGGGCCATACGCTGAAAGATGGTATTTCTTGAAGCAAGTTCGTCGTAGGTCCCGTGATCGGTCACCCGGCCCTGCTCCAGAAGATAAATGGAGTCGCATTGGCGAACCGTAGTCAACCGATGCGCTATCATTATGATGGTTTTCTTGCCTGAGAAATCATGGATCGCGTCCATGACCAGCTTTTCTGTGATGCCGTCCAGAGCGCTGGTTGCCTCATCCAGAACGAGCACATCAGCATCGTGATAGAGCGCTCGCGCAATACCAATCCGCTGACGCTGACCACCAGAAAGCTGTACGCCTCGCTCACCAACCCTCGTATCTAGTCCGTGAGGGAGTTCGTCAAGTAACTCTTCCAGATGAGCCATGTTTGCCGCACGGTTAACCTTTTCTTCGTCTACAGCTTCTGGTGGCAGGCCAAAGGCAATATTTTCCCGGATCGAGCTATCGGCAAGAAAGATCGACTGCGGCACGAAGCCAAGGCTGTTCTGCCAGGCTCTCACGTTTTTTTCGGTGATAGGCTTGTCGTCAATGAGCAGTTGGCCTTGTTGAGGCGACATTAACCCTAACAATAAGTCAATGGCTGTTGATTTGCCCGAGCCGGAGGCTCCCACCAAACCGACCACCCGGTTAACCGGGATGGTTATGTCCATGTTCTTAAGCGCTGGTTCTTCTTTGTCGGGATAGCTGAAGACGACGCTATCTAGCCGAATATGCTTTTTTGGCGCGAGGTGTTCACCGGTTAGATTCTTGGTTTCAAGCAATAAGTGCAGCACCGCTCGTTTCTAACGCTCCAGAGTACTCCCCAAGAAATATCTCCG
>Ga0307976_1000670_pt1 | contig 18220 bp, 14 predicted proteins | sample OrgLakmetagen919_FD_201836 | JGI IMG/M metagenome (GOLD analysis project Ga0307976, IMG submission 201836) | Saline water microbial communities from Organic Lake, Antarctica - #919 | ecosystem: Environmental > Aquatic > Non-marine Saline and Alkaline > Saline | place: Antarctica: Organic Lake... | reverse complement strand
GGTTAAGAGATAGCTCCACACTCCACAGGTTCACCGGATCATTGGCGAACTTCTCACGTTTGTCGCTAGACCAGGTGTCAGCTCCATGATCCCAGGCCCATTTCAGCGGAACCACATGATCAATGTCGATATCTGATGCGTTCTGAATAACCCTCCCTGTGAACGGACTGATCCAGCGGCCTGTGACAACCCTACAACGGCGTTCATCTGCAAACCTGACCTTCGTACTGGACTGAGCGATCAGGGCTTCAGCACGGCTGTCCTGGCAGTCACCATTTGAATCATCCCAGCCATGACCGAATGCAGAACGGGTGTATTCCTGATCCCTTTGGCTTGACGCCTGTTCGCTGCCCGTATGGATCGAGACGCCTTGAGGCAACCTGCCCCCTGATTGAATACACCCTTCTAGTGACTTGAACGCCGTATAGTTATCGGTTCGCTCATACCATGGGCTTGAAGGAGGATGACATAAGCTGCTGTCAGATTTCTTAACCAGCTCAGCTTCGGCAAGTGAACTGAGGATTAAGCAAACCAGAACAGCAGCCTTACAAGCTGATAAATATTTACTGATCATTCTTCTATAGCTCTTTGGATCAAATTTTTAAAACCTAAAACCATGCCAGTTTAGTCATTGGACGATGAAGCTGAAACGGAGCCACTGTCGCTGGTGAGTAGACGAAGTATCAATAAGGCGAAAGCCTTCTGGCTTCCTTGGTTGTCCAAAACTTCCATCGACAACTTTTCCTGGTCGTTCATAGAGTCCAGAACTAAGTCCGTTAGCCGCTTCGGGAACAGTCCATGCATCACCTGTTCAGTAGAATGGCTATTCACCTGAGCCATCACATCGTCGTCTCGGCGTACCCGATCAGCAATGCCTTTAGCAAAATGCAGTTGGTCCTCATCACTGACTTCTGCACCAAAGATGTCATTCAGCTTTTCAATGATCTCAGACAACCTTTTTTTATCAGGATCATGGGGCTTACCAGAGCCAAGCCCTGAAATTGGATCTAGTCCCTCACTGTCCTCCTCATCTTCAAGTCTGAGCTCATGTTCTTTCCGCTTGGTCAGCCGGTAGTGCGTCAGCTCTAACTCGGAAATGTCGATCACATCCTCATCCAAGGACTCCGGACGTAACAGCGGCACTAAGTGCTTGGCAAATACGCAAAGCTGTTCAAGTTCTGGATCCTCAAAGAACACTATTTGAGATAAGAACTCATAGGCACGAACGAAACTCGTAAGGTTCTTCTTGAACAAATCGAGCTGATCAATACTCTGCCCGATCTCCTTCAGTAACACTTCCGTCTGTTTTGCGCCCACTGTATTGCCATCAGCTTTGGCCTGATCCAGTTCGGCCCTGACACTTGCACGTTCATCACGAAGTAGCTTATACCGTTTCGTGAAGCGCTCTCGGGCGGGCTGGCAGTAGTAGCTGAGTTTAGAAGACTGAGCCTTTGGATCAAAAAAAGCTTGGGCAAAAGCAACCACTTCATCCCAGTGGTAAATGCCTTCCTCGTCCAGGTTCTCTTGTAAGTCATAGACAACCTGGGCGTCAGATACATCGGATAGCTCTGCGGTTGTGTAGTAATCCCGGAACGACTCCAGGACTTCTGTAGCGTCATTAAAAAAGTCCAGGATAAACGTTTCTTTACCTGGGAATATCCGGTTCAGCCGAGACAGGGTTTGGACGCAGTCCACTCCCTGTAGCTTCTTATCCACATACATCGCACATAGCTTAGGTTGGTCGAAGCCTGTCTGATACTTGTTAGCTGCGATCATCACGTTGTACTGCTCGGTATCAAACGCCTTAGCGTGATCACGACCATTGAGGCCCGGGTTCAAAAGCGAACTGGTTTCCGTGACTTCTTCAGGGATCTGATCGTCTGGGAAGATGGAGCCAGAGAAGGCAACCAGAGGGTGAACGTCCTGATAGCCCTGAGCGCTGACGTAGGCCTGCATAGCCAGTTGATAACGCACGGCTTCCTGCCGACTGCTAGTGACCACCATGGCCTTGGCCTGGCCATCAAGCAGATGCTTCACGTTTGCTCGGAAGTGCTCAACAATGATTTCTACTTTCTGGCTGATGTTGTACGGATGCAGCCGTACCCATTTGGCCAGCGTGGTCCTAGCCTTCTTAGAGTCAACGGTTTCGTCGTCCGCATCTGGGTGAGCCAGTTTCCAGGCCACGGCATAGGTGGTGTACCGCTTCAATACATCCAGGATAAAGCCCTCTTCAATAGCCTGGCGCATAGAGTACACATGGAATGCCTCGGGCTTGTTGTCCGCACTTCTGGGTAACGAAGAATCGGGCTCCCGGCCAAACAGTTCAATGGTCCTCGCCTTGGGTGTCGCTGTGAAAGCATAATAGCTGATCTGTTGGCTGGGCTTGCGACTAGAGACGGCCGCACCCAGTAACTCTTCAGCACTGATTTCTTCACCCTCGGGCATCTCGCCACTGAGAATAGCCTTGAGCTTGGTGGCAGACGAACCGGTTTGTGAGGAGTGCGCCTCGTCAGCAATTACGGCGTACCGCCCTGACGCCAGCTTGGGGTATTTATCCAGGGCATCAAACAGCGCCGGGAAGGTCTGGATAGTGACGATGACGATGCGGGTTTGTTCAGCCAACGCTTCAGCTAACTGCTCTGATTTACTCTGGTTGCCGATGTCCCGGGTAATGGGACGCACAACACCCTGAGCGTGCTCAAACTGATGGATGGTGTCCTGAAGCTGGCTGTCTAACACCGTGCGGTCGGTCACCACAATGACCGAGTTAAAGAGCTTATGGCCATCCTCATCGTAAAGCTGAGCCAGTTGATGAGCTGTCCAGGCAATGGAGTTGGACTTGCCAGAACCGGCGCTGTGTTGAACCAGATAGCGTTTGCCCACGCCTTCTTGGCGCGTCATGTTGACCAGCGTGTTGACCACATCCCATTGATGGAAACGCGGGAAGATCATGGTTTCCTTGGTTTTGCGGTTGCCGTAGAAGTCTTCCTCGGTCTTCTTCTCCAGGTGCAGGAACCGACCAATCACCCTGAGCCAGGCATCTTTCTGGAATAACTGTTCCCACAGATACGCCGTGGCGTAACTATCCTCGTTCTCAGCCCGGGGGTTACCAGCACCGCCTTCAGTGGAACCCTGGTTGAACGGCAAAAAGAAGGTGTCCTTACCGGCCAGCTTAGTGGTCATGGCCACCGCATCCTGACTGGTCGCAAAGTGCACTAAGGCGCCACGCTTGAAGGTCAGCAGGGGCTCGGCCTTGCGGGTCAGTGGGTCTTTCACCGGACGATCTTTTTTATACTGACGTTTCGCATGTTCGACGGTTTGCTTGAACTCGCTTTTCAGTTCCAGCGTTACCGTAGGAATCCCGTTGACGAACAACACCAGATCCAGCCTCGGGTTGTATTCACCCTCACGGGCGTTAGGTGAATAGGACACCTCTTCCACAACCCGCAGTCTGTTGGCTTTATAACGGCGTTCCGTATCGGGGTTCATGCCGTGGTCAGGCTTGAAGCTGCAAAGATCAATCTTGACGCCTGGCATTTTGAAACCATGGCGTAGCACATCAAGGGTGCCCTTCTTTTCAAGCTCACGGACAGTTTTCTGGATCAGCACCTTCTCGGGATTCTGCGGGTTGGAGGTGGCGAACTTGTCCCAACGATCTGGCCAGGCTTCTTGAAAATACCCAATCAGGTCTTCCGGATACAGGGCACTTACCTTGTCATACTCCGACGCCTTGCCCAATAACCAACCCTGGTCACTCAGGGCGGCCAGGATGTCGTTTTGGAAGGCTCTCTCGCGGCTGTCTGCCATGACTACTCCTGATAAAACTGCATCCTTTTAGTATCACTTGAAGACTTTAGGCGTCAATCAGCTTATGCCAAAAAACAAGACCAGCATTCTTCTTTGGATCGTCTCACTAGCCTCGTTACATCTTTAAATAGACATTACTTGTTTAACATTTCAGCCAAAAATGAATCTTTACCAAGTGAATTCATAAGGTCCTCTTTTTATTTAGCTTTTGTACTAACTGTCAGCATTGTTTCATCTTTCATCCAGCGCTGAACACAGACACCATATTCTTTGCTCCCTACCAACATATCGAAGATAAGACAATCATCTTCGGGATCGCTCTTATAGTGGGACATTGATGCACCATTTTTTGCCGCAAAACTCTTAGCCGCCTCATAATAAACATGCTTAAGAATTATTTCTTCTTGCCCAGTTTTTATCAATTTTTTAATCTCAAGCATGAGAACCCTGTTCCGACGCTGATTTTTGGTAATAGCCAAATATATAATATATGCGGCAAGTGCAAACCACGCTGGGGGAAAAAATATTGATACGACAACTAGTGCAATAGTTACAATCATTAATACTCCTTAGTTTTTGGTTTAAAAGCGTCCTGTGAGGAAAACAGTTACCTACACAATTTCTATCCAAGTTAATTTCACTGGTGGCCTACCTGATCGAGTAGACCGTTTCACGGCTCACCCTTTTTGGTCTCTTGATCCAACTTCTCACTCTGCCAATCGCCATAGGAAAGCTGACTACCTTTCATCATCCATTTACTTCGTCCGTTAATATTGCGGCCAGCCACAATAGCGGCAGCGGCACTGGGACTGTTGAACTCGTAGTCTTTGGTGAACAGGCGCTTGCCGTCTGCCTCGTCGCCCAACACCTCGTCTTTTACCAGCTGATCGTACAGGTTGCCATAGCCACTGTTTTTGGCTGTCCACTTTGGGCGAGTCTTCGAGCCTTGCAGCACCACAAAGCTGCCGTCGATCTCTTGAGCCTGGGCTTTGACGCCAAACGTAGGCAGCTCCATCTCAAACAACGTGTTCTCTTCCTGGGATAATGTGGTGTGCGAAGTTGCTGGATCACGTAGGAAATCAAAACCCAGCACTGGAAGAATAATGCGGACTTGTTCGATGAAGAACGCCATATCGGCCTGATCGGATTCAGGCAGCACTGTGTAATCATGCGCGGTGCCGTTCATCAGACCGCATCGACCGGATTGTTTTGCAATCGCAATGAGCTGACTCTCCAGGTACTTTACATGGGATTTGGTGAGGTTCTGATCCTTGCTGGTAATCAGGCAGACGCGTTCCCAGAAGTCCTTGCCACCCTGGTTCTCAGGACGATTGTGCTGCTTCAGGCGTTTGGCCACATCGTCGGACTCACCAATGTAAACCAACGGACGCATAGTGTTATCTGGGTCTGGCCCAACCAGGAAATAGACGCCGGTGCGGCCGCACTCAGGACGCTGAACTAAATCAGTCAACTTAGTACGTGGCCCAGTCAACGCGTGACCTGTCCAGTTCATGATCTCGGCGGTCAGCAGACCATTGGGTGAGCCATCCACCAGGAACAAACGGATACCCCGACCATGGCTCATACGGGGGCCTCTATCCCAGCCTGATGTACCTCCTCATCAAAGGCGCTTTCGTCTGCAGGTGGCTGCCAGTCACGGACATCGATTTTGCCGGTGACGGCGGCTGAGATCAGGGCGGAACGACGCTCAGTTAAGCCCTTAACGAGCTTCGCCGCTTCCCCAGAGAGTGCCTCAAAATTTTGTAATTGCGTAGTAAGTTTTTGAACGATTCCTTGCTGCTCGAATAACGAAGGAATAATTAACAGATGATCCCCAATTCGATCTTGACCTATATTAGGATCCTTTCTTGAACTCTCCGCTCCAATCATCCAGTAGGACCTATAGAACTGAACAAAGAAGTGTAAAAATTTAGGTAAAATATTTTTAGTTGGTAGGAATGCACATATTGCTTGGTTTATGGCTGAGTCGAAGCGCAGTAAACCATGCTTCCCTATGGTTCCGTCGCCTCCATACATAGCAATAAGTACTGATCCTTTAGGAACGATCCGGCATGATGTTTCCGTTATTGCTTTTTGAGTAACTGTCACCTCGTAATCATCCACTTCACCATTGTTGAGATCTAGTGTTCTCAACCAAGGAATATCCCCGTCGTAGAACTCGCTGAGATTGCTTGAGGGGGGTGTTCCGCCACTTGCAGTGTTCAAATACCATTTAATCTTTCCGACTATCCAATGCACTGGCACCGTCCCCAACCATTCAACCCCTGAGTCCTTCATAGCCACATTTGGATTCAGCCCCTTAGTCACCGCATGGGATATCACCGCCTGATGCTTTTCCTGAAGCAACTCTATCAGGTGTTTCTGTTCATGAATCAGGGCGTCGATTTTGGCGGTTTCGTGGTCGAGGAAGCGAGCGATAGAGCGCTGTTCAGGGAGGCTTGGCATTGCAAGCCTTAGCTTTGTAATATCTTTCATCCCAATATTTAGTTGGGTATTACTGTTTGAAACCAATAAAATCTGATGCTGAAGTTCGTTCGACTTCAAGCAAAACTCAACGTATATCGGCTTATATTTGGTTTGATCTACACGAATTAACGCTAATGGTGACCATATATTAAATTCTTTTTTTCTGTCAGTCACACGAGCAATTTTGCCAACAGAGGCTGCCTTACCCATCAATATATCGTTATACCGAGGAGCCGCTTTCTTTTTGAACTCTTCGTGATCTTGCATTGAAATATAGCGACAGCTATCAAATACCAGTTTGCCTTCTTGAATTCCATCGACAGAAAGAAAAGGAACCCCTTCGTCTACAAACTCAGGTGTCGAGTGAGGCCCGTCAGTTACGAGTTGTGCAAGCGCTCTTCCGAGCGCCAAAAGCTTCCAAGTAGCGGGTATCCAACCCATGACTTCAGAGCCAGAGTCTTTGTAATCTGGGTAACTTGAGAAGCTCATGCCGATAACCCCTCGATCATCTTTTTGATACGGTCAGTACATAGCTTCAAATCAGCATCAATTTCATCGAGTGGCCGGGGCGGCATGAACTCATAGAATTGTCTGTTAAACGGAATCTCAAAACCAACAATACCCACCTCACCGTCTTTGTCGTCACGCTTCGATTCATCGATCCAGGCATCCGGCACATGCGGGATAACTTCCCTCTTGAAGTAGTCGTACACAGACTCACCCAGCGGCACGTTTTCGTTATCACGTAGGCCGGTGTCTGGCTCAGGGTTGCCCTTGCTGTCAGTGCAAATATCCGCGTCAGAGTCACGCTCACTCAGGGCGCCGAGAAGCACCTTTAACTGAGGCGCGCCCAGATACACCTGATGACCGACCAGAGCCGTCTTCAGAGCCTTCTGGAACTGCTTACGGTTACGGAAGACCGTCTCTGTATCCATCGACTTACAGGCCGCCAGAACTTTGTCCTGGTCTCCCTCGTCCATCTTTTGAATCGCCTTCTCTTCCATGGCACGTTCAATGCGTTCTTCTGATGTCTGGAAGTTGAGCTTCAATGGCCGCTCGACAGAAATGCGTCGGTAACCGAAGGCCTCAATAGGGAAGATCTTGCTCTTATCTGTTTCCTCGAAATCCCCATACAGGCGAACAATGGCGTCCTGATCAGGCTCATTAACAAACTGACGCTTGCTGCCCAGCGACTTCCGCATCTTGGTTGCTCGGTCGCTAGCGTCGATCAACTGTACCTTGCCCTTGCGCTCTGATGGCTTGTTGTTGGATAACACCCAGACGTAAGTGGATATGCCGGTGTTGTAGAACATATCAGTGGGAAGAGCCACGATCGCCTCCACCATGTCGTTCTGAAGCAAGTAGCGGCGAATCTCTGACTCACCACTGCCTGCCCCACCAGTAAACAACGGACTGCCATTAAGGATGATCCCAATGCGTGAGCCACCCTCACGGGGATCACGCATCTTGCTAACCAAGTGTAGTAGAAACAACAACGAACCATCAGAAACCCGAGGTAGACCCGGGCCGAAGCGACCGTCAAAACCACGATGTTTGTACTCGTCGGTAACCTGTTTCTGGACCTTCTTCCACTCCACACCAAAAGGCGGATTGGCCAGCATGACATCAAAGGTCTTTGCCGCAAGCTGGTCATCGGAGAGCGTGTTCCCCAACTTGATATTACTGATCCCCTGCCCTTTGATCAGCATGTCCGCCTTACAGATCGCGTACGACTCCGGGTTCAGTTCCTGGCCGTGCAAAGAGACGGTAACGCCGTCACTGATCTGCTGGATATAAACATCACCTTCGGACAGGAAGCCACCCGTGCCAGCCGTTGGATCATAGATGGTGACAATGTTGTTCGGTTGAAGCTTGTGATCCTGCCCAGTAAGAACCAGCGACGTAGTCAAATGAACAATGTCTCGTGGTGTAAAGTGTTCGCCGGCCGTATCGTTTGAACTCTCAGCAAACTTGCGGATCAGCTCCTCAAAGATGATGCCCATGCCAAAATTGCTGATACGTGTGGGTCTGAGATCGAAGCTGGCGATCCGCTGGACCACCTGATAAAGCAAGTCATCAGCACTGAGTTGCTGAACAAACTCTTCAAAATGGAAGTACTCAAAGATCTCACGGGCGTCTTTACTGAACGACTGCACATAGCTCATCAGGTCTTCGGCAGTCTGACTATCCGAGAGTGTCGCCAGGGTTAAGGGCGATGCGTTGAAGAAGTCGTGGCCACTGGCTCTTAGTAACAGCTTTTCACGAACCGCATCCGGCTTGGTTTGGTGTTCTTTTGTGGCGTCCAGTACCTTGCCTTTCGTTGGCGCCAGAACACACTCCAGCCGCCGCAAGATCGTGAATGGCAGAATGATCCGACCATACTGGCCCTGCTTGAAATTCCCACGTAACAAATCAGCGACGGACCAAATAAAAGCCGCAGTCTGTGAATGTGTGGTTTTATCTTCGGTCATCCAGGGAACTCCATTAGTTCAACACTTGTTCAGTCAGATGAGACCAACGGTTGTTATCGCGATGGTACGCGCTCAAGGTTGGTTTGCTAAGCACGAACTAGGAAGTCGATGAGAGACCTCAGAATGCTTAGCGCTGCAGATCAAGTAATTTGATTGAGATAACTGTTGGTTCTACGTGATGTTTGCGCATAAAACAATGAGCTGACGGGGATACACATGCTCTAGCTCTGGCTGCTGCACTGGAATAACGGACGATATTTATGAAAAGGAGCCGACCGATACACTAGCTACACTCAAAGCGGAACCGATACACAGCCGATGAACTATCTGACTTTTCAGATGAGGCTAGAAGCCCGCTAGAGGCTCTGTCCGAGACAAACCAGGACAAACTCACGACTACTCAGAACGGCATACTAACAAGTCTAAAAGGTCGAATAGCGACGATATATAGCCGATATATTAGCCTCTAGGTCGTCAACGATTTGAACCAGTTTTTTTAAAGGCTCGGTTTCTTTGTCTAACTCGAACCAGAAGACTCCTGTAAGCAGCGAGAACAATGCAACCGCCTGAGCTGACCGAACCATAAAGGGTTGATACCACTTCTATTGTAGATGACCTCAGACCCCAGGACGCTCCAAAGATCAGTGGATGACAGTGGTTCGCCGGCATCAGCCTGATGTCTGCATCCGGTGACAAAGCTTATCCCCAGTCTCCCTTCACAGAAGTGCGAACCGCACAGCAGATCCAGGAACTCTATGGTGCTGCTTCGATCTTCGCTTCTGGCTTGATTGTCGATGGGCTTCACGCGTTCTACGGTGACCTCTGGCAGGCTTGTGTTGCAGCGGTGAATGAAGGCAAGGACTTGAGCCAGCATGGCAGTCATGACCTTCTCAAGCGCGACTGGGTACGTCGAGCAGAGCAGTTCGCACAGAACTACTTCGCCGGCAGTGTTGACCGTATGACTGACTGCCTCAAGGATTGTCACCTACTGCACAAGTGGGAAACAATCAAGCGAACCATGAAGACAATTAATTTTATCGAACAGAAGGGTGAACAAGAGTACACGGACGTTGCTTCAATGGGCGCTCAAGCCTGCGGCTGTGGCGCTTGAATGTATTGAGTTCTAACTAAGAAGGGGCGTCCGTACCCGACCGTGGGTGCCAAGGGTCTGTGCGTGCGAAGCAAAGCACACGGCCCGCCAGGCACGGAAGCGGGAGGGTACGGACTGTTTAACAAAAGAACACATCACACCAACTTTTTTCTCCATGACGTACCCTCCGGCCCTACCGCGCTTCGTCGATGCCGCCTCGCTACGCTCGGGGGCGTCTCCTAACGCTGCGGGCCAGCCGGGTACGTCGATACCCTTTAAACCAGAGCCTTACTCTACCAAGGACAAAAAAGGGGTCATTTTTCCTTAATAGTCCTTGTAGGGATTTTGACCCCTTTTTCGGCTTTAACCAACGGCCAGCTTGAAGGTTGGCGAGCCTGTTACAAAAAGTTCTGCAGATAACTGTCAGCAGTGAAACAATGACCCCTTTCTTACATAAAAAGGTACATCGTAATGACCAACGAAGTACAACACATAAAAAGTCGGTGCGGAGGTGGAAAAACCATGCACACGATCAAGCACCTTTACCCGTTCATCACAAAGAATCCGGATGAGACCGTGGTCTTCGCATCCAAAACCAAAAAACTGACCACTCAGAGTTACGAGGCCTTCAGGGCTCAATCTTGCAACGTATCCGGCCCTCAAGTACCGCTACAGCGAATCGATAGTGACACAGTGCCTTCTTCAAGCACTGTCCTCAAAGAACTGAATGACCGACTGAACCGAAACGAAGGAGGCGTGATCTTCACATCCCACGCGATACTTCAGAGTGTCGATGCAGCAAGGATGCGAGATGTCCGGCTTATCATTGATGAAGTCCCAGACGTACTAGTTAAGCACTTACATGTTCATTACGAGTACAAGGACAATGGATCAAGTTGGGAGGAGCTTATAAAAACTGAACCTTGCCCACATAGCCAATACCAGAAGGCTACCCTGGATCTATCTTCCAGCAGCAGGGAGGATGTACAAAGAAGAATAGATAACATCAGGTCAGTGGTTGATAACAGTACGACAGGGAACGTGGCTGACCTACTCGAATTTCTGCTGACAGGCCATGAGGTGATGTATACCACTTCACGGCGTAACAATGGAAAGGTAATCAACCGCTACCTAGCAACCGACTGGAAGCAACTTCAAGAGCTTGTCACTCACTGCAAAAGAATGGCGATATTGAGCTCACAGGTGAAAGAAACATTAGTTGGCTTTGTTTTGGAAAAAGTAATGAATACCCCCACAGTCCCCACCCCTATAGACCCGACGGTCAGCTTAGAGGATGTCCATAACGTACAGGCCGTTATATATCCACTGGTGGAGGAAGACCAATGGTCTAGCAATCTCAAGAAACAGATGGCGAACGAACGCCTGGCCCTTCATGGGAAACCTGTAGCTTCAACCCAGTCGATAGGGCTATACGTCCAGGAAATAGCTCAAACCATTCTTCAAGGACAGCCAGCACTCCTGATACTTAATAATAAAGAGGATCAACATGAGTGCTGGGAGAACTACCCCTACAAAAAAATTACATCGTCAGCTCATGGTCAAAATGATCACACCGAATACCATCATGCTGCTTTCCTTTCATCCAATCGACCGAACCAATATGAAACCGATGCTTTAGAACTCTTCGCCAGTGACCATGGTTTATCTAAAGTTGAAATCATTCAGACGGTTTTGAAAGAACGCTGCTATGAAGCGGCCTATCAATGCATTGCAAGAACCAGCGTTAGAAACCCAAATACAGGATCAGATACAAAGCACATCTTTATCGTACCTGATGAAGCTCATGCGGAATATTTAGAAACTTGGTTTACTCGAGGAATGGCAACAATAGATCGATCATATCTCCATCGTCGACAGGCAACTCCAGCTACTCAACTTAGAGATGAAAAAATGTTTGATCTTTTAGTACAAATAAGAACTGACTACCTTGCCAAAAAGGGAAAGCTTAAAGACTTAAAACAGCAATACAACGTCAAAGAAGAAAAATACAAAAGATATGTTAAAAAGTTTCGTCCAGAACTTGAGCAAGCAGGGTTAATAAAGCCAAAGAAGAAAAACGCCACCAACTCTACCACCTGAACACCCAATCATCGAACCACTACACCTGGCTTCACGAGGAACGTGATCCGGGCATTAACAGAAACCTCATAACCAAATTCAAAAATGCTTACGGAGGTAGTAATAACTGACTTACAACCGAAAACCAAAACACCCCCCCCCCCGGGTTCTTCTCGGGTTCCTTCCTGTATGGAGCCACCCCTTTACTATCTTCTTACTGCCAATAGCTGAAGAGATTGAATAAGATCTCTGGCCTTGGTTCTCGTGCACACAACACAGACTCAGTTAGACACCCAGACTCTGATTCAAATTCGTTTGCCACCACGAATATTCAAAGACCTTGCCCCTATCGCCTATCGCCTATCGTCATGAGTCTAGTGACACGCTCAGGCGTTACAGGCGACCTCCGGTCGCTTCTGCGAAAACTGTCGAAAATGACGGTCTTCAAGACACATAGTCACATCCAACCCAGTTGGACTAAAGAAACCAATGGCAGGACGCCAAAGGATAAATGATGCGAAACGAAATTCGACATTACTCTCCTACACAACCTGCAGGTGACAGTCAGTCATCTGCTGATCACACACCCACATCAACCTCACTGAAGACTAACAAGCAACGCGGAGTAGCCAACTAAAAAGTGGCTTCCGTTCAATTCAACAACCACACACAGGGACCACTGTGAACCAATTAAGATTTAACCCAACTCACGTTCAGATCTCCAAATATGAAGCTATAGAGATCCTTGGTATAAGCACCAAAGAGTTCGATCGCCGTAGGCAATCGGATAACCGATGCCCAACAGGATTCATCGACTGTGAAAACTGGATGGCTCCGATGAGGTTCCGACTGTCTGATATTTATGCCTACAGTGAAGTCATCATCAGGTCAGCTATTCCAGCTTCTACCGATCCCAATATAAACAAGGCTTAGAAAATGTATTAGATCGCTGAAAAATTGTAAGTTATCAACACTTGATGAGAAACCAACGTGCACTATCCAATCAACTCTGCCATGGCCAACTTACCCCATAATCAGATCAAGATAGCCGCAAGGACGCGGCCAATCTTCTAGGGCTTCAGTGTTCCCGAGCTAGACCGGCGCCGTAATAACCATCCCAACTGCCCTAAAGGCTTCAAGGAACGTAACGACAAAATGGCACCGGTGCGCTTCAGGCTCTCTGACGTGTATACCTACAGCCAATACATTATGGATCAAGCTATCGCAGCCAAGACTGGTTGAACAGGACCAGTAGGCTTCTTACCACCCGTTTCCAGTAAATCCAAGTAGTCGTTATACCACTGCACCATCTCCCGACGCTTCTCAAAATACTGGGCCTTGTTATACACCCCAGCGACCCCCGGCTCTTTATGAGCCAACTGAGCCTCTACGAAGTCTTTGTCCCACCCATGCTCCCGTAGCAGCGTTGACGCTGTATGTCGAAAGCCGTGGCTAACAATACGGCCTTCATAGCCTATCTGTGCGATCACCTTTTTAACGGTGTTCTCACTCATGGTGGGGTTCTTGGGGCCAAACCCAGGAAACACATACCGGTCACGGCCGGTAATCTCTTTGAGTTCCCGTAGATTCTCAAGGGTCTGCGTCGATAGCGGTGTGACATAATCACGCCGCATCTTCATTTTAGGACCAGGGATGGTCCACTCCCCTTTAACTAAATCCAGTTCTGTCCACTCAGCAAACCGGGCTACCCCAGGCCGACACGCGGTACGCATCATAAGCCGTAGCAGAACCAGACTATTGAACCTGGCCTGTGACTGCCTCAGAGCCTTCAGAAAGCCTGGTAACTCTGGCTCCAGTAGATGTGGGTATTGTCGCTCCAAGGGCTTGTCCTGAGCCACCTGACCCAACTCACTGGCAGGGTTCGTCTCACACTTGCCCTGCCCTATGGCCAGCGAATAGATCTGTCTGAGCCATCGACTGATCTTACCGGCAATCACATAGGCGCCACGGTTTTCCAGACTTTTCTGGATTGCCGCACAATCACCCCGGGTAACTTTATCTATTGCCTTGTCACCAATGAAGGGAAGGACATCTTTATCGAGGTATATCCTCATCTGCCTTGTCGTCCCTACGGCACGACCGGCAGTCAGCTTACGTTGGTACCATTCCTCAGCGATCTCCTTAAAGGTGATCTCATGTACAACTGCTCTGTACAACTGAAGATCCTCACCGTCTGCAATCGCACTTAACACCTCACCGGCTTTCTTACGGGCACCTTTACCAGACACCGTAGGGAAACCACCCAGCCCGAGCCAGGACCACTTACCATCAGATCGTTTGTATCTGAGCAGCCAAGACTTGGTACCACTGGCTTTCACCTCTATGTACAGCCCGTTACCATCCAGCTCACGATAGGCCTTGGATTCTGGCTCTAGTGTTTTCAACACACTGTCAGCCATTGGCCGGCGCTTGATTGCAGAGCGTTTCATGTCCATACCCCTATTCTGTGTACAACTAGAATACGGCTGTACACAGGGTTGTACAAGGATAACGCGTAAACGGTGTCTAAAGCTGTCTAGGTGTGTCTGACCTAAAACACACTAAACGTAGTCGTAGCAAGGGTTTCAAGGGTGGTTTGGCGAGGCGTGTCTAGGGGTACTTGGTGCCGGGAGCGGGACTTGAACCCGCACGACCTAACGGTCACAAGATTTTAAGTCCTTTCCTTTTAGTTTGAACAAAACTGGTCAACTACTAACAGCTTTTAATTTTCAATCGCTTAGGCCATAATAGTCCCTAGTGTGTATCACATAGTTTTGAATTGAAGTGATGCACCACTGATGCACCAGCGATGCACGAGGGACACCATGACCGATACCGAAAACAGCCTAAGAGCCATAACCCCAGAGTGGGGGCAAAGACACGTAGCAGGAACTATTGCCGGTGATCCTGATTCTGCGCTTTGCCTATTTTCAGCAATGGATGATGCGACCCGTGGAAAGGCTTGCCGCCTTTTGTTGTGGGAAATACCCGCCAGCGCATACCGCACTTTTCTAGCCGCAGCATGGGGGCATAGTCACCGCCACGTTATTACCGCCGCGTGGGATGTAGAGCTATATGAGCTATTCGAGTATGCAGACTTCCCGGTAGACCACCTTCCCGAAACCTTCCGAGTATGGCGTGGAGCAAGCGCCCTTACCCCAGAACAGACAAGCGTGGGCAATTCGTGGACAACCACCCGCGATGCCGCCTGCTGGTTTGCCATGCGCTTTGCAGATGGGAATGGAAGTCCTGTTGTTCTGGCTGCTGACATCCAACGATGGGAAGTTTCCTATACATCCAATGAGCGCCAAGAAAGCGAAATTCTGCTAATGGATCCGCCCGAAAACTGGTGGATTGACGGGGACACGGCGGACTGGGCAGAAGGCTGTACACGATATGAGGGGGCCAAGTGATGACCGATACCAAAAAGCCAGCCAAGCAAACGCTAAACAAAACCAACCTAGACCGCATGGAAGCAACAGACGGAAAGCGCCGCATTGTTTGGGACACCGCAATTCAGGGTTATGGCGTTCGCATAATGCCGAACGGCGGCAAGACCCTGTTTTTTCAGGCCCGCTTTAAAGGTGAAGTGATCCGCGTAACCATTGGGCGCTACACCGGAGTAGCCGCAAGCGCCGAAGCAGGCCGCAAACGCGCAACAGCGATAAACGCCGACATGGCCAACGGCATAGACCCCCGCCCCGAACGCAAGGAAGCGGAAGCCGCCACGTTTGGCGATATGATGACCGGCTATGTGGAAATGCTGGAAGCCAAAGGCAAGAAATCAGCCGGAAACGTCAAAACCCAGATCGCCGCAGACATTGAGAAAAAGCAGCGGAAGATCTGGAGCAAGCGAGCGGCTGAAATTGATCTGGACGATTGCGTAAAAATAGTCGCGACTATTAAAGACAAGGGCAAGCTACGCCAAGCCGACAAGATCCGCAGCTATATCCGCTCAGCCTTTTCCGAAGCAATCAAAGCGCGGGGCAACGTGAACGCCCCGGCCAAGTTGCGGAACATGAATATTAAGATGAACCCCGCCCGCGATATGGTGAAAGTTGAAGGCTCTAGCCAGGCTAGGACACGCGCTCTTTCCCTTTCGGAGTTCCAAGCGTATTGGTCACACGTAAAGGAACAACCGGAGCCGGGCCGCTCAATTATGATGCTGCACGTTCTGACCGGCGGCCAACGAATGGATCAATTAGCCCGCGCCGGGCTGCACGACATAGACAACGACACGCAAACCCTGACCCTGCTGGACTACAAGGGCCGCAGAAGCGAACCCCGCCGCCATTCTATCCCGTTGCTACCAGAGGCCCGCGCCTGCATTGATCGCATAACCGGCGCTGGTGAATATGTGTTCAGTTGTGACGGTGGTATAAGCCCAATCAATAAAAAGTACATAGGGGAGCGCGTGGACAAGATCCGGGACGCCATGAAGGAAGCCAATGAACTAGAAGGCGGACACTTCACCCCCGGCACTATCCGCGCCACCATTGAAACCCGACTGGCTGCAAAGCCTTATCGTGTGAGTTCCGATGTTCTAGGCCAGTTACTTAGTCACGGCATGGGTGGAGTTCAACAACGCCATTATCAACACCACAACTTTCACGAAGAAAAATTGGAAGCACTCGAAATGCTGCAACGCATGGTAGAGGGCCAGCCCGAACCAATGGCCCAGGTTATCCCGTTTAACAGGGAGGCGAGCGCGTGACAGGTCTGGAAGATAAAGATTACCTACGTCACCGCAATTTACTAGATCGGGCGCATAAGGCGGCAATCGATGCCGGTGTGGAGAATGACGATATTTATTTAGCCGAATCTGCGCAGCTAGAACTTCAATTCGTTGCCTCGTACGAAATAGCGAAGGCTGGAGCTAATCTAGTATTCCAGTGGCGGGCGAGCCGGAATCCGCATTATATGGATCTCGCTACAATGTTATGCGTTGAAGCTAACGTCACCCCACCCCCTGCACTGTTGAAGGCTATGGGCGAGGCCGCAAGCGAAAGGTTTAACGGCGAAACAAAAGGCACCGCAGACAAGATCAAAAAAGAGTCCGAAAAGTGGCAAACCTACACGCTAATGATGAACCTTATTTATCACGGGCTATCGCTCCCGAAGGCAGCCAGCAAGGCAGCGCGCTGGATGAAAGATCAGGGCAGCACCAACTATAGACAGGTCTCGAGTTTAGATAGGCAGTACACCGCAGAGGTCAGAAAGACTGACATTGAAAAACAGCATTTTGAAAGCTGGGACAAGTGGCAAGACAAAACGACCAAACAGACATGGCTAGAGATAATTCAGCGACTGCCTGACGCGCCTGAATGGCAGCAAGGGGCAAGACGTTAGCTTGATAGGGGAAATTTTGGATTTCTTTTTTTCCCTTATTAGTCAGGTACTTATAGTTTGAAATGGTCTTATTCAAACCCGAATGAGGCCATATCATGCAAAACACCACGTACTTACAAACCGCTCAGCATAACGGCGGCACCCTTCCCGCTTCACACACCGTAACGCTCCCTCAACTATGGGATCAGAAAGTTCTGGCCGCATACCTTGGCAAGTCTACCGCATGGTGTGAGCGCGCACGATGGGCTGGTGATGGCCCCCGTTTCGTAAAGCTGGGCCGCCATGTTCGTTACCGCGCCGATGATGTTCTGGCATGGATCGAAGACAGCGCCCGGACCTGTTCAGGGGAGGCGTCCTCATGAAGCGCAGCCCAGGCGTTACCCGCAACCACGGCACCGGCAAAACGTACATTTCGCACAATCACATTTGCAACGCGCCGCCCGCCGTGCAGGCAGCCTTAGACCAGCGTTTGGCGGTAACAAAAAGCAACGGGTGCCAGGTGGTGGCGCTTGATGAAGTGTTTGCACTGCTGGAAGTGGCATTGCTGGAAGTGGAGCGCGTAAAATGAGCAGCCAAACACTCAGCCAACAGCAAGCCCTTGCCCTTAACGTCCGATCCGCGCGCGTTGATGGCGGCCATGGTGGACTGCCTGGGAACAGGAAGATGCGCCGTATCATGGAAGCCATTGAACGGAAGAAAGCGAAGAAAGCACGGAAAGCTGAAAAGCGGGGGGGCGGATAATGGAAGATCTTCAGAATCGCCCCGCACCGGCGGCAACCGGGAACGAGGGAGCAGAGCAAAGCGGACAAATTCAGTATAACACCACTGGTCAGAAAACGAACAACCCATCCATTAAGCCGGATCTAACCGAAGCCCGGCGTCTGTTGGACGCTGATCTAAAGCTGGTGCGACTGCATGACAATACCAAACAGCCCAT
>Ga0307976_1000649_pt1 | contig 18681 bp, 17 predicted proteins | sample OrgLakmetagen919_FD_201836 | JGI IMG/M metagenome (GOLD analysis project Ga0307976, IMG submission 201836) | Saline water microbial communities from Organic Lake, Antarctica - #919 | ecosystem: Environmental > Aquatic > Non-marine Saline and Alkaline > Saline | place: Antarctica: Organic Lake... | reverse complement strand
CTGATGATCCGGTTGATCGAGCATTTCATCCTTCTGAAGGAGCCCGCCGAAGTTAAAGGTGAAGGGAAATAGGATAAAAAATGACGGAAGATCAGCTGGAACAACAATGCTTGGAATGGTTCGCCGAGGGCGGCTGGGAGATAGCCCATGGGCCGGACTTGGCACCAGACGGCCCATCACCGGAGCGAGCCGATTACCGGCAAGTGTTGTTACTGGCTGATCTTGAGGCGGCCATTCGTCGCATTAACCCTCACCTGCCCCAGAGTGCCGTGGAGCAGGCGGTGGACGTGGTGCGCAAACCGCAAAGCCTGGATGTGGCGATCAGCAACCGCACCTTTCATCGACTGCTACTGGATGGCGTACCCGTTGAGTACAAGCTGCCCAGAGCGACGGATAGCGAGTCCGACAAGGTCATTCACGATCAAGCCTTTTTGATAGATTTCGGCGACCTAACAGCCAACCGCTTCCGCGCCATCAACCAATTCACGCTAGAAGGCTCCAAGCAGCTGCGCCGACCCGATATTATCTGCTTCATTAACGGTTTGCCGCTGGCGGTGTTGGAGCTGAAAAGCCCCGGTGCTGAGAATGTCGATATTTGGGATGCCTTCAACCAGATTCAGACCTACAAGGACGAAGTAACCGACCTGTTCGCCTACAACGAAGCCGCTATCATTAGTGACGGCTACCTTGCCCGCGTGGGCTCGCTCACCGCCAGCCAAGAGCGTTACATGCCCTGGCGCACCATTAAGGATGAAGACGACAAGCCACTGCTCGAATGGCAGCTGGAAACCATGGTGCGGGGTTTCTTTAACCGGGAGCTGTTCCTGGACTACATCCGTTACTTCGTCATCTTCGAAACCGATGCTGAAAAACTGGTCAAGAAGATTGCCGGCTACCACCAATTCCACGCCGTGCGTGAAGCCGTGCGGGCCACGGTGATTGCCGCCCAAGATATGAGTGGCGGTGGCATCGGCGAAAAACGCGCCACCTACGGCGACGAAGTAGTGCCCGGCAGCAAGAAAGCCGGCGTGGTATGGCACACCCAAGGCTCCGGCAAGAGCATTTCCATGTGCTGTTACGCCGGCAAGCTGCTGCAACAGCCAGAAATGAACAACCCGACCCTGATTGTAGTAACCGACCGAAACGATCTGGACGGCCAGCTCTACGCCACCTTCAGCGCCGCCAAAGAACTGCTTAAACAGGAACCGGTGCAGGCAGAGGATCGGGACACATTACGCCAGCTGCTGGCTGAACGTGAATCCGGCGGAATCATCTTTACCACAGTACAGAAATTCGCTTTGCTGAATGACGAAAGTGGCCACCCGATCCTGAACGACCGCCACAACATCGTAGTTATCTCAGACGAAGCCCATCGCAGTCAGTACGGCCTGAAAGCCACCCTGAAGAAAGACGGCACCTACAAGTTCGGCTACGCCCGCCACATGCGCGACGCCTTGCCCAATGCGTCATTCATTGGTTTCACCGGCACCCCCATCGAAAACGAAGACAAAGACACCCGCGCCGTGTTCGGCGATTACGTGTCCATATACGATATTCAGGATGCCGTCGACGACGGCGCAACCGTGCCCATCTATTACGAATCCCGCCTGGCCAAGCTGGACATCAACCGCGACACCATCGAGGCGCTCTCTGATCAGGTGGAGGAAGTGGTTGAGGATGACGAAGACGTTGGCAGCCGGGAGAAAACCAAGGGGGAGTGGAGCCGACTGGAGAAGTTGGTAGGCGCCGGCCCGCGCCTGAAGCAGGTGGCTGAAGATCTTGTAAACCACTTTGAAACCCGCTCCAGCACCATCGATGGCAAGGCCATGATTGTGGCCATGAGCCGGGAGATTGCGGTTCATCTTTATAACGAGATTGTCACCCTGCGCCCGGCCTGGCACGACGATGATCCCGAGAAGGGCGCCATCAAGGTGGTGATGACCGGCTCCGCCTCTGACCGGGCGCTTCTGCAACCGCACATTCACAATAAGCAGACCAAAAAGCGGTTTGAGAAGCGTTTCAAGGATGCAAGCGATCCCCTCAAACTGGTGATCGTGCGGGACATGTGGCTGACCGGCTTCGACGCGCCCTGCTGCCACACCATGTACGTGGACAAGCCCATGAAGGGCCACAATCTGATGCAGGCCATCGCCCGGGTAAACCGCGTATTCAAAGACAAACCCGGCGGCCTGGTGGTCGATTACATCGGCATTGCCAACGAGCTCAAGCAGGCCCTGAAAACCTACACCGATGCCAAGGGTAAAGGTGCCCCGACCCATAGTGCGGAAGAAGCCTACGCCATCCTGCTGGAGAAGCTGGACATCATCCACGGTTTGTTCGCCCCTGGCCCCAAAGGTACAGGCTTCAGCTATAACGGTTTTGAAACCGAGCCTCACAAGTTTCTGGTGCCCACGGCCAACTACATTCTGGGCCTGGAGGACGGTAAAAAACGCTTCTTGGATACGGTACTGGCCATAAACAAGGCCTTCTCCCTGTGCGCCACACTGGACGAAGCCCAGGTGCTGCAGAAAGAAGTGGCCTTCCTGTCACAGGTGAAAGCCGCCATCACCAAGTTCACCAGCGTGGACAAGAAGCTAACCCAGGAAGACAAAAACACTGCCCTGAAGCAGATCTTGGATAACGCGCTCATAGGCGGTGGTGTGACCGATGTGTTTGCCCTTTGCGGACTCGACAAGCCTGACATCGGCCTGCTTTCCGACGAATTCTTGGAAGACGTTCGGCAGATGCCCTACAAAAACTTCGCCGTGGAGCTTTTGGAGAAACTGCTGAAAGACGACATAAAGGCCAAGACACGCAACAACGTCGTGCAGGAGAAAAAATACGCCGACCGCCTGCAGGAGACGCTGCGCAAATACAACAACCGTGGCATCGAAACGGCTCAGGTGATCGAAGAACTGATCGCCATGGCCAAACAGTTCCAGGCCGAAATGGAGCGGGATGCAGCACTGGGCCTCAACCCTGATGAAATCGCTTTTTACGACGCCCTGGCCAGCAATGAAAGCGCCGTGCGGGAGCTGGGCGATGACACGCTGAAGAAGATTGCCGTCGAGATCACCGACAAGCTTAGGAAATCGACCACGGTGGATTGGCAAGTGCGCGAAAGCGTGCGGGCCAAGCTGCGTATTTTGGTGCGCAGGACTCTGCAACGCTACAAATATCCGCCAGACAAAGCGGCGGCGGCTATTGAGCTTGTTATGCAGCAGGCTGAGGTTTTGTCGAATGGGTGGAGCCATTGAATGACAGACAATAAAGAAAACGACTCCTGGAATGTCTTTTTTAGTGACCTGGCCAAGTTCAGAGAGGTTCAGGAGCGGCAAAAACAGCGGGGATTAAATGATTTCACGTCTCTTGGTTCAGTGTTGAAGGCAAATGATGAAGTACGCCTCCATACGCGATTCATCTACTCACTGTTGAACCCCGAGGGAAAGCATTATCAGGGAACCCGTTTCCTTGAATTGTTTCTGGAATGTATCGGACGCAGTAATTGGCTAAATATCGACTCGACTATAGTCCGAAAAGAATATTGCCCGGATGGAAAAAGTGAACAGATTGATCTCTATATCGCTGACGGTTCACGAGAAATCGTGATCGAAAACAAGTTGAACGCTCACGATCAGCCCCGGCAGGTACTCCGCTACTTGGATGCCGTTGATGCAAGACACCCGGAAAGCTCAGACAACACACTATTCGTCTACTTGACCAAAGGTAGGGCGCAGCCATCCTTATTAGGCTTGGGCCAAACAAGTAACGACAAGAAGCCAGAAGCCAACCCTGATTCTCGGCATCTGATCGTTTGCAAAAAAACATCCAGCCTCTTGAACGAAAATGGCAGGCCGGTGGCCTTGTATCAAAACCTATGGTATCGAGGAAAACCCAAATCGATGAGCGTTCATGGATGGCTTGAGTCGTGCTCCCGAGAGGTCGAAGGCAAAGATACCACCTCTAATATTCTGTGGGCGATTTCCGATTATAAAACTGTCGTTGAGCGGGCAACCAGGGAGTACGCAAGTAACGTGAAAACATTGAAAGAATTTTTCGAGGGTGATGGAAAGGAGCATCTGGAACAAGCCCTGCAACTGACCAAAGACTTGCCTAATGCTCAAATAAAGTGGCTCCACAGTGTTATGACAGAACAGCTGGACGAGTTATTTGAGGCCGGGATCAGTGCTGGTTATCTGCTAAAACTCGATGCCGAGAATGCTTCGGACCTGGTGGATTTCGTCCGTCCCGGCTGGAAAAGAAGCCACTGAGCTTACTGTACGAGCACAAATACAACTATTTCAACCCTGACCGAAGTAACACTAGAGATCGTGGTGTCTTTTACTTGGTAACGAAAGGTCCCTTTGAAGGGAAAGTCGTATTGACCCTTTTCTACGGTAGGAAGGCATTGCATGCAGGCTACATACTCAGAGAGAAATCTATAGATGAGAAGCTGAGCAAAAGTCTTGAGCAACCTCAACTATCTGAACCAAAGAAACTGAGCAAAAATATTTTCCCCCTTGCCATGACTCTGTCCCAGCCGCTTGACTCTCAAGGCACCGTGAATCTTGCTGCCTTCAAGTCTAGCCCTCAAAGAAAACTGTTTGAGCAATTGATGAACTCTTTGGAAATACCTATGAACTATGATCCAGCTTTTGACCAAGCCCGCCTGGACCAACTAGCCGAGCAACACCTTGACGGTAGCAACATTACTGGCCGAGTACTGTTCTTCAGCGAATCTGAGGACAACCAGCTCGACTATGCCACCTGGCAGTTTGAGGACAAAGACCAAACAGCTCTGAAAGGGTCAGATTTCAAACTGCATCTGATGGAGTTGCTGAACACACTTCTCGTCTATCGTGCCCAGCACAACCAACCTAACACTAGCCAGGGCGTGGTTAATGTCGATGGCGACCAACTCTCTATTGAGTGGCTTCCCAAATCAGATGCTGAAGCTTTACGAACTGGCTAAAATCGCTGCAAAGTAACAATTCATAGGAGCTCTGGAATACAGAGCAGAAGGACAAGCCAAGGCGCTAGCCCTCAGTTGTCTCCAACCATGACAGGAATTCTCAGGGAAGATGAACAGCAACTACAAAATCGCCCTCCTCATCGATTGCGACAATGTCAGCCACCGATCGATTGAGGGCGTACTCCAGGAATTAGCTAAATTTGGCGCCGTAAACGTCCGCCATGCCCACGGAAACTGGAATGGCCCACAGTTGGGCGGTTGGATTGAGAAGCTGCACGCCAATGCTATTCGACCGGTTCAGCAGTTCGCCTACACCACAGGAAAGAACGCTACAGACGCCTCCATGATCATCGATGCCATGGACCTTCTGTATAGCGGAAATGTCGATGCCTTTGCGCTGATGACCAGTGACTCTGACTTCACCCCGCTGGTTATGCGAATTCTTGAGCAAGGCCTTCCGGTCTTTGGTTTTGGTGAGGGCAAAACACCAATGCCTTTCGTCAGTGCTTGCTCTCAGTTCATTTACACTGAAAACCTACGAGAAGACAGTGAGGAACAGGATAGCGCAAGCAACGGTGGCGGTCCGAAACCGACGACCAAAACCAAATGGGATCGCAACCAGCTGCGGGGAGACTCTGTTCTGGTTCGCACTCTGCGAACCGCGGTGGAACAGACCGCTGATGACGATGGCTGGGCACACTTAGGAAAGGTTGGGCAGTACATTTCCAACAACAGTTCGTTCTCACCGGTAAACTATGGGTACAAAAAGCTGAGCGACCTGATTCGTGCCTGTGAGTTGTTTGAGATAAGTGTTCGCGATAAAAGTGTTATGCACGTCAAAAGCCCCTGATATCGGCCGAGGTCACTATGACTGATCAACTACAGAAGATCGACGAGCTCCGGGCCCTAGCTGTGGAGGATGCCGTGCAGCTGTTCGAGGGTAACCGCCACGCTGCAGACGCTTGGTTAGGTCAGCCATTGATCGCAATTGGCGGTGAGACGCCCTCCGAATACATGGATTCTCCAGAGAAAATCCGAACAGTCAGGGACATCATCGCCCGGCTCGAACATGGTATTTTGACCTGAATCCAGCGGGCGGCAATAAAATAACCATATTTACCGAGAACTGTCGGATTTACCAGTGGATACAGGTTGCTTCAGTGACAAGTGAACCTGTAGTGCACCCAAACTGTACCTGCAGTGTACCGGGTGAACCGACTATAAACCCGCACGTTTCTGCTTAGTTCACTACAGGTACACTAGCGGTACACCAACCTGTCCTTGATCCTCCTAATTCCCGCAAATTGCTCGCTGCCCTCTTTCTCGCTTCAGTGAGTTTTTGAGGAAAATCAGTGTTTTGACGACTGGACAACACGGGGGCAATTTTGGATACTAAATACGCTATCCAGGCACTCAGCCTGGCCAGGTAGCTGGTTCTGGTTAAATAAACAGCAATCGCCTAACCGTCGAACTTCGACCGGTATCCCCGGGGCAAACGCCTCACCCGAATGTGCGTTGAGCACGAAAGCGAACAGCTTGTTCGCTCACCCTACCGCCAGCAATGGCTTTTCGTCGTCTTTACTAACGATACATGAACGTTAGAGAGATGAACTCAAAAGAAATAAATATTTACTTTTATTTCAATGCCTTGAAGCCTACCTACAGGACCAGAATTGGTCGATAACCCTGACTAAAACCGGTTTCGAGCTGATCCGCTCTACCAGTGCGTCACCACTGGCATGCTTGATTCGACCCGTTCGCCCATCGCCGTACCTAAGACGGCAACCACGCCTTGCATCGTCGTGCAGACACCACGACACCACCGCTCCCCCCAACGCATAGCAACTTGATGCGCTGACCCACGGTTTGCAATGGACTTAAACATAGTGCCTGCAGCGGCACGAACGATGTTCCACCTGATCAGAGGAGTCTCCTATGGTTTTGTATCTGACTACGGCGTGGGGGCGGAGCATCAGCGAGGGAACCAAGCTCTGCCCCGAAGCCGTGGGGTTTGCCTCGCACCAGCTGCATTTCTGATCAAAATCTCTCGATAAAAGGTTGTTTACAGATGAAACGGAAAAAGACAATACCACCGAGCCAGAAGCTCAATTTCGGATTTGGAAAGATGCTTTTGTTCGCTTTTAAGGTGGCCATCGACCTCTTTTATGGTTGCCATGACCATTACGGGACAAGGCGGTCACATAAGATCCGCGTTCGAATTTTTGCCCAATTTTGTCGGCGCCAAGGCATACGAGATGCTCGGGCTATCGACCATGAGGTGATCACTGCGTACGGCGAATACCTTCGGCACCGGCTGAAACAGCCATTCACTTGGCCTGATGGAGAAACGGATAAGATCATTTCTACATCCTATGCACATAATTTGATTTCAACGGTGAACACGTGCATGCACGCCATGCGTCGAGACGATGAGTTACACCTGTCCGCACGCAAAGCGCTCAAAGTCGCTAGATCCAACATCCGTAAGACTCAGATCGAAGCCGATATCGCTGACACAAAAACTGCCGCTGACCGGATGGTAGCAGCCGGTATGGGTCGCGGAGCAGCTGTAGTGATGTTTGCCCGGGCTTGGGGCATGCGGCCCAACGAAGCGATGCTGCAAGATCTCGATCGGATGAAACGTGAGGTCGCCGAAACGGGAACTGCCACCATTCTGGAGGGAACCAAGGGGGGCAGAAAATGCCAGAGCCGCGCTGTTCCAGCAGGGGAACTGCAACGTGAAGCCCTAGATTTCGCTCTTTCTGTTCGGCCCCCAGAGTCACGCTGCCTGCTGTCCAAAACAGACAACGCGGTGAGTTTTTACAGGGCCGTTCTGAACCGCTGCCGGAGAATTCTGAAAAAACTGGGCATTCCGTCCTACCGTGAGCTCAGGTCCGGTTTCGCGCAGGATGTTTATGAAGAAATTGTCCAAGGCCCGTCGCCTCTCCGCGGACCTATTCGTGACCGGGTTCTGGATCGCATCGCCCGTGAGGAGATCGCGCGGCTTCTGGGGCACGCCAGGCTCCAAGTGGCGTCGTCGTACATTGGAGGATACTAATGGACATCCGTGAAATCACAGCGCGTATTCGGTGGGCAAAAAAGAGCTCTGCTGTCACAAAAAAACGCACCAACAGGCGGGTTCAGGCGATGGCCGATGCGATCCAAGATCAGTTCCCAGAGGTGAAAAATTGGCACCAGATTAAGTTGAAGCACCTGCTTTATATTAAAAACGCTTGGTTCGACAATGAGGGCCTACAACCAACGACGATGGCCGACTACTCACGCGCAATGAGGCTGATGGTTACTGCGATGGACAAAAGCCAGCATTGGTTCGGTCCATTGCGACTGGCCCAGAATCGGCAGCGTGGCGGTCGTCCGACTAAATCTCGGGTTACGAGGTCTAAGTCAAAGAATATTAGATCGAGATTTTGAGGCTACTTAATAGCCAGTTTGGCCTCAACGGCCTGCTGAATCAATCGCTTCACTCACGAACGCAGCAGTTGTGTTAGTGAATCCTGGGTCTCGTCTCGACCTGCCAAGTCGGTCACCTTACTCCCGCGCATGGTGGGTGGCTATGCAGCCGACTGGTAGCTTCACAATCCACTGACGGATCGCTAAGCGGGGTTTCAGAAATCGAGATACTTTAATGCTTTTTCGAGTAGCTCCGAAACCGAGCTGCCCACCGCCCCTGCCACAGCGCCTCCGATCGCACCTGGAGCGCAACCTCCTCCGAGGCCGACAAGGCCCGCCGCGCATCCGGCCGCAGCGCCAGCTAGCCCGCCTCTTCCATCTGCGATTGCGAGTTCGATTGCATGGGTTTTCGCAGTCTTATTTGGAATAAGAATATTCTCCTCTCCTTTTTCTTCCAACTGCTGAAACAAATCCTGACCGGGATCATACAGCCCCTCATCTACACCATCCTCCATGACCGCGCTAACAGCACGGACCACCTCACTGATCTCGTTGTTGTCACTAACGACGTCTATCATTTCATAGAGTATTACCGGCACCGCTTCCGGCGAAGTTGCTTGCTCCAATTCGTCGCTGACTTTACGAATAGCCTGATCCCAATCATCGGGTGGCACTGTCTCAGCAATCACCGATAAGCATTCCTGCGCAGCTTTTGCCCTTGGAAGCACGTCGTCTCCGAACACGCCGGACTCAATCAATTGCGCAAGAACATCCGCCGCATCATTAACTCCGCGTTGAAGAACTTCAATTTGGAGTTCTTTAGCAGCCCCAGTAGCTGACTGAATATTCTGTTGTAACTCGGCGATGATCAAGGTGTGGTCACCTGGTTCCAGCCCAACGCAGGGATTAGAGCTGGGTTCTTGGCCAGACGACATCGGGCAAATAGAGAATAAAATGAGGGCGATCGGTCCGGCCAAACGTTGTGACAAGCTGCATTTATTCATAATTTGAACCTCGAATTTTCCCTTTCTTCGCTCGTTCTTCGAAAAGACTGTTTAGTTACCGAGAGCTTTCCGTTGACCGCAGATCTTCTATAAAAGATTAGCAGACTGCAGCCTGGTGCGTGTCGAAATTTGGGCGTAAGTATGCGTAATCGACGCCAGATGCCAAAGGTATAATGAAGACTCAAGCAATCTCGTGAACAGCCTGCCTGCTGGATCCCAAGATACGGCCGATCGGACCGAGGAGACCAACATGTGCGGCCGATACAACGTAACCGACTCTGCCGAGATTCAGACCCTGATGGGTGAGCATGGCCTGACCGGTATTGCCTCTTCACTGCAGCTGAACGTGCCGCGTGAGGGCAAGGGGGCGCTCGTCGTTGAAGCTGCTGGGAAGCTGCAACTGAAGTTGGTGAAAAAAACGATTCTTCTCGCCATCCGCGCTGCCGACAAATTATAAGCTCGCATGTAGATTCAGAGCTGTCCGTAACGGACACCAATCTGAAAATACTGAGGAGAGTTCCCATGAGTAAGAAAGCACCCAAACCAATGGCTAGTGATGCAGCCCGTCGCATTCAGAGCGATACCGCCAAGCAAGGGGATGGCACGGTAGGCAAAGACTCCTTCGCCGCAAGAGCAACCCGAGCCGCCGCCAAGCGGGCGAATAAGCAGTCATGATGTATCAGCGGGTCCGAAAGGACCCGCTCTTATATAGAGAGGGTCTATGAAGCGCGCGAGTAATGACAAAGACATAAATCAGCTGGTACAGAGCCTGCAGCGGAACGGCTGGGTTTATCGAACAGGAAAAAAACACGGCCGGATCGAGTTGCCGGGAATTGGGAAGGTTACTGTTCCCTGTACCCCTAGCGATCGCCGTGCCTACCAAAATCTCGCAAGTGAGATTCGACTGATAGAGCGAAAAGGAGCAGCCCTTGCCTAGTTTAGCCCCGTTCCCGAGTTACATTGAGGTGGTTCGGTCCCTTGCCGGAGCCGTTGATACAAAAAACTCCGAGAAGTGGCTTGATAGCCAGGCCATGAAGTGGGATTTCGATTTTCGATCCACGGAAGAGGCAATTAAGCGAGTCATAACAAAGCCATTGACTAACTACATTGGCGCAGACTTCGCACAGTTCCTGACCGACTTCCTAACCCACAGTTTTACTGACTATGGAAAAATAGTCGCCAAGTTCAGTCTTGACGGCCTTACCCGCGACCAAGCCAGTGGCATATTGGCCCAACATGTATTCAGTTTCTACGGTGGATTCATTGTATCGGAGGTGGCAAGGCGCACCGGTGGGCCTAATCCGAATCAACTGCTGGTAAAAGGACAGACTTCGATAGAAGCATTGGTGGGGTGGGCAGAACAAGAGACTCCGGGTTGGCCGGAATTTTTGCCAAAGCTCCAAAAGGTCGAACGAGACCAGATAAGGCGTTGGAGGCAAGGACGAGAACTGCCGAAACTTATATCCATCAAGACGCTACTGGATTCGAAGGCGGCGCGATGCACATTAACCGAGGCGGATAGAGCAAAGCTGAAAGCCTTGTTGGTAACTGCACGCGCTATAGATTCGTACCGCGATGCTGCGTTCAAGATTCGGGGAATTGATAGCGCCTTAGCTACGGCTGATGCTCCGCATAGCCGATCGGACATAGGGCCTGCCTTGACTCGGGAGGCACTTAGAACAACTCAGGTACTTCAACCCTTCGCTCAACGCTGTGCGTTACTTGCTCAGGGACTGAGTCCTCAACGATTTAAAGCACCGGATGACAGACACGCTGCCAAGATAGCCATCGCTCAGCTACGAAACTGGCAGTCGGAAATCGACCCCAAAGCGACGACCCGTTATTGGCTAAGCTGGCTGGAAGCCCGTTGGTTTGTTTACAACGGTGAATTGAAGCAGGCTAGCGCCAAATATGCGGAGACCTTTGAGCAATGTTATTTCAGAGCCGGCCCAAATCAAGAGATCATCATGCGAGAGGCCCTTGTCGTCTCGACAATGCTTGACTCGCCGCCTAAGACTTTCTTGAAAAAGCTTCGGAATGCCATGGTGGTATTAGGTCTCGATACACCGTTGAATCCTGGCATGTCTGGGGTCGACTCCTCACAATTTGAGGACCACGTTGAGAACTGGTTTATTGCCCATTATCAAGCCCATTTCCCGGCTGTTTTTCCACAGGATGGCGCTTTTCCTGGGATTAAGTATCCAGCCGCGACTCGCCAAAGCGGGATGGTACTCCTTGATGACTCAGTTAAGCCAAATGTTCACCATCCCAATCGTGCGATCAAGATCGACATTGAGAAACATAAGAAAAGGCCTCAGCTTGTGCATTACGCCCTGATGGGAGCGGAAGATACGGTGCATCGTCTGCTTGAAGCGGGCGCAGATGTGAACAAATTGTCGGAAAACCATGAATCGGCCTTGTTGGCATCCGTCTTGTTGATGGATGCCACCGACCCTGCTGCCGATCCCTCGGATGATTCGATGTTCAAAGCATTGGTCAAGTATCCTCATGATCACCATGTATTGAACGTCCGAACGGCCAAAAAGCGATTTTCGTTGCTGATCGCTGCAATCAATACGCAGCGGATGGATGTCCTGGAGACATTGCTCAAACTCGGATGCGCACCGAACTTCCGGGGTGGCGTGGATTTGGTCACGCCACTGCATTTCTGTGTTCAACGGATCGCTACTGTTAAAAATCCAGGCGCTATAGAGAACCTGCTTGAGAAGGTTCCTGACGATCCGGTATCACTCGACGCGATTCGGAGGTACATCGGTGCACCGACTGGGATGACCCTGCCCGAGGTAAAACGCTGGTTGGAGCGCCAAGCAGAAGGAGCTGCATTTAAGACGATTCGAGCGGCGGTGGGAAAAATACTGGTAGAGTCCACGCTCAAAGGTCTGGATTTGTCTGTTCTACGGGCCATGGCCATTCGGTTGATTGAGCACGGTGCCGACCCCAATGCTGAACATGCACACCCGATCAAGGGCTACACTCCTCTAATGATGGCGGTCGAGGCTGACGAAGCTGAAATCGTAAAAGCCTTTGTCGCCGCTGGCGGTTCGCTGAACAAAACTTATTTGGACCCGAACTCGGGATCGAGAGTGAGCTGTTACGCCATAGCCAAGTACTTCAATGCGGGAGCCGTACTGGAGACGGTCGAACATTTTCAGCAGCACAGCTAAGGCAAGGGATGTTTAGGACCCCATCTCGGCCATGGTCGGACAGGGCAAAGTACGAACCACTTTTCTTGTTGAGATACAAAGGATGAACCACCGGCTGTGCCCGAGCATGGCTTCAGGATCCGCCACAGCCCAGGGAGGCCATTTTTTGGGGCTCATGGTGGTTCAAGTGGCACCTTGAAAACGTAAATTGGTTCAGGTGACGCCTTAAAAACGTACTTTGGGATTCCCTTGTGGACATCGGGACACTCGAATATTTGAAACGGGCGGAAGTGACGCTTGGTTGGAATCCCAGCACAGCCAGTGCTGGCCTAAAAAGAGGTATGGAATTTCTATAGGGTGGGTCAGGAGAGCATACCTTGACCATGCTCAGGTCGCGTCTACTATGCTCGTACCATCTATGGTTTCAACTCCTGCCGGGGCCAATAGTTGCTCTATCCAGCCAATTGCGCGCCCTTTCTGAACGCACTGGGAAAAGAATGCACGCTGCTTTGCCCTAGTGAACGCAACGAAAAAGGCATTGAGCTCTTCGCCACGGCTCGGTGTAAGGCTCCACCAAGTCTGATTGTCGAGTCCGTAAAATATCATCGAATGAAACTCAAGACCCTTGCTTTTATGGACGGTCATGAGAGCCACCTGACCGATGCCTGCGAACTCATCCAGGGCTTCCGTCCAGCTATCGCTATGTTCAGCACACTCTTTCAGTAGTGTGACAAATCCGCTCCAGACTCTCTCAAAATCCCTTTCCCGCTGGTAAGCGGGAAAGGATTGCCGCAGCGTAGGCTGTCCGACAAATTCAAGAAGCATTTCTACGATCTCTTCCGCCGAATCCGGATCAGGCTGGCGATGAACCAATTCTGTCCTTAATTGCCGGACGAATGCTTCAAGCTTTTTCAGCAATCGTTCCTGCGTGAGATCGTTATCCGGATCAGCAGCCTCAAGAAACAAACAGTTCTGCTGGGCCAGAGCCCAGCTTTCCGGGCTTCGGCCCGTCGCACCTAAGCGAAGCAAAGGAAGGAATACGCCGGTCAGCTCTTCACCAAGAAGATCCTGTATCTGAATTTCACCGACTGACCGCGCAGCATTCCTGATCCGGAGACCTCGTGCAGCAAAAGCAGGGGCTATTTCATCTTCTACCTGATCTGCCCGCATTCTGATCAGAATCGCAATCTCATGCGGCTCGACACGTCCTGACTGCACCTCACGGCTCACCCATGCAGCCAGACAATTATTTTCATCACCCACCGTCTGAAATTGCCAGATGGCAGAAACTTCCCCTTCGATTTCACGCCGCCCTTGTGCCTGCACCTCTTCCACGTTGCCGTCTATCCGGCGGGCAATCTCGTGCTGAATACGAACCAGATCCTTATGTGACCGCCAGTTTGAGAGCAGTGTAATGCGCCGTGCACCAAAGTCGTTTTCAAACTGATCGAACGCATCGTCCATGGCACCCGCCCATCCCATGATGCGCTGCTTATCATCACCAACCGCCGTAAAAACAGCATCGCTTCCATCGAACGCCGTCTGCAGCATGTCATACTGGGCATAGGTAGTATCTTGGTATTCATCAAGAAAGACGATGGGATACGTTGCCTGCAAGGCTCGACTGATGTATGAATTTTTTTGGAGCAACAGTTTTACAAGCCTGTTTATCATCGGGAAGGACAGTGATATCTCCTCGCACCCGAAAAACTGTTCATGCCAGTAATCTGCTAATGCGCGATTAAGTTCAGAGCCATTTGACAGATCAATTGGGAGGTCTGACAGAGGCACTCTTCTCTCAAGCTGCTGAGCACTCACTCCGCCATAACTGTGACGTTCAAGAAAACCCTCATAATCCCGACGGAACGGCGTAACGATTTTATACGTACCGGGAGCATTGAACGGTTCCGGTATTGCCGAGCGAAACCGATCCAACAAGCCCTTGGTAAAAGCATCAAAAGTCATTGAATCAAATCGCCGCGCCTGATCCTTCGGACAACGCTTTGCAACCCTCTCTGCAAGGTTTCGGGCGGCATCTTTTTTAAAGCTGATGGCCAGAATACGCTTGGGGGCAGGACAAATAGCTGTCTGTAAAAGATAGGCCGCCTTCTGAGCCAGGAATTCTGTTTTTCCGGCGCCGGCACCAGCGGTCACCAAGACGCTACGATCGGTTTCACGTAAGGCATCCCATGCTCTGCCTTCCAGTCTATCCACCCCTTGTGGCACCCAGTTATCTTTACTTACGCGGCTCATTAATCCTCCACTGACAGATTGAGCTTCTGTTTTACATGCTCAATGAGTGCCTTGAGCTCTGGAGGGGCTGACGCAGCAACCTCGTCATCCGGAATACGGGAAAACGCCGCCAAATGCGTTTCTGGCTTACTGCTACTCAGGAACAGGTATGGATACCATTTAAAAGTGTCATCCGAACGACAGGTGTACAAGGAAGAGTCCCCACCCGTCTTCAGGGTGGCGCTCTTCTTGGCTTCTATTGCCTCTGCGCTCCCCATAGGCCCACGTCCGCCGGGATTAGGTACCTGATAAGCATGCGGAAACTTATGCAGCATGGCGAAATCAAGATCGAGGGGATAAGAAAAGAAAACTCCTTCCTCTTGGAAAGCCTGAAGCCAATTTTCTTTCAGTTCGCCGGGAAGAAACTGTTGGTCAAGAAGTTGACCTGCTTCATCAGGGTCTACTTGGCGGGGAAGGTATTGGGTGTGACCTCGAAAATCATTCCCAATAGCGGCCAGATTCTCTAGGCAGCTTCGTATGGTGTTCGCTCCACCATGTCTACGCCCAAGGTCAAGATCGAGCAATGTTGCATATGGAATCTCAAGGTCATTAAGCAACCGCCAGAAATGCGTTACGAAGCGACCTCCTAACGGAACGATGGGAACAAATGACGGATCAAGTGAAACGCCCATCTCTTCCGCAATTTTCGGGATAACGACGCGCTCCGAATCCCCTTCCCCCAGGATTACAAACCTCGCGAAATAGAGCTCAGGGTATGCTTTTACCGCCAGTCGGACATATACACTTGCCTCATTGCCATTCTCGGGTAAGGTCAGCTCACGGATGGATGAGCATCGAGCACCCCGATCCATACGAAGATATCTCACTTCCTCTGGCTCTATCCGACTCAGAATCGCTGGTGAATGACTAGATAGCAGAACCTGCGCTGAAGGCAATGTTCCAATCTCTCTTGATTGCTTAACGATGCGAGACAAAAAGAACGGTGACAAGCTGTTTTCGGGTTCTTCAATGGCAAGGATCGTGAGGTGAACGCGGCGCAATTTATCTTGTTCAAACGAGCTCTCATCAGCTGGCAAGGCAAAAGCCTCACGCTCGGTTTCGAGTGTAGCCGCTGTAAGGGCGATATGGAACAGAGAGCGCTGACCGTCACTCAATTCGGACAATTGACGCTCCTGACCTTCTTCGTCAGGAGTAAAGGTGAATTCAGCTTTGCGAACAAGCTCCTCAAAACGGTTTTCAATGAGCCTTAAACGCGGCCTGCTGTCTGTATCGGCTTCATGGATCTGTTGCCACCGCGTTGAAAGACGCTTCAGCAAAAACTTTGACGGCTCCTCCTCCTCGAAAAGGCTCTGGACTTGACCAGCACTAACTGTGCTTCTTTCCTTGAATACCTTCGACCACTTAGCAGCCTGCCATAACCGCCCTTTAAGAAGAGCTGTCACCTGCGTTGTCGCGTCACGGTTTGCCGGTAAGTAAATAAACTGTATTGAAGAACGCTCTACAGCCTGGACTCTGGAACAATCTTCCCATTCAAAATCATCACCCAGAGCTCTTATCCAGCGTATATCCTCTTCAATTGCTCCTTCCGGCGTACCGTCATCCGTCCAGGTTGCTTGTAGTCGTATCCGGGCCTTAAGGGGCTCTCCCTCACCGGAAGCCGCCATCTGATTGAAGAACTCCGGAACGGAATCAAGAGGAGTGTCATCTTGAGCTGCTAGTTCAGGGAAAGAAAGTACCGCTTCAACAAACAGGCTGTCTCCGGACTGCAGCTCCTGCCGGTCAACAGGTATGTGAAAATCCCGGCGCTGTACCGACCGCTGCGTTGATGATGTACCAAACAACCGGGACACAGCTTGCAGCACTGCCGTCTTGCCTGCGCCGTTTCCACCGACAAAAGTCGTCAGAACTTCCTTGAAATTGAGCTCTTCCACCTCATGCCCGAAACAGCGGAAATTATGCAATCGTATCTTCTCGATTTTCATCCTGGATTACCTTCTATTAGGAGATACCTTTAACTGTCGATGCCAGGGAGGGTTTATGTCATATCGGAATTGTTTTTACTTGCGCCCCATCACGATAATGGTGGTAAACCCGCTTTCCCAACAACACCTCTCTGCTAGTTAAGATGCCAATCACGAATTGGTCGAGCTTAGAACCATTTTGGCCAGATAACGACAGTCAGGGACCGGTTTTCGCTAAGGAAGGCCTAAATAAGACCCCATAATCAGCGAGAATCTGGTCAACAGACGGAGTTGGACGTGCGGAATGCACGCTAGATTCTGGGTGAATTGGAGCTCGACCGCATACTGTCGATAGTTGAGCTCGCGAGCGCGCTGGTGGAGAATGTCAAAGGCGACTTGTTAGATGGTGAAGAGGGTGACTCGCAAGCCTCTGCCAAGCCGGGTGCTTCCGAATTTCTGCGCTGGCATTTAATTTCGTAAGCCCCCAGGGGCTCATGAACGTGTCGCTGATTTAGCCTCAAACGCCTTAATATCGTCGTCGAGCCAGCGGGTAGTGCCTGGGCCAAATCTGTATGGGTTAGGAAAGAAACCATCTTTTACCCAACGCCAGATAGTGGATGGATTCACGCCGAACCGCTCGGCGACTGACCGAATATTGTGGTACATACCTGAAACCTCACTGAAGTAGTTAATGGTTCAAATACTTTAGCGAGGTGGAGGCCCCCTGAGGCTGGTCAAATTATTCGTTTTCCGTATTTAGACTGAGATTAGCTATTATTATCGCTATCGGAAGCGTCCATCCAGGGACCCCATCTTGAGCCTGGTGCGACAGCCAATCACTTATGCCTAGTGAACTACGCGAACAGCGGCTGCCACGCTAGGGAAGCAGTCATTTGAGAGAGGCACAGGCGCATGTCCGTACGAAAGGCCAGCAAGCACATTTCCCCAATCATGGTCGAACGCCAAGCAGAAAATGTGTTCGAATCTCGGGAGATCGCTCTGAGATGGTTAGAAAGCCCAATCAAGGCGCTGGGAGGGGAAGCTCCGAGCATGCTGCTCGGAACTCCTGAGGGCTGTAAGCGGGTTTTCCATGTGCTCGCTAAGATCGAAACGGGTGACTTTAGCTGAGGAAAGGCATGTGATGCTCGACTCAGCTGAAATGTCTATCGCCCCGCCGCCCTCTTTTCAAACGCCATAACGTCCTTTTCCTGCCAGCGCGTTGTGGACGGACCCAGCCTGCAGGGTTGCGGGAAAAGACCCAGCTGCACCCAGCGCCAAATGGTCGACCGAGCCACTCCGAAACGTTTCGCGACATCTACATCTCTCAAATACATATCTGAACTCCCATACGATTTATCAGTATAGATACGTTAGCGAGATGGAAGCCCCCTTTGGTTCGTCAAATTAATCATTTATCGTGTTTAGACCGAGAAAAGTCAGATTTGTCACTCTTATTCAACCCGGTGACTTGAAGAACCGCTTCAATACCTTGGTCGCATGGAAATACGAAGCAATTTGCAGGCAGCCGATTTTCTGCCGTATTGTTATTCCGGCGCAGAGACTGAGGAACAGTTGACGCGCCTAATTAACCGATTTGGACAATTAAACGCTTTGCTTCAATTATTTCTTGCTTTCATTCCCAGAGAGCGATGAAAGGTATTTTTCGAAAGCGTTCATTAGCTTTCGACGCTTCGGAATCATCTGCCCCCGCTTGTAAGCCGCCCGCGTGGATGAGGTATCAATATGAGACAATGCCAATTCCGAAATGTAGTCCTCTACATGGCTGACTTCAGTGGCCCAATCTTTAAAGCCGGCGCGCATCCCGTGAGCAGTTGCGATTTTCCCTGACTCCGGGTCCAGAAACCCTGCTCCTCCAGCTTTTGCATCAATATCGTGAACATCCTTCACAGTGTTAT
>Ga0307976_1000630_pt1 | contig 18965 bp, 12 predicted proteins | sample OrgLakmetagen919_FD_201836 | JGI IMG/M metagenome (GOLD analysis project Ga0307976, IMG submission 201836) | Saline water microbial communities from Organic Lake, Antarctica - #919 | ecosystem: Environmental > Aquatic > Non-marine Saline and Alkaline > Saline | place: Antarctica: Organic Lake... | reverse complement strand
AAGGCTGATTGCGTCCAGCTTAAATTCCTTTGAGTACAGCTTTCTTGTGGTCATGTACGTTCTCCAGTTTCAGGGTATTATTCCTTAACTGGGCTGGTCACATCCATTCAACCACTTCAGTTGACCACTACATAGGCTGGAGGAGGTTCATGTCCATACGCCATGTTCCAGTCGGCCTATTATTTCGAGAACCTCCTGAATCCTTTCGGGAGAATCCATGTAGGACGCTGGCACCTTATGGCCGAGAGCACGAAGGGGCTGGTTCAGCCAACCGGTTGCAGCTTTTCGATCTCCCTCGAACAGCTCCACTGCAGCAGCGATGACTTCGTCGTGGAGGATATTCATGGTTTTCTGTTGGTGATTCATTTCGTAGCTCCGGGCAATTTAAATCGTGGCGGGAACTCATGCCGATTACGGCGCCGGCGATTCCAGCTAAGATTTGGCCTTGTTCAGCCAGGCTGCGGTCGTTTTTAGATCGGTTGGCCGCGAATCGAGCATTTTGTTTTCCGGTATCATTCGGTGAGCAATTGCAACATGGTTGTTTCCGGTTTGAATATGGACCCGCCGATCAGGCTTAAATTTTTCGAAATCTGTTGTAGACACTTTACCTTGAGGCTGAGAAAAGTGGGTGATCTGAACTCAATCACCAGAGGATTCACTGCTCAGTAATTTTAATTGGTTATCTTTTGGATAAACAGCGCTGGGCAATTAATGCTATTCGATTTGATTTGACGTTCCCTCTAGAATTGCCGAGGTGGTGTTCGAAGATAGGACCTGATGGGAAATCGTGTCGAGAAGTTCTTGCTGGTTGCCCCGTAACTGTCCCTTAATTGCACACTCCCAAACAATGATCACTTTCCAGCCGCTCTCGACGAGCAGCCGGTGATTTCTTATATCTCTATCTTTATTCGCTAGAAGTTTCTGGCGCCAGAACTCTGTATTGGACTTTGGCAGCTTGCAGTACTTACAGCCTTCATGGAGGTGCCAGAAACAACCATTTACGAGAATAACTGTCCTGAAGCGGGGAAGGGTAATATCAGGTTTGCCGGGAAGGTCTTTGCGGTGAAGCCGGTAACGGAAACCTCTCTTGAATAACTCTTTTCTGAGCCAAACTTCCGGTTTGGTGTTCTTTCCCTTTATTGCCGCCATATTGCGGCTGCGGGTCATTTTATCGTGAACATCAGCCATTGATTAAGCTGCTTCTGAGTCCCTTTTATTAATCTTTTCAATTGCCTGAAGTATACGAGGGCGCATCAATTTCGCAACGGCCCGAAAAACAGGCACAGCCACCGAGTTTCCGAACTGTCGGTACGCTTGGGTGTCAGAGACAGGGACTTTAAAATTAGATTGATTTGGTAAGTCGAATCCCATTAAACGCGCGCATTCCTTTGGTGTAAGGCGTCTTGGGCGGTTATCTTGATTTCCTTCGTCGTCGAATCCTGCTTTCATATCCCAGCCGCGATCGACAAGTATCTCAGAGCCATCTTTGTGATATCTTGCCGAGAGAGTTCTTGCGACGTCACTCTCACCAGTAAGGCCAAAACCAAAACCGTTACCCTTTTCTTTGTGTTTGGCCGCGTAGTCAAACAGGTATTTCCAGAGCTTCGGCGTCAGGATGTACTTTTTATCAACCTCTTCCTTTGGCTCCAGAATATCGCCGAATGTCGGCACATTGGCAGGCCGTTCTATATCTCTAAGTGTGAATCCGTTGTGCACTTCTAGGTCCCTGCGGAAACCAACGAGCACGATCCTTTCCCTGTGCTGAGGAACGAAATGGCGTGCATCAATAACCTTCGGGTCATTGGTGCCATCAAATCTAACGTCAGCAACCTCGTAACCCAGTTCATACAAGGTCTTCAGGATAACTTCGAATGTTTTCCCTTTGTCGTGACTCTTCAGATTCTTTACGTTCTCAAGCAGAAAAGCTGCTGGTCGTTTTGCTTTCAGAATCCTTGCCACGTCGAAGAACAGTGTGCCCTGAGTGTCACACTCGAAACCATGCTTACGCCCGAGGGAATTCTTCTTTGAAACCCCGGCCAGAGAAAATGGCTGGCATGGAAAGCCTGCGAGAAGAACGTCGTGATCCGGGACATGCTGGTCTATGTGACGATAGGCATCTTCCTCACTAACTTCGAGGTTGTCTGAGAGTGTTACTTCCCGGATGTCCTCGTTGAAAACATGCTCACTGGGATCGTTGTAGTGGTTGGCCTTGTAGGTTCTTACGGAATACTTGTTCCACTCGCTTGTAAATACACACTTACCCCCAATTTCTTCAAAACCTCTTCGAATTCCACCGATACCGGCAAAAAGGTCGATGAAGCGGAAGTCGTGTCCCTCGGTCTGAAATGGTTTCGGGAGAAGTTCTTTCAGGGCTTCTGCTTCAGGAACGCTCAAGTGGACCGCTTCGTCACCTTTGAGCAACTTCTTCAAGCGTTCAGGGCTCCAGGAATCGTTCCCACTCTTCTGAAGCATTTCTACAATAAACTTTGGGTCATAGATTTCAGAGACCTGAGCGATAAGCAGAAAATCCTTCTGTGACTGCTCGTCGAACTGTTTTTTTTCCTGAATTGAATCCATGAGCATATGCCTGTCGAAAGATACTTTTTACGCCTGAACTGGTATGACGATTTTATGCGAACCTCGCGCATGAATCGACCCCGATCCATGAGTTCAGATCATTTTCTGCTGTACAGTTATACAGTAGTGGGGAAGCCACATCCAGGGCACAAAGCGAAAAAATCAGGAAAGAATAACCTCGTCGGTTTTATCGTAGATCGACGAAACATCTTTCCATTTGATTCTGAACTGGTTTCTTTTCTTAGAATTCCATCTTCCATCGTTTAGTTTCATGTTAATGCCCGGATCGTAGTAGATGACGCTGTCAGACAGAGCGGTCAGATAATTTTTGATGCCTGCTCCCGTACATAATCGGACCTCCGGTCCATACGCAAAGTAGGGTACCTCACGCATCTCTTTCTGATAGCTAACGTAGCAGGTATTGGTGTGTTTGCGTTTCCAGTGATTCAACAACTTCTGGAATGACCAGCCGGCAGCAACATTTCCTGCCTGGTCCAGGAGCATCATTCCTCCCTTCGGGTCAGTGATTTCCTTTCTGGCGTGATCAAACCCTGTGAGCCGCATGGTGAGGGAACTCTTAGCATTGAATTCGTTCATGCGATGGATGCTTGCAAAATTAATCCTTTGCTCGGTCCGACTTGTTGCGTAGGTGCCAAGAAAAGTCGCGAGACCTTCAAGGTAGCTGCCTGTATCGGGTTCAGGAGTCATCAACGTGACCACGCTTGATGAATGCGCCTTAAGCTCCCAGTCCATGAAATCGGGCTCAGACCTTCCGTTAGGGGTGATTCCAAAGAAACTTTCGAGTGTCAGCCCCGCGCTATTCTGAGCAACATATGGAATCCGGCTACCAGTTTTGTCCAGCCTGCACGATTCGATGAAGCCCATCTGGTGAATCTCGGTTAGACGCTGAATGAGCTTGGTCCGTGAGGAGATCGGGCTCCGACCTTCCGAATATTCATAGAATACAGAGGTGAAAAGACCTGATTCGCCCGACTCAATTCTGTGTGTTGCCTCTTGCGAAAGATCGCTGTTCCAGGAGCTGACATAAGCTAGGACTCTGTCCTGTCTTATGCCAAGGACAAGACAGCGACTTTGATTCGTTGCCAACCGGTGTTGCCGCTCATCTCTGGTTGGAGGCTGCATCAGGTGCCCAGGAGCAAGCCTGCAGCCTCTGACAAAGCCGGACAAACGAACCTCTGGATATTTAGGGTATAAAATCAACTGGGCGCCGTCAGCGGCCTCGATATTGCCATCCAGATCTACCCAGCTCAAAGGGATTCTGGCTTTGAATATCGCGCCTTTTTTCTCGCTATAGCCATCCTCATAGATGTCACCAGTAGGGATGTTCCGTAGAATTTCAAAGTCAGATCCGAGGTAAATCTGCTGTTTGGAATTGTCGTTATTGGCCAGCATCTTTAAAACTAGAGTTTCGGCACCGTTGCGGCGCATGACGTCGGCTACATCGGCTAGTGAAGCGGAAGAATTCATCAGATTTCCTATGTTTCAGGCCCTCAAAATACTGATCAATTGACGATCACAAAGGAAACTACATGTAATTATCCTCTGGGTCACGAGGAAAACGACGAGTTTGAATGACCGTACCCCCTGGTCACTCTACTATTTTTGGGCTACATTGCCGTAGGTTTTCTTCTTTAGAAGCAGGTCTAATCCCATCCATAAAGATCTCGGCGGCACCCTCTATTCTTGTTCTGCTGATTTGTTTTCCCGAGGGGCTGAAAGGATCAATGCCAGCACCCAGCTTTGAATTGACTTAGACCGTTTTCGCCGGCGTCAGGAGCTCAAGAGATGGATTCGCAGTTGAAACGAGATTGTCGAGTAAAGGCAATATTGTTCCCAAAGGTTCATTTTCAAACGGTTTTGAAAGTTCAACGTTTTAAAATTCTGTTTACGCACTTTTACAGACTGCACTATGAGTAGTAGTAAAAAAGACGAAGTAAAAAACTTCCTTTCCGAAAATCCGAACCGCAGGTATCGAGAGATCTCTGCCGCAACTGGATTAAAAATTTCAGATGTAAAATTAGTTATAAATCAAAATGACAATTTATTCGTCAAAGATTTCCTAGGCAGGTGGTCATTAAACAGCCAATTAAATACTGTTAAGTCAGATCGGACGAAAATAATTCCTGACAAAAATTCGTTAATTCATATTCCTGCGGCAGATGTTGTTAGTAGAATTAAGAGCGAATTAATTGATAATGAAGTGAGAAAGGTAAGTGAGCTATCAAAAAAGTTGGAATTAACGAGGTCTGTAGTTCGAAGAACACTTGAGCAATATCCAGAAATTTTTCAAAAAAGCGGCTCGCTGTGGTTGGCCAAAAAAGATGATGACTGTAATGCCATTATCGACAGCTCGGAAAGCATTGTTTCAGAAAATTCTCATGATAAAAATCACAATCAAGAGATGGATTCTGGAAAACCGGTGCAACGAACAATTATTGAAGCGAAACTCGATAAGAGCTTCTTGGTTTTGGCTCCACCCGGGACCGGTAAGACTTACACATTAATCGAAAGAATACTAAATATCATAACACGTTTTCATGGTAACGCGGAGCCGGACGAGGTATTAGTTTTAAGCTTCACGCGAGCAGCGGTGAATGAGGTCCGAAGCCGGATCTCGCAAGCCATAGATGCAGGAGCATCAAGGCGGCTTCGTTATGTGAGGGTGAAAACCTTCGATTCATACGCAACGTGGCTCCTGAGTGATGGTGGATATGACCTCCACGGTTTGGGATACGATGAGCGAATAAAGTTACTCACTAGGGAGCTCTCGAAACTCCAGCTGAAATCCAGCACCCATCGGATTGGTAAGACTCGGCATTTATTTGTTGACGAGATTCAAGACCTAGTAGGTAGTCGCGCTGATATGGTTTTTGAGCTTATCAAACGGGTATTGACTGCTAGTGGTTCAGTAACCTTATTAGGTGATCCTAATCAAACCTTAAATGACTACCAGGTAAAAACCGTTACTGAGGGGTCCGCAGAATTTCTTAAAAAAGTAAAGAAGCTTCTCGAAATAAATTTTGAAGAGTACCGATTAGAAAATTCTTATAGATATGAGAACGATGTAATTAAGAATATTGTTTGGAGCGCCAAAAAAACTATCGAAGAAGAAAACATAAGTTTAAGCGAAAAGTTCGAATTGATAAAGGAAACAATCCCAAAAATCTGCGCGAAAGAATTAGAAAAACTTGTTGCTGATCGCGAATTAGATGCAATTTTATGCCGCTCAAATGTCGATGTTTTTCAATGGGAAAAATGGCTGGCAGAAAGAAATATTCCTTGCGCCATCAATTTTGGTTCATTGGGGAATCCATGGCCAAGTTGGATTGGCCATGCACTCGTTAGGTATCAACAAAATATAATGCCCTATAGTCGGTTAATCGATCGTATAAACAAAGTTCCTTTTGATGAAGTCATGGCAAGCGAATTGATGGAGTCAGAGGGCTTGATTAAAAACGATAAGATAGATTTGAATGAGCTTGCTTTCAAAATAAAATACTCTAATCCAAAACTGTGTGAAAAAAAGGCAGATCCTGGGATAATTCTATCTACCATCCACAAAGCGAAAGGGCTGGAATATCAGAATGTCGCTGTTTACGAGCCTAAAATTAAAAAGGTTACCAGTGAAGATGTAAGAATTTTGTATGTAGGGTTAACTCGTGCGAAAAGATCTGTCCGGTTAATTCCAGTAAAAGAGCGACCTTTTGCCGGCTATGTGAAGCCATTTTATCGAAGCGCCCTTACTCCGAAAAGAGTTCGATATATAAAAAATGGAAAACAATACGCCCAACTCAATGGGATCGATGATTTTGATTTAGAAACATTATTTTTAAACAGCAATGGAAGTATCGAAAAAGAATGCCTTGAGAACTATCTGGTAGCGTGTAGAGAAGCTCACACCTTCGTAATTTTTCCCGAAAAATCCTTCCCGGAAAACCAGCACCAATATGCTTTGTATCTTAAAAAAAATTCCGGCCTTATAAGAATTTGTTCAACTTCAAAGGACGTCAATGCATGCTTGGATTCTCTCAGTTGGGGAGGAAATTTTGGGGAAGAGGGTATTCGCATAATAATTGGAAGTGATATTTCGTATCAAACCATCGTTCATCCCATGCAGTCGCCAGTTTTATCTCGCATTCTTGGTCCTTCAGGCATTATGGTATTCCCCAATTTACGAGGTTTCTACGAAATCGAAAAAGCAGAAGGAGATTGATTTCTGATGGACAATAAAGAAGCAAGGGAAGTTATATTAAAAGAAGTCCATCAACATTTTGTTGGACCTCGTAGTCCAGATGAAACCATTGAGGATAATCCTTGGGACTTTTATCACACGGCTATGCTGTGGCCGTACGGGGAGCAGTTAGATCCGTATGAGGACGATCAGGAGTTAGCCTCTGGTATGGCTGATGATTCGTCCTCTGAGGGTATTTTGAATATGGCAAACTGCGGCCAGCAGAGTGCCATGGGAATCTCAACGCAGTTAGAGAAACGAACACAAAAAATCTGGGTCAATGTTTCATGGGGAGAGTATTTTGAGTTTTGCGGAGGACATTCCGATCGACCTGTTAAAGTAAATTGGAAGAAGGAAAAGCAGGAACACGGACCTAATTTCTGGCAACGGGTTGGTTGTGAAGAGTCTGTCGAGATCCTGATCAACGCTGATGATTTAAACAAGAACGAGTCCATCTATTCAAATGACGGGTTAGAGGTTCGGCAGGTTCTTCGAGCAACAAATGAGGCGCTTATTCTTACTGTGGTTCTGATCAATAAGCGGAGCTATGTTAAAGGCGATAGATATAGAAAGCTGGTTTACCAACCTGAAATTGGAATTTCCACACAAGAGGGGAGCCATTTTAAGGGGCGCGTGAGTACTGGCAATAAAGTTAATGACCCTGAGTTCTGGAATTATGAACTTCTCTATCATAATGCGCGTCAGTTTGCCGTTGGTCATGGCTGCTCTGCACAATGGGATGAGACTTCAGAATTTGTGTCTAAGGTTCGCACAACCTGGATTCCGAGACAGAAGGTCGGTAAAGCCTCTGCCGGACTTCCGTTCAGAATCGAAAACGGTGAACGACAGAGCTTGTTTGATGATACGGAATTCTTAAACTTAGATATGCTTACGGACGCCGATAACAAGTTAGGTGTTATTAGTAAGCTTCGGCAATTTGTCGCAGTTTATCGAGACTGGATCTTAGCCCGCGAGGGTGAAATTGAAGAAATATCGGCCCTGTTTGGAAGTGACGAAGATGAGATACGGAAAGCCGCTGTCAGCAATATAGAACTTTGCCACAGTCAGTGTGAAAGAGTTAAATCTGGAATTGATTATCTTGAAAAGTCAGAAAATGAAATTGCATGGAGGTCCTTTTGTCTTGCGAACGAGACAATTCGAGCTAGCATGCTGAAGGCTAGGCCGGATAAAAAGCCGCAATGGCGTATATTTCAATTGGCATTCATATTGTTGTCGTTGCCATCGACGCTAGAGCGCAATCATGTAGATAGAGATGTCTTGGATTTAATTTGGTTCCCAACGGGAGGAGGAAAGACGGAAGCATATTTGGGACTTGCCGCCGCTCTGCTTTTTTATCGACGGTCAAGCCTTTCATCGCCTACAAGTGCGGACGGCACCGCTGTTATTACTCGCTATACCCTCCGGCTATTAACGATACAACAATTTGAGCGCGCAGCGAGTATGATCTGTGCGGCCAATTTGGTAAGTGCAAGTTATTCATGCTTTGAGGGCTTCACGCCCTTTACCATTGGTCTTTTTGTGGGAGGAGGAGCTACTCCCAACAAGCTTAAGGGTGCGCAGAAAATTCTCGATGGAGAGAGCGATAATCTGCACTGCACTACCCTGCCAATCCAGAAATGCCCATGGTGTAGAAGCGATCTTCTCCAAGAGCAGCAGTATATTGACGCTAGTAAAGTGGCGCTGGTAACCCCGTGTTCGAACACCGATTGTGATTTTCATCGCGGGCTTCCAATTGTGGTAGTGGACGAGCAAATTTATCATCATCCTCCCTCAGTTGTGATTGGCACCGTCGATAAATTTGCGATGATGGCTTGGGTTCCCCAGATGCGCTCGTTGTTTGGTAGCGATAGCCGTCGTCCTGATTTAATTATTCAAGATGAACTGCACCTTATTTCAGACGCACTTGGAACGGTTACGGCCTTGTATGAAGGCGCAGTAGATCACCTGACATCCATCGATGGGAAACCTGCGAAAATCGTGGGTTCTACTGCGACTATTCGGCGTGCAGAGGAGCACGTTAGAAAGCTATTCAATCGGAGGTTGGCGCAGTTTCCTCCAAGTGGCATCAGTGCCAGCGACTCTTTTTTCTACCAGATTGACCACAGTCAGGACCGGCTTTACGTGGGATTGCACGCCCAAGGTAGATCTCCAAAACATTCTTTGGCTCGCTTAGCCGGAAATATATCCCAAGCTAATAATTATTTGGACACTGAGTGCAGAGATCCTTTCTACACTCTCGTTATGTATTTCAACAGTTTGCGCGAGCTAGGTGGAGCATTGGTTTTGCTCGAAGATGACGTTCCGAGATATCTCGACTCCCTTCCCCTAGCACCCGGATCGAAGAAGCGGATTCTTTACCACAAGCAAGAATTAACGAGCCAACTTAATCAGCAAGAGTTGGGTGGTATTCTGGATCATTTGAGTGTGGGCTTGGGGCAGGATGAAAATATTGACCCAGTCGATGCAGTGCTTTCTACAAACATGATCTCTGTGGGTGTCGACGTGGGTCGTCTAAATGTAATGATCGTAAACGGCCAGCCTAAGAATACGGCAGAGTATATTCAGGCTTCGAGTCGAGTCGGTCGCGAGGAAGGCAGTGCTGGCGTTGTTTTCACTATGTACAATTGGACTCGGCCCCGTGATCGGTCCCATTACGAGCGCTTTAAAGCATTTCATCTCGCATTTTATCGCCATGTGGAGTCAACCAGCGTTACTCCTTTTGCATCGAGGGCTCGTGATAGGGCGCTTCCGGCGGTTTTGTTTTCAATGGCAAGACAGTCAATTGATTCGTTGCGTGAGGATAGTTCTGCAGCTGAAATCATGGACAAGAGTGTCCTCGAAAAGGTTGAGATGCTCGCAGAGTATATAGTCGAGCGCGCTGCCTTGGTCGATGAAAACGAGTCAGAGAACACTCGCGAGCATTTGGATCAATTAATTGCGTATTGGCGGGAATTTGCAGGCGGGGTTCTTGAGGACGAAAAGTGTGTCTTTTGGCGTTTGCCTTTGGATAAAAGGAAAAGGGCAATTAAGAAGAGAGAGGATCTGGATAGATATGAAATGCTGAAAGGCCCTGATGAATACGGGGACGATGGGAGGATAAAAGTACCAATGTCCATGCGAGATGTAGAGCCACCAACCAACGTCCAGTTAATAGTGAAAAAGTAATTATGGCTACGCCAAGATTTGGAAACAAAAATGCTCGTAGAGTAAAAAAACCAAAAGGGCCTATCGGAAAAGTTGGCAGGAGCCAAACCATTACCACTTATGGGCCAGGCTCACTTTATGAGTTGCGTACTTTTAAAGGAGGTGCAATCGCGAATTCAGTCATTATTGCCGGTACTCATTTGTGGCCTGAAGACGAAATGCAGGCAGTATCTGAGCCCACGCTTGCGGCATCGCTAGGAGTTGATCGTTTCCTTATGCCGCCGTCATCTGAGGAGGAGGATAATTCCGTTCCCATACCGGCATTCCGTTTTCCTGAGTGGCTGGAGTGCAACGAGTGTCATCGAGTAGGACATGCGGATATTCATTTCGATGAGGAAATTGATGCCCCACCAAGCTGCAGTGCGAATGACTGCAACGGTTATGGTGTGCCCACTAGGCTTGTCGTAGCTTGCTATGCGGGTGAAAAGGACAAATCTTCACACTCACCTGGCCACATTGATAATTTCCCTTGGATTTGGTGGGCACATTCTCTGCCTGGGGCAGAGGTCTGCGATAGCCCAGAAATATACCTCAGAAATGAGGGCAGAAAAGCTGGCATTTCAGGATTAATAGTTACTTGCGAAGGCAGCGGCTGCAAAGAATCTCGAAGCCTTGGTGACGCGTTTAATCCCAATGCGTTAGGGAACCTAGGTTGTAAAGGGTATAGGCCGTGGCTCGGCTCGCGAAAAGAAGACGGTGTGAGTCAAGCCTGCGAACGCCCAATTAGAGCGCTTCTTCGCGGTGCTTCCAACATATACTTTCCCGTGCCTGCATCAGCGATATCGATTCCTCCTTTATCTTCTAAGCTGGTGCAGGAAATTGAGGTGAGGGGGCACATGTTGCTCTCGTCATTGAAAAAAAGGCAGCAAAATGGAGAGGTGATCGACAAGGAGGTTTACATCACTGATTTCCAAAATGGTATCCCGGGATTTCGGCGCTACGATCGTGAGCATATTGGCAATGCCATTGACATACTTCTAGAAAATGCAAAAGCGGGTGGTCAGCGTCTTACTGAGGCTCAGCAGAAAGTTCGCGAACGTCAAGCATTGGTAACTGACTTCGAGAGTGATGAAGACAGCGAACTGGAGGATGATTTCGAAAATGAAGTCCTCGATAAAGAGGATCTCTATCGGACACACCTTTTAAAATATTATTTGGAATCTCTTTCAAAGGTACGTCGACTTCGGGAGGTTAGAGCTATCCGGGGTTTTCAGCGCGTAGAGAACTCGCCTGTTGCAGACAGTTATACTCAAAGTTGCGCACCGATTTCGAAATACAAACAAGATTGGTTGCCTGCAGTTGAAACCCGTGGTGAGGGCATCTATTTTGAGCTGTCCAAAGACAAGCTAGCTGAGTGGGAAGCCAAGGAAGAAGTAATCAATCATATCAAGCCATTGGTTACGAACTTTCTAAGTTACTGCGAAGAGCGTGGTATGGCACCGGAAACTGACTTGGTCAGTCCGGGATACCTAATGATGCACACACTATCTCACTTGCTGATTAAGCAACTTTCGTTGGAATGCGGGTATTCCAGTGCGTCGATCCGTGAACGCCTGTACTACGGTAGTAACGATGAGGAACAATGGGTTGGAGTGCTACTTTACACCGCCAATGCAAGTGCAGACGGCACCCTTGGAGGGCTAGTGCGGCAAGGCGAACCAGAAAACCTTGACCGCTTGATGGTATCTGCGCTGGAAAACGCTAGATGGTGCTCTTCTGATCCTCTGTGCATAGAGAGTCAAGGTCAAGGCGTAGATGCGCTTAATTTGGCAGCCTGCCATGCATGCTCATTGGTCTCTGAAACAAGCTGCGAACAGCGCAACTTGCTGCTCGACAGGGCACTGCTGGTAGGAGCGCCCGAGTCGCCTGGAGTAGGGTTTTTCGACAACTGGTTGAACGGAGCAATTTGAAGATGGCATTAATGATACCGCCATCTCCTGCGGAGATCGATGATAAACGTGTCCCTCAGGGTGAGTTAGAAGTCTTTGAAACCTTTGCTAGAAAAGCGCCGGATAATTGGGTGGTACTTCATTCTTTAAGATTAAAAAGCCACGGCTTCAAAAAATCGGGCGAAGCCGACTTTATTGTCATCACGGATCACGGCGTATTGGTAATTGAGGTTAAAGGTGGGAATATCCATCGAAATAGCCAAGGCCAATGGGTGCAAACCAAGGCCGGCAGTCCCGACCGTGTGAGCAATGAAGGGCCTTTCGATCAAGCAGCGGGGGCGTACTTTGCCCTGCAAAACTATCTTTATGGGGCCGGCTACAGGGATCTCATCGATCGATTGCCTTGGGGCTGGGGCGTGATTTTACCGCATAGCGTACTTCATATTAGTACGAATGATCCCTCCATTGATCCGGAAATGTTGCTTGATCAGCGTCACTTCCCAGAGGGGCTCGTTAACTGGGTTGCCCAATTAGTGCAGTACTGGCGCGAAGACGATGACAAAAAAAACTATCGCAAGCGTAAAAAGGGTTTGTATATGCAGGCAAGTCTGCCTGCTGCGACTCGAAATCAGATAGCTGATTTATTGCGGCCGAAATTTGAATGCTACATAGGGCTCGGCCAGACCATTCGTCGTGTTGAGCAAAATCTAATCAAACTGACCGAGAAACAGTGCCAGCATCTGCTCGCCGCGAGAGGAAACCCGCGCGTGTTAATCGAAGGTGCCGCCGGCACAGGCAAAACAATGCTAGCCTTTGAATTTGCCAAGGAATGTGCAATTAAAAAGGAACACGTTCTCCTGGTTTGCTTTAACTCCAATCTTGCAAAGTTGCTCCAGAACCGAGCAGCGGCAATATCCGGCTTGGGCTCAATAACTATTGAAAACTATCATCAGTTAGTGAAAAAGCTTCGTCAGCGTGCCGGCCTCAGCACCGACTTCGGGGCCAACTGGGACACTTTCAATGAGCGATGCCTTGATCTCGTTGCCGAGGCATTGGACGTTCTTGGTGATGAGGCGCTGTTTGACCGAATTATTATGGACGAGGGCCAGGACCTCATGAGCGATTCGTTTCTCGATGTATTGGATCTTTTGCTTAGAGGCGGTTTAGTGCCTCCTGTAGATGCCCCGCATGAGGGAGGAAAATGGATGGTTGCCATGGATCAGGCTCAGGCTCTTTACACTAAGAATTTTTCTGAGCATGCACTGCAACGTTTGCAGCGATCGGCTCCGACTCGTTTACCACTTGTCGAAAACTGTCGTAATACTCGTCCCGTCGCTAAGCACGTATACGGTTTCAGTCGTTCGGGGTCCTGTGACGTGATGACGGTGGAAGGACCTGAGCCTGTAATCGATTACTTTCAGAATCAGAAATCTTTCATCAAACTTCTTCGTCATTATATTAACCAAGGATTGCGGGAGTATGCCAAAGTTGGACAGTCAGCGAGTGATATTGCCATCTTAACAACTCGGAAGGACCTGATTCCTGATGCTTTGCTTGAGGCTGGTGCGCTTAGCAGGCCTTTGACTCGATATCGTGATGCCGTTGATGATGCTGTCGTTTGGGAAACCATTCATGGTTTCAAAGGGCTGGAGGCAGCTACTGTTATCTTGGTTGGCGTGGAGGAGCTTGACGATGATCAAAAGCGCCAACTCATGTACGTAGGGGGAAGTCGGGCAAAGGCCCAATTGATCTGGTTATTGCCAGAGTACTGCGCTGAAACCGTACAGGCTGGACTTTTGAGAGTCCAAGATGAAGCTCTCGATGGTCTTTGAGGAATGATTCAACTCCAATGACTCGTAAAGTGTTCCGTATTGTCTCAACTAAGTGTGATCTCGTATCTCAGATCCACGAGCCACTTTTTGAATAGGTCGGGCAATTTGAAGGTGGTAAATCTAGAGTGAGAGAACTAAGGATGAAATTAACTCTTGGTGATGTCAGCCCCTGCGAAAAACCTTTCAGTTCCACTTTACCGATTGGTCAACATTTTTTTAGCTACTTTCGTTTGACAAAGTGGCCGGTAATTTTAAGGTGATACTAGCAAATGAAAATTGAGGAATTGGAAGGTATAGCCAGTTTTGAAGAGCTTCTGATTGCTCTTGGAAAGGCGATGGCGGACAAGTCTATTTATACCTGGCGCTTGCCAGAAGATTTTATTGCTCTCTATCAGCGGATGGCAATGCTTTCAGAGTCCGGTGACACGCTCAGACTTCTGGCAACGCTGGGTCGACTTGAAGCCGTTGTCAAAAAGAATATTTTCGATCTGCACATTGTGATGCCAATGCTGGAAAAGCCCCCGGAAGTTCAGTCAATGGCGGAAGGGGACGACCGTTATTACCTAGCCTTGTATGTCAGCCGATTCGATTTTGATTGGCTTTGCGAATGGGCTATAAAAAATATCTGGTCCGAGCGAGGATCAGAGAAGGCAAGACGAGTATTCGTTGACATCGCTTTGAATAAGTTTGAATCCGTCGAACAGCTTTTAACTCGTTTAGGTCATTACATTGCGACCGCAACAAAGTCCCAACGGATGGTTGAGGGTAAAATCTGCACACGACTGCTTAGAACTGTAAAGGCATTAAGACAAGGCCTTCAATCGCGAGAGTGTAATTTTGATCTTGAAGTGGGCCAAGCGGTCGATCGTTTCATCGGGGCTCCGTTCGCGCATTTAACGATATCGGAAACCGAAGTGAATGCCCGGAGAGGACTGGTAGAAGATGTGATTGCATTTCTGCTTGATTTCATCGCCCAACGATTTTCAGTCGCGATCGAAGCAAATCATTATATTGTATTAAAACGATTACGCGGATGGTGCACTCCCGATTGTTGGCAGACTTTGATTAAATCCAGTCCCGTAATGGATAGGCTCTCTCGTACTTTGGAAGAGGCGGTTTTGATTCTGGCTAGGCAAAATATACAGGACGGAGATTTACTCGCGAGATTAAAAGAGAGCTTAGCTGATGAGGTGGCGTTTCATCGTTGTTGTGAATTTATTTCCAGTGACGGCCACATCGACCAATCTACGAGGACTTGGCTACTTGCGGGTGGCAGTGAACCACGGACCAAGAAAAGGATATCTTCTGAGTATGAAGTTACAGACCTTGGTATCTCCAGAGAGATTGGCGATCTGCTTTTAACTCTTCAGCAAGGTGAAAAATCATTAGGCGTGATGAAAGATGCCTTAACTGACTTGGAATTGTTCGACCCAGAGCTGGCTCCGATCGTTCAGGATTTTATCAATCACTGGAATTTATTTGATCAACTCGCTGGGAAAGTTGCACGGCAAATTAAAGTAGAACTGGTAGGGAGCCCCGGACAGAATCTCGATGTTGATAGAAAGTTGTTCGAAGTTGTCAATGAAGGAAATACCGCTCAACGACGAGGTCTATTGTTAAGACCGGCTGTCGTTTTGATAACTGACGGTAAAACCCGGATCATTAAGAAAGGCGTAGTAAAGCCCCAAGAGGATAGGGATGTCTAGCGAAAATAATAAATACAGAATTTTATTTGCAAATTTGCTGGAGCGCCTAGTGCAGGATGATGCTTCAGGAAAATACTCGCTTCCCGGCATTATTACTAATGATGAACGTCGTTCGCTCATCTTTGCTCAACGAGCGTTCGAACATGCGGATTCGACTGAGGTCACGCTAGATCAAGACGATGACAGAGAGAAATATTTTAGTAAACCAGAACCAGAACCAGAACCAGAACCCAAAAATTTTGTGGCGGATGAGCCTGCCCATGATGAAACTGAAGAAAAGGGAATTCTTACTTCCCAAGGTATCGATGCACTTCTGGACATTTCAGCTCTGCAAGCTGGAGACTTTGACGATGAAATTATGTTGGGCATTGACTTTGGTACAGCTTACTCCAAAGCATGCATGATCAGAACAAAAGATAACGATGAGGAAATTCTGGATTTGCCGTTAGGTGAATATGCCGGGGAGGATGTTCTTACAATGCCTGTTCACTCTTCGTTGTTTATAGCACCGGACGGGCGCCTGTATTTTGGACCTATTGCGGTAGAGAAAAGTGAAGAAGCTGCCTCAGAGGGTATGGAAGTTACACGTGTCGATTCAGTAAAATCTTTTCTTATCGAAGAGGGGCGGGTCACTTTAGACGATACACCATTACCTAAGCTTTATAATCCAACCGAAGTTGAAATATCTAAGGAGGCACTTGTTACTTTTTATCTAGGTTACCTATTATACTTAGTTAGAACAGCCGCCTTTGATCGACATAGTGTCGATATTTCCAAAATTCGACGCCGGGTAAGTCTTCCCTATTATAAAGAGGGTCACCGAGAGAAAGTAGTAAAAGAGTTGAGCCGCCTGTTCTCGTTTGGCGAGGTTCTTAGTAAATCTTTTTCATCTGAGTGGGAAAATGGATTTCGTATTGAGGACGTGAAATACCTTTATGAGTGGATGCGTAAAAATATAAAGAAAAATTCACCTTTTATTGACCGTTTCGTAGAGGAACCTCTTGCTGTTGCAGGTAGCCGGCTGAGTTCAACAGGTGCTTCGTCGGGAAGCGTGTGCATGGTTGTGGACGTGGGGGCTGGGACCACTGACTTCAACATGTTCGAAATATTGGCCAACGCAAAAACCGGGCTAAACGACGCGCGCGAAGTTGGTGGTTCGGGTTATGGTCTTCCTTATGCCGGGGACTATCTAGATAAGGTTCTTCTTGCGTTTATTTTGCGGAAAGCAAAAATTAATCGCAGCAGTGAAGATTATCAGCAAGCTGTAATTTCGTTGCGCCTAGACATCAGAGATTATAAAGAACGCCTTTTTAAAGAAAATAAGCTTTTTTATTCACTGCCTGGAGGCAGGAGTGGTGAAGTACTTCTCCATGAATTCATGCTGGATGAAAAAGTTAAAGACTTTTCTCAAAAACTCAAAGACGCCTTTAAACACGTTTTAGAAACTATTCATCCGTCTTGGATAAAAACTAAAATTAGAACAAAAAATTTAGGTCAGAAACTCCCAGTAATATTAACAGGTGGCGGTGCCGATCTCCCTATGGTTAAGACATTGGTCAAGGGTTCTATTGATGTTCAGAACACTATCATAGAACTTCATTTATGTGATCCTGCACCGGCATGGCTGACAGACAGTTATGAGGGCGAGATTATATCGATGTACCCGCAACTGTCAGTATCTATTGGAGGAGCAAAGCGTTTTCTGATCAGTAAAAGTTCGGTTCTTAACGCTTATGAATAGATATTTTTTGTCGAGGTTATTTTTTTAATAATTTCAGTTTGACGCTGCAAAGCGGCGTCTGCCGTATTGGGGCTTGCCAGTCATCGCATCAAACAATCTCACGCAATTTTGAGATATCTCTCACAGTGATAAATGGTCGATCAGGTAAGCTAGTCCCCGAGCTGTTTGGTCAGGACGACCGGAGCTCACCGCCGGCATGGATGCCAGGCAAACGCGACACCTGCCCAGTGGTGTGACGCTCCAGGGAGAGGCTTGGCACCATTCCTATCTCAGCCTGCCCACGTTTCAGATTCCTTCTCAAAGATTCTCGTCGGTTTCAATATGTACTGGGGCACCTTGACGTTGAGCCGTTGGCTATTCAGTATACTGGCTGTATATACAGTATGCTGGATAGCAACTTCATGCAACCGAGGTTTGCCCCTCAAGATTAGAACATTACATCAATACGCTAGATCTGGTACTGATTCCACAACCAAGGCGAGTTTGCTGCTCATGGAGTCCCCCTCTGTCAGCCTAGTTGTCCAGTTGGCGATTTCGCCTGAATTTAACCAATCAGGGGCGGCATGGGAGCATTCATGCCACGCTATTCCGAAGAACGTAAAGCCGCAGTGCTGAAGAAACTATTACCTCCGCAGAACCGAAGTGTCGTGTCGGTGGCGGCGGCGGAAGGCATATCCGATGTGACTCTGTATAGTTGGTTGAAACAGTGTCGACAACAAGGAATGCCCGTGCCAGGTAATCGTAATACCGGGGAGGACTGGTCCCCCGAAGCCAAGTTTGCCGTTGTCGTAGAAACGGCCTCTATGTCCGAAGCCGAACTCAGTGCCTATTGCCGCGAGAAAGGCCTGTACCCGGAGCAAGTTCAACGCTGGAAGGAAGCCTGCCTCCACGGCGCTGGCATGCAGGAAGACCAGGACAAAGCGGCTCAGAAACAGAAACGAGAGTCCCGGAAAACCATCAAAAAGCTGAAAGCGGAAGTTCGCCGTAAAGACAAGGCTCTGGCTGAAACGACCTCACTACTGGTGTTGTCAAAAAAGCTCGAAGCCTTGTACGGCGAAGACCCGGACAGCAGCGAGGACGACTGACGCCGCTGGACGAACGTGCAAGGCTGCTGGAGCTGTTTGATGAAGCCGTTATCGGTGGTACTGCCCGATACAAGGTGGCAGAGATAATCGACCTCAGCGAGCGCACATTGAAACGCTGGCGAGGCGCTGATGGCCAGGTTGACAAAGATCAGCGCCCTGAGGCAACGCCGGTCGAACAGCCCCACAAACTCACACAGGCCGAGGAGCTGGCCATTCTGAGCGCATGCAATCAACCTCAGCACCGGAGTTCGCCACCGTCGCAGATCGTGCCGTCACTGGCCGATAAAGGCGTCTATCTGGCCTCTGAGTCGTCGTTCTATCGGGTACTGAAAAAGCACCAGCAACAGAATTACCGGGGCCGCATGAAGCCGCCCCGCAAGGTGCCGGAGCCGACCAGCTTTACGGCAACCGGCCCGAACCAGGTGTGGACCTGGGACATCAGTTATTGTCCGTCAGTGGTGCGCGGCCAGCATTGGTATCTGTACCTGATCATGGACATCTACAGCCGCAAGATTGTTGCCTGGGAAATTCATGAGGCCGAATCCGGAGAACTGGCCAAAAGCTGGTTGAGCGTGCGCTGCTGCGCGAGGGCTGCTGGCACAACCCGCCGGTGCTGCACTCTGATAACGGAGCGCCGATGACCTCGTACATGCTCAAG
>Ga0307976_1000626_pt1 | contig 19018 bp, 14 predicted proteins | sample OrgLakmetagen919_FD_201836 | JGI IMG/M metagenome (GOLD analysis project Ga0307976, IMG submission 201836) | Saline water microbial communities from Organic Lake, Antarctica - #919 | ecosystem: Environmental > Aquatic > Non-marine Saline and Alkaline > Saline | place: Antarctica: Organic Lake... | reverse complement strand
CGGATAAGTCTAATAGCGAAATTAAATTATTAATAAACCAATTCGATGCTTGCGAACAATATCCTCTTCACGTTGCTGTAAAAAATAAACGAGCCGATATAGTTGAATGGTTACTCGAAGCAGGTGCGAAATATAATAGCGTAAATGATTGGGGCAAAACACCTATTGATATAGCTATTAAGCAAGATAATAAAGAGATAATAAATATAATCAAATCACACATCACATAACAAGAATTTTAAGAGGGACTGCTAACAGATTGCTCAGTTCCGCTTCGCTACACAATTTTAGCAAACTATTATCAGCCCCTTAAATGGGCGTTATGTACACAATAATTGGAGGGCTATAAATTTGTGGACGAGCTACTTTTAAAAAATATCGTATTGCTACCATTTCGCGTTTTATGGGTAAGCGCCAATAGATCAGCACCTACATTCTGGCTCGCCAATTGCACACACTGACTTCCTCACCCATTCTATGAGAAATCAGCATGCTTCCAACCGAACGAGCACAGGTCTGGCAGCAGCATATCACTGAGTGGGAAGTCTCCTGCGTGTCCGGCAGCGCTTACTGCAAGCGACAGTCACTGGTTTATCATCAATTTATTTACTGGCGCCGGAAGCTGGTCTTGACTGAAGACTCTCTGGAGCAAGAGCAAGCGGTCACCGGGTTCGCTCGGGTCGTTTCTGATCTTGGCGCTGGCGCTAGCATCGGCGGAGCCTATTGCCTGACCGTGGCCCTGCCCGGTGGCGTCTCGATCACCGGTCTGCACGCCAGCAACATCGAGTTGCTAGGCGCTGTTTTGAGACAGCTGTGATGCGCCGCCGATATTTACGCCCGTCCTTGTCGTTGCCAGAGATTTATCTATACCGAGCCCCCGTTGATTTCCGCAAGCAGGCCCAGGGCCTGGCGGTCTTGGTTGAACAGGGACTGCACCTGCTGGCCGCCTTCACCAACTTGATGATTGGTGAAAAATATCTACTGGCGCAGGGCCAGTGCGCCCGAATTCCGCCAAAATGGCTGGAAACGGGCAAAAAATGAAAAAATTAAGGGGGATTACGCCTAAATCCAGGTTGAATGGCTTTTTTTTCGAGCTAAAAAGCGATTCAACGGAGAATCGGGCGTTAATCAGACCTTCCATAGTTTTTATTAGAAATACGAATAATCAGATGTGTGGCGAAATATTTACATTTCAATTTTAAACATCTGAATACCTGATATTTTCGGACATGAATGTAGAAATTAAATCGAATTTCTAGGTTGATCTAGAAAATCCATTTGAATTAAGAAAATTGTAGAGGAATTTCCAATGGCTTTTTTCTTTAACAAAAATGAGTTAGATGTATCTACTCCTTCTAACTTTGGGAAAAGTATTAGAAAAAATAAAGACAAATTAGATGCAATATTCGACTCAAAAGTATGGATAGAAATAAATAAAAAATCTAATTCAAGAGCATATATGGAGGAAGTTGAAGATATAGCTATATCTGGAAATCCACAATGTCAAGAAATGGTTGTCCAGTGGTGTATGAAAGTATATCAAAGCAGAGATAACCCTGAAAGTTTAAAATTTATCCTTCGCAAAGCAATTGAGTTTGGAACGATGGCAGCAAATTCTGGAATAACAAGAGAAGCTTTAAATCTTCCTGTATCTCTGGGTAGGCTTTCGCACATGTTAACTGAAGAAAGCGGTGGTGTGTTTACGGACGAGATAGAACACCTTTCCCGAGAAATGTATCGTTGGTCTCTATTTAACTCACAGAATATAGCCATTCCCAAAAGTAAAAGAGATGAAGCGACGAAAACAGCAAATAAACTTTACGAAAGTATGCCAGAAATGTATAGTGGAATTTAAAAATTATTTATCATCAGGAAAATTTTATTTAAGGATAAGATAGTTAAATCTGAATTTCAGGAGATTTATTGTTATGTTTGAAAGTATCTATAAGAAAAAAGTAAAAGATAAATACATAGAAGAAGTTGCGCTAATTTTACATAATACTATTGGTCCAGCCTTGCCTTTAAAAAATGCATATACCCTTGCTGAAGAATGCTTGCGTGAACTGCGAAACTATACTTTGAATGAAACTTTTTGTGACGACCCGAATCCTAGAGTAGATATTATGGCATATTACTCTTTATGTAGTTTGATAAATGAATCCAGTTCAACTGATGATAAAAGCAATGTGCTTAAGACGTCTGTGATGGCAAAAATTCTGAAAGAAAAACTAGATGGTTTTGAAGAAATGTCTTTGCTAGAAAATAGCATTTGCCGGTTTGGAGAACATGTTTTGTCCTTTGGTTTGAGTGCGCCCACTGAAGAATCCATCGAATTAATCAAAAATGAAGCCGTACAGGTTATAATGGAGTTTATGAAGGATCAAGAACTAATTGCCAAAGAACAAGATGTGGAAAAAATTGTTAAAAACGTATCATCTAAAGTCGGCGATAGAGAAGTTTTAAAAGTTGGCGAAAATATTCTAGCAGTTTCAGTTTTGTCTAATGCAGCAGGTTATTACATAGATCAAGGTGAAACTGATATGGCTAATAGTTACTTTATGTGCATTGGAAAAGTTTTACGGAAATATTTTGAGGGGAGGATGGAAAAATATAGTGATTACCAAAAGCACGCATTGCAATCGGTAATGAGAAGTTATGGCTCTCTTGCTGAAGAGCTGATGGATTGAAAAGAATTAATTTCATCTGAAATTAATTCTACAGTTCAGATAAAATTTCGTTTTCGTACTCCATCTTCGAAACCTGAATTTACTCAAGCACAATTTAATATAATTTCTAATTTTTCTTCTTATGCTGGGCCTTAAATATTTTTCGTAGATAGTCTTTTTCTTGGAAAAATTTAAAACAAATTGTTTTGTTCAGCGGGTGGTTTAGGATTTGTATGTTCCATAGCTTGTAGTAAATTTGGGTAGTCTTCTTTACTGCGGATTAATTTTACTAGGTTTGAAGCTGATTCATCACATTTTAAAAGTTCTGAAGTTTTCTGCCAACAGCCCTCTGAAATTAAGGAATTCGCCTTTACTTTAGATTCTTTTCGATCAAGGTCTCTTTGAGTTGGCTGGGGGACCGCAAGCCACCTGCCATAACTTATAGCCGCCCTAGATGCGTGAAGACTTCCTCCCTTCAAATCCGATTGCACCATAACGACACCTTGAGCCAAGCCTGCCTGGATTTTATCTCGCTTAACGAACTGGTGGGGTGTTGCGTTATGGCCGTAGGGGTACTCTGTAACCCAAGCACCACCTTGATCTAGGATGGCGTGTGCAAGTGCCTTGTTTTGTGATGGCGAAACAACATGTAAACCATGTGCAAATACGGCTATTGTATGCCCTTGTAGACTAACAGCTGTCTCGTGAGCAACCGTATCGCAGCCAAGCGCTAATCCACTGACTATGCTCCAGCGATTGCCTAAAAAAAACTCAGCAATACGTGCTGTAATTATCTTTCCATGAGAAGTGGGTTCGCGTGTGCCTATCAATGCAACTGAATTACTTGGATCAGGAGAAAAATGACCCTTCACATACAGGATCAATGGGTCATCTTTAGTTGTCTTAAGTAACGAAGGGTATTCCACATCGGTTACCGATAAGATTCTCGCATTATCCTTTTGGGCCAAGTCAATCTGGATGATGGCCTTCTCCATAGCTTTTTGCCATGCATAGGGTTCTTCGTTTAACGCAGACCTAATTTTTGGCACTTTCGAAGCAATCGTATCTACCGAAAAATTCACGAAATCGCTTACATCTATAACTTTTCGTAAAGTAGCAGGACCAACTCCTTTAAGAAATGAAAATGCTAACAACATTTTAGTCTTTTCTGTTATATCTTTCATTTCTTCATGCCAGTGTAATTTTGAAAATTTAGAAAAAATTATTATTTTAAATTTGTTATCGTTTTTGCCAGCGCAAATAAAGTGACATTTCTAGCTCCAGCATCTTTGAGCTTTTTTCTAGCATACATTAAACTAGCCCCGGAGGTCACCACGTCATCTATAATAAGGTAATCATTTCCTGGTATTTTTGAAGATTCCGGAATGAATAAATTATTCGCCAAATTGTCGAACCGCTCAGTACGCGAAAGATGGTCGGCGCTATTTGATCTAGCAGAAGACTTGAATTCGAAAATATCTGTAATGAATTTGATTTTTTTCTTTCGTGCACTGTTAGGCTCTGTATTTTGATACAGCCTATATAACTGTTCGATCAAAGCTCGCTGCCGCGGAATTCGTCCCGACCTATCTGGAATTGTCGAAACTATAAGAGGCCGTTTCCGGAGGTGTAATGCCTTATATTGATTTTCGATAAAACCTAAGATTACATATAACCAAGAAATTTCAAATCGCTCAATATCTTTTTGTTTGTGGATACTTTCGGTCAAGTTATGCCATATTCGTCTTGCTTCGAGTGATTTATAGTTGGTGAAAAGCCGGCCGGCACAATGAATTTCAACGCGTCTATTAAAATCTATATTTTCATGAGGTGCAAAATAATATGTACTATCAAACCGAAGATTTCTAAGGTCGAAATTTTCAGTTTGACTACAGTTCTTGTCCAATAAGCTTTCTAAGGCTGGTAAAAAAGAAGATGGATCTCTCAGAAATTCTGAAAGTTGAGACTTAGATTTAACCGTTAAATCAGGAATGAGCTTAATTGCGGACCAATGCCGTTCTGTCTTTATTTCTGGCCATGAAGTTTGATCCAAAACTGCATAGCAACCTGCATTATAAGCCGATTCAATATCTTTTATTGAATCGCCTACCATAGCCACTCTAGATGGATCTAATAAGCCAAATCTCTCCATGGTCATCTCAATTCCAAATCCATTTGGCTTGTACCTATTTTCAGTTATGCTCTCATAGAAAATGACAGTATCCCAGTGAAAGTTAGGGTAAACCAAGTTATCTATAACTTCTAAATATGCTAGAGGTGCTAATGTGAATAAAGCGAATTTGGTGTCGGGGTTTTGAGCTCTTAATTTTTGTAAGTCTTCTTCTGTGTAAATTAATCTAGAAGCAATGTCGCCTATCAACGACTCTAGCTCAGTGCGATAGCTTCTGTCAGAATCTTGGTTTCTACCTCGCTCTCTTATGTCTTTCAAATCATCTGTCATAACTAGCGTATTATCAAAATCGAATAAGCATAAGTCAATCATAGTAGTTACATCTGCATTATTTATTATAGTGCTGCTTTCTTAGGTATAAAACAGTGGATGAGTTACGTGAAGTATCACTAATAAACTAGAAGTTTATGTGTTGAGGTCACGGTGAGAAATTACGCTGTTCTACAGTTCGCACTGTGCTTTAGGCTTTCTATCAAGTCAACCCATCTTCAGTAGACCGCAGCTTTTGTAGGGCACGGTAAACCGTCATTCGTGATATGCCCATGTCCCTGGCAATCTGGGCTTTCGTGCTTCCGTTTGCCATGCGCGTGTGGATTTCGGTTTCATCGACTGTTTTCCGGCGGCCCTTGTAGGCGCCTTTGCCCTTCGCGGCATCAATACCGGCACGCTGCCGATCCTTTATAAATTTCAGCTCCATGTCCGCGACCATACCCAAGACAGTGATCATCATGCGACCCATGTCACCCTTGGTTGTTATATCGGGCTCAAGAACGCGTAACGAGGCGCCCCGGGCATCCAGCTCATGAACCAAATTTAGGACGTCTCGGGTAGAACGACCCAGACGGTCAAGGCGATGAACGACGAGCTCATCACCTCGACGCAAGAACTCAAGCACAGTCTCCAGCTCGGTGCGTCCATCGCGCGATGCACCAGAAACCGTCTCGGACCGAATGACCTCGCAACCTGCGTCGGTCAGTTTTCCGATTTGAATATCTAGATCCTGACTGGAACTGCTAACACGTGCATATCCGATACGGGGCATAGTGTTTATGTCACATTAGGGTAGTTTCGATAATGATACTGTAACAAAATTAATTTTACACCCTATAGTGACGCCTTTGGGTGTCACACTGCACCATCCCATATGGGTGTGCTCTATTGTGACGCTTGATGCCGAACGAATTTAACGAACACTGATCGTAGAACTGAAAATATTGGATTTTCACGGTTAAATAAAAACTAAAGTATTCAGTGCATCAGACTAATGATATCCCGTGCAACCGCCTTCTGAAAATGACAATCGGATTCAAATCCATGACAGAAGCTATCGACACAACCAACTCCGGTGGCCGGCTAGTGTTTCATATTTTTGGGGCTCTGGCTGAGTTTGAACACAGCCTAATTCGTGAGCGAACTATAGCGGGACTTCAGGCAGCCAGAGCTAGAGGACGTAAAGGAGGTCGCAAAGCATCGATGTCGAACCCGGACATTAGGAAAGCGGCAGCTATGCTGTCTGACCCAAATATTACTAAGAAAGAAGTGGCCGAGCACTTTAAGGTTAGCCGAACAACACTGAACGCTTCGCTTAGCCGAAATTTGGAAATATAGGGCGCAGGCTTCCCTGTAGTGGTCAACTAATCCCGGACAGTATTTTAATTTTTCTTAGGCGATCACGGGTGGCAAGCCGTCATTGAATGTATGAGGACGTTGCCTGTTGCCCGGCTCATTCCGTGCTCACGACAGAGTTCAGGTACCGGCATGCCCCTCTCGGCTTGCTTCAAGATCGCCATGATCTGGCTGTCGGAAAAACGTGATTCCTTCATGCAGAATCTCCCTGCGTTTAGCTTACGGAAAATTCTACTTTTGACCAATCTGGTTTTTAGGGGGGGATTACCGGGCAACTTTCACCGGTTGGGTATGTATAACCTGGGTGAGCTGAGTAAACTCTTGGCGCAGCGCGATAACTGGGATGCTGAGAAGCAAGCTCGGCACCAGGAAATATTGAGTAAGTTGCAAGTGGTTTCCAAAAACTACGGAATAGCGATACCAAACCATTGGTTATAGAGTCATTGCTCGCAGCCTTAGGAGCGGTTTTGGCTTGACTCGAAAAAATGGTCAAATGCTTTATCCTCTACCGCAGTTTGTGAACAGATTCGTCTGTGAGCCAAAACCTTAAGGAGTCAGTTTTTGATCACCGCGTATCATGCAAAATACTACGCCCATGAACTAACGCGACGGCATGCCGCTGACGGCGTAGACCGGTTATCGCAGTCGTTGTTTGACGCCAGTGTAGATCTCAATCCGCATCAGATCGAAGCCGCGCTCTTTGCGATGCGCAATCCGCTCCAGCAGGGAGTCTTGCTTGCTGATGAAGTAGGCCTGGGTAAAACGATTGAAGCGGCCTTGGTGCTTTGCCAGCTGTGGGCCGAGCGCCGTCGCAAGTTGCTGATCATTGCTCCAGCAAGCTTGCGCAAGCAGTGGGCGCAGGAGCTGTTAGAGAAGTTTGCTGTTCCAACCACGGTGCTAGACGCTGTAGCACTCCGCAAGCAGTCTGCTGGAAGCACTCTGGACACCATTCAAAGGCTGGCAGGGAAAACCGTCATTATCATGTCTTATCAGTTTGCTGCCCGGCTGGAAGCTGAACTGCGGGCTGTGCCTTGGGACATTGTGGTTATTGATGAGGCTCATAAGTTGCGTAATGCCCACCGACCGAGTAATCGCATGGGGCAGGCTTTGCGAAGGGCATTGGATGGTCGCAAAAAACTTCTGCTCACGGCAACACCGCTGCAAAACTCCCTTATGGAGCTGTACGGCCTATCGACTTTAATCGATGAACATCTTTTCGGTGATGAAAAGGCTTTTCGCAAGCAATACGTTAATAATCCCGATGGGCTCGAAGAGCTACGCGGACGGCTGGCCGGCTTTACCCAGCGCACGCTTCGCAAAGATGTGTTGGAGTACATCCAATACACTGAGCGCAAAGCTCTGACTCAGCCGTTTAATCCTACGGATGAAGAACAGGCTGTTTATGAGCGCGTTTCAGCGTTTCTGTTGCGGGAAGAGTCTTATGCCCTGCCTAAACGTCAGCGCCACCTGACCGGGTTGATTCTCCGCAAGCTTCTCGCTTCCAGTACTCCCGCAATCCTGGCAACGCTTGCAACCATCTGTGCAAGGCTGGAGCAGATGCTGGTTGACGACGCCGACGCCGACGCAGATAAGGTTAATTTGATTGAACAGTGGGTCGAAGACGATGACCTTGAAACCGACTACCTTGAGGAAGACCAGGAAGAAAACCGCGAAGTTGAACACGTAGATTCAGCTGACATAGCTGTGAGTGATCTGGTAACGCGAGGGCCAGAGCAAAAAAAGCAGGTTATACGGCAAGAGCTCGTTGAGTTGAATGACATAATCGCTTTAGCCCAGGGGCTGAATAGTGATACCAAAGCCCAGTCATTGCTCACAGCACTTCAGCACGGTTTCAGTAACATGGCAGAGCTTGAGGCTCCTCGTAAAGCCATTATTTTTACTGAATCCAGACGCACCCAAGAGTACCTTTACCAATTTTTGGCATTGAACAGCTATGGCGGTTCGCTGGCACTTTTCAGTGGAACCAATAACCACCCAGACACCACACTTATTTATCAGCAATGGCTGATTGAGCATCGGGGCACAGATCGGGTAACTGGCTCGCCACAGGTTGATCGCCGTACCGCCCTGATCGACCATTTCCGCAAGGACGACGGAACTGGCGCCGACATTATGATTGCCACAGAAGCGGCTGCGGAAGGAGTCAACCTGCAATTCTGCGCGCTGGTCATCAACTATGACCTACCGTGGAACCCGCAGCGGGTAGAGCAACGAATTGGCCGCTGCCATCGTTACGGTCAGCGTTACGATGTTGTGGTGATTAACTTCCTTAATACCCGCAACCAGGCTGATCAGCGCGTATTGGAACTGTTATCTGAGAAGTTCAATCTGTTCTCTGGCGTTTTCGGTGCATCGGACGAGGTGCTAGGGCGTATCGAAAGCGGTATCGATTTTGAAAAGCGCATTCTCACTATTTATGAGACCTGCCGTCATCCACACGAGATCGACCGAGCCTTTAATACTCTCCAGGCCGAGTTGGAAGAAGCGATCAACGACCGGATTCAAGACACTCAAAGTCAGCTGCTGGAAAACTTCGATGAAGACGTACACGACCGCCTCAAATTACGTCTGGATGAGGCCGAAGCGCGCCTCGATAAGTTAGGTCGCTGGTTCTGGGGCGCAACGCGTTTCGCGTTAGAAAAGCAGGCACGCTTTGATCACGCCAGCTATGCCTTCGCCTTGAAGCAGTCGCCAGCAGGAATCAGTCCACCTGTCGCATCCGGTCGCTACCAACTTATTCGTGGCGCAGCTCAGCCAGATATGCTTGCCCATGCTTACCGTCTTAGCCATCCGCTGGGCGAATGGGCGTTAGAAACCAGCTTGGCGTCTCCCACACCTGCAGCGCGACTCGTTTTCAATTACAGTGCCCACGGCAGCAAGATAAGTCTGGTGGAAAGTATGATCGGAAAGTCTGGCTGGCTGCGCCTGGACAGGCTTGAAGTCACCGCGTTTGAAACCACTGACGCGCTGCTGTTTTCTGGTTTAACCGATGATGGACGCCTACTTGACCAGGAAGCCTGTGAAAAGCTGATGGTCATAGAGGCTAAAGGCCACCCGGAGAGAATGACTGATCAGCCACCTACAGAATTAAACGCTAATAGTGATCGCCATATTGCCGCAGCGATTGCGGACATACTTGAAGTTAATCAGCGTCTGTTTAATGAAGAACGTGACAAGCTGGAAAAATGGGCCGAAGACAAGCTGGTGGCCGCAGAAGAGGCACTGAAAAATACAAAAACGCGCATAGCCCAGCTTAAACGCGATGCGCGTAAGGCGGCTACCCTCCAAGAACAGTCCGGTATTCAGCAGGAAATTTCAGCGTTAGAAAAGCAGCAGCGTCGCCAACGGCAGGAAATCTTTGCCGTAGAGGACGAAATCATTGATAAACGTGATCAACTTATTGAATCCCTGCAACAACGCTTACAGGAAAAAACCGAAACCAACACCCTATTCACCCTGCGCTGGCATGTGGTGTAACACCCCAGGCAAATTATCCAGGGAAATAACCTTTAAGGCTTGAATCATGAGCGCAATGAAAAACGCTAAATTCCAGGAACTCGTTGCCAAGCTGCGCGAGATTTTCCAGATTGACCGTCCAGAGTTGGATTTCGGCATCTACCGTATTCTCAATGCCCGTGCCGATGAGATTAATGAGTATTTGGAACGGCGCTTACCTGAAAAAGTACAAACTGCACTGAACAGCGGCAATGCAGCCCAGTCTGAGCAGGTTGTCCGTGAGCTGAAAGAAAAAGAAGAGCAGTACACCGCCGACGGAATCGACCCAAATAACGTGCCAAAGGTGCAGGAGCTGAGACAAAAACTGGCCGCTTACAGCACCGGTGCGTCAGAGCACGAAAACGCCGTTTTTTCGCACCTGCTAACTTTTTTCTCACGCTATTACGATAACGGCGACTTTATAAGCCAGCGCCGTTACAAAGGCGATACCTACGCCATCCCCTACGCCGGGGAAGAAGTGATGCTGCACTGGGCAAACAAAGACCAGTACTACACCAAAAGTGGTGAGAACTTTGCCAACTACAGCTTTAAGTTAGAAGACGGACGCACAGTAAACTTCCGCCTGGTATCGGCAGATACTGCAAAAGACAACCGCAAGGATAACGACAAAGAGCGCCGCTTTGCGCTGATTCAGCCAAAGACAGTCATCCGTTTTGATGAGCAGGGCGATGAGTATGAAGATGAATTGATCCCGGTTGAGGAAATCGGCAGCGATGACAGCCAAGAGCTGGTTATTCGCTTTGAGTATGCGCCTCAGTCCAATGGCACAAAGCAGGAGGCCTTGGTCAAACATGCCGTGGGTGTTGTGCTGGATGATGAAGGCGTCAAAGCTCGATGGCTGGACCTTGCCAACCGAGCTCCTACTGAAAAGAACCCCCAGCGGACTCTGCTGGAAAAGTATCTAACTGACTACACTACCAAGAATACCGCCGACTACTTTGTTCACAAAGATTTGGGCGGCTTCTTGCGCCGTGAGCTGGACTTCTACATCAAGAACGAGGTCATGCACTTGGACGACGTCCAGAACGCTGAAGCCTTTGCCGATATAGAGAAAAGCTTGCGTATGATTCAGTGCCTGCGTGCCATAGCGCTGGAGTTGGTTGACTTCCTCGCACAGCTGGAAAATTTCCAGAAGAAGCTTTGGCTAAAAAAGAAATTTGTAGTCTCTAGCCACTACTGCATTACGCTGGATCGAGTGCCAGAAGAGTTGTACCCACAGATTGCGGCCAATGAACGACAATGGGCGCAGTGGCAGAAACTAGGAATATGGGATGGTGCGATTCCGGGCACAGTTGAGAACCTGAAAGCCGGGCTATACCGGATGGTAGACACTTGCCTTTTTGAGGAGGAATTCGCGCAAAAACTTTTGCTCAGTATCGATAATCTGGATGAGATAACAGAAGGTTTGCTGATTCACGGAGATAACTTTCAGGGGTTATCTTTGCTGCAAGAGAAGTATAGGGAAAAGATAAACAGCATCTATATTGATCCGCCCTACAACACCGATGCGTCTGCCATCATTTATAAGAATGGCTACAAAGATTCCTCTTGGCTTTCTCTTATCAAGAGCAGAGTTGATGTAGCAAAAAACCTGATGAAACCGGATGCTTTGATCAGTGTAGCTATAGACGATCAAGAGGCTTCACCGCTTATTCAAGTTTTAGATGCATCTTTTGTAAAGCAGATCGGGATAGCTGTAGTAAAGTCGAATCCTCAAAGCCGTAAGAAAAGAGGTAAATTTTCGCCAGTTCATGAATACGCTTTTTTCTATGGAAAGAGCGAAAAATCATTGCCTTATTCAATAGGTTTTAGCGCTAGTAAAGCCGCTAGATATCCATTGGAAGATGAGCAGGGAAGATACTCATGGATGAACTTCATCCGGGCTGGGACTGGTGACCGTAGAGAAGACCGACCAAAATCGTTTTACCCAATAGCGGTCAGCGCAGAAAATAAAATCCGCATACTCAATATGGAGTGGAACGAAGCTAAGCACGAATACACGTTATTGGAGCTGCTGAATGATGCAGAAACTTTGGTCTATCCAATAAAAACTGAAAATGGAATTACTATTGAGAAAAGGTGGCAGCGAGGTTATAAGCGAGTTGCTACAGAGTACGATGAGTATCGCGTACGTCGTAACGCAAATGGTGAAATTACCATTGACTTCAAGACCAGAATGGATGGAGAGGCAGCTCCGACTACATGGTGGGATAAAGGTGAGTACGCGTCGGCAAACTACGGAGCGTCTGAACTTAAAGAGCTGTTTGGTAGCAGACCATTTGATTTTCCCAAAGCGGAAAAACTCGTAGAAGATGCAATCCGAGCCTGTGGAGCGGTTGAGCCAGAGAGTGTTACGCTCGATTTCTTCGCCGGGTCTGGAACAACGGGTGAGGCGGTTATTTGCATAGGTCGAGAAACCAGTTTCATTCACCGTTACATCCTGATCGAGCAGGGCCATTATTTTGATTCAATAGTGAAGCCTAGAATGCAAAAGGTGGCTTACTCATCCGGTTGGAAAAACGGTAAGGCCACTGCGCCAGAGACCGGCATTTCCCACTGCTTCAAAGTTCTCAAGCTGGAAAGCTATGAGGACGCCCTGAATAATCTGCAACTGCGCCGTGATTTAAAACAGGGTCAGACCTTTGAGATGCTTACTCAGTCAGCCAAGGATGATTACCTATTGCACTATATGCTGGATGTGGAGAGCAGGGGTTCGTTGTTGTCCGTTGAGGATTTCCGAAAACCTTTTGATTACGCCATGAACATCGCTACTGATTCAGCCGGTGCCTATGAGCGCACGAAGGTTGATCTGGTGGAAACCTTCAACTACCTGATTGGTCTACGTGTAAAACATGTTGATGCCCAGCAGCAGCGCGGCTTTATTACGGTCACTGGCACCCTGCCCAGCGGTGAGAGCTGCTTAGTGCTGTGGCGCGATTGCGATGTACTGGATTATGAAGGTGTCACACGCTTGTGCAACAAACTGGCTATCAATCCAGCCGACAATGAATTCGACGTGGTGTATATCAATGGTGACCACAACATCCCTACTGTGCTGACTCAAACGGCCGAAGAGGGCAGCACCACTCGTGTACTCAAGCTGCGCCAGATCGACCCCGAGTTTCTGGAGCGTATGTTCTCAGTGGAGGATGTGTAATGGCTGACGATGAGCACACATCGCTTTCAGATCCGCACATGGCCGGTGAGTTGGTTATTTATCCTGGTAAAGATGGTCGCCTGCGCGTGGAGGCAAGGCTGTACGATGAAAGCCTCTGGCTAACGCAGAAGCAGATGGCCGAGCTGTTTGGTGTGACAGTACCAACGATCAATGAACATTTGAAAAACATTTTTCAGGACAATGAGCTGCAAGAAAAAGCAGTTATTCGGAAATTCCGAATAACTGCTTCTGATGGTAAGCGCTATCTGACTGGCTTCTACCATTTGGACGCCATTATTTCTGTGGGCTACCGGGTGAACTCAGTACACGCTACTCAGTTTCGCCAGTGGGCTACTCAGGTTTTGCGCGAGTACATCGTCAAAGGTTTTGCCATGGACGATGAGCGTCTTAAGAACCCGCCAGTAGCCGGGTCTGGCGTCCCTGACCGTTTCGACGAACTGCTGGAACGTATCCGCGATATTCGCGCCAGCGAACGGCGGATGTACTTGCGGGTGCGAGAAATCTTTACCTTGGCAGCGGACTACCAGCCGTCACTGAGGGAAACGACGCGCTTCTTTCAAACCATGCAAAACAAGCTGCATTTTGCAGTCGCCGGCATGACAGCGCCGGAAATTATCGCCAGGCGCATTAATCACTTGATGCCCAATGCCGGGCTTACCAGTTGGGCGGGTGACGAGGTGCGCAAGCGCGATGTTACGGTGGCCAAGAACTACCTGAGTGAGGATGAGATCCGCGAGCTGAACCGCATTATTACCATGTGGCTGGATTTTGCTGAAGATCAGGCTGAACGTCGCAAGCAGGTCTTCATGGCCGATTGGCAACAAAAACTCGACGATTTTCTAAAGTTTAACGACCGCCAGATTCTGCCGGATGCAGGCAAGCGCACCCGTAAGCAAGCTGATGCCATCGCTTATGCCGAGTTCGAGAAATTCGCAGAACGGCGCCGTGAGGAAAAAGAAGCACTTGGCGCCATCGAGAATATCCGCGAATTAGAGTCCACAGCTCGAATGCTGGAAAGCAAGCCCGGTAAAGCCAAAGTCAACACGCCGAGTAAGTCCGAGGGAGATGCGGAGTGAGCAAGAAAAAACAAAAACGCAGCTTCCACCAGGAACTGGTGCTAAACCGTTGGATGTTAACGTTCTTCAATACCGAAAAACTGGCCGATTTGAAGCTGCGTCTGGGTGATGACCGGCATGAAGGTATTGGCGAGGATGGACAGAGCAAGTTCTTCCATGAGTTGATGCATGGCCTGTTTAATCCCAATCTGATTGCCGAGGCGGATCTCCGCCGCTATGACTTGAGCATTGTGCGTTACTGGCAAGCGATCACTGCCGAGCGCAACAAGCTGGAGGGCCATGTACTGCAGATGAAGTACTTCCAGTATTTGTCGCTGCTGTTCAGCGAAATCTATCTTGATTGGTACTTCAACAAACGGCAGGCCTTGCTTGCCGGTGTAAATGAGCAAATGACGCGCTACCGGGGGGAACAGGGAGCGGAACCCTTCCGGGACTTCGTGGCCGATGATCTGAACAAGGTAGCGTTTTGGAATGCTACGGGTAGTGGTAAAACCCTGCTATTACACGTCAATATCAAGCAGTACCTGCATTACTTTCAGGCGGGCCACTCGAGCAGTCATCCGGACAAGATTATTCTGCTGACTCCCAATGAGGGGCTGTCACGGCAGCACCTGGAAGAGCTTAAGTTATCTGGATTCCCGGCGCAGCACTTCAACAAAAACCAAACGCTGAAGTATCCCGGCATGGTTGAGGTCATCGACATCAATAAGCTGGGCGACGAAATGGGCGACAAGACAGTCGCGGTTGAAGCGTTTCAGGGCAACAATTTAGTCTTGGTGGATGAAGGTCACCGGGGAACAGGTAAAGATGCTACTGCATGGATGAGGCGCCGTAACGCCCTGGTGCAGGGGGGCTTCGCGTTTGAGTATTCTGCTACCTTCGGGCAGGCCGTTGCCAAAGGCTATACCGTAGACATGGCCGAGCTGGAGATCCAGAAAAAGCGCGCCAAGATGTTGTTCGGCACAACTAACATCAAAAAGCTGGATGAAGACCAATTCGCGCAACTGGCATTGAGCCCTGAAGAGCGGCGTTTTGCCCGGGTGACGGCTACCCGAGAGACCTACGCCAAGTGCATCCTGTTCGATTATTCCTACAAATTCTTCTATGAAGACGGTTACGGCAAGGAGTCGCTGATTCTCAATATGAGCGGGGAGGCCTACGAGCAGGAGGATAATGCGGCCAAGTATTTCACCGCCTGCCTTCTGGCCTTCTATCAGCAGCTCTGGCTGTGGAGTACCCACCGCGACAAGCTGAGCGATTTCAATATCGAAAAGCCACTGTGGGTGTTTGTGGGTAATACGGTTTCTGGCGAAGAGTCAGATATTCTGGAAGTGGTGAAGTTTCTGGCTGACTTCCTGAATAACGATGCTCAAATTAAGGTCTGGCTGTCCGATTTGGTTGCTGATAAAGCGCAGATTCTGGATGCCAAGGGAAACAACATTTTCAGTGGGCGCTTTACGCCCCTTATGGGGTTTGCAGGCAACGTTGACGCTCTTTATGCCGATATTTTGCAGCGAGTGTTTAATGCCCCGGCTCGACAGCGGCTGAAGCTGGTTAATATCAAGAGCAGCAAGGGCGAGTTGGCATTGCGTATTGGTGATGCTGAGCCATTTGGGTTGATCAACATCGGGGATGACAGCAAGTTCTTCAGTCAGGCAGAGGACGTAGAGGCGTTCGATAGCGAGCGCGATGATTTCGGTGGCGCCTTGTTTGGCACACTGAACAATAAGCGTAGCCAGCTTAATGTATTGATCGGCTCACGGAAGTTCACCGAAGGCTGGAGCAGCTGGCGTGTATCTACCATGGGCTTGTTGAATATGGGGCAGGGTGAAGGCTCGCAAATCATCCAGTTATTTGGTCGCGGTGTGCGTCTCAAAGGTAAGGGTTTTTCATTAAAGCGCACCACTCCGCAGGAACGCCCGAAAGGAACGCATCTGGACAAGCTTGAAACGCTCAATGTTTTCGGTGTGCGCGCCAGCTATATGGCAGCGTTTAAAGACTACTTGCGCGAGGAAGGGATTACGCCCAGTGACGAGATTCTGGAGCTGGACTTTCCCACAAGAGCGAATCTGCCTGCAGGTAAGCTGAAGACTCTGGCGCTGAAAGATGGTTACAAGGATAACCAGAAGCAGGGTTTCAAACGCACACATTACCCCTGGTTGTATGAGATTCCGGCGGAGTTTGCGAACAAGATCAAAAGTCCCCATGTGATCTTGGACTTGTATCCGCGTGTAGAGGCCCTTAGTACAGACCGCAGTACGGGGAGCCTGGTAAAAACTGAGGCGCGTCATAAAGGCAAGCTGAGTGCTGATCTTTTTGCCCTGTTCGACTGGGATCGGATCTATTTGGCATTGCAGGAATATAAAATTCAGCGCAGCTGGAGCAATTTGCGATTGGATCGCCAGAAGCTCATCGGCTTCTGTTCAGGCCCAGCCGATTGGTACACGCTGTTTATTCCATCGGTTGAATTGACGGTTCGACGCTTCCGCGATGTAAGTAAACAGGAAGACATCCTGATTCGCTTGCTAATTGAGTACACCGACCGTTTTTACAATGCATTGAAGAAAGGCTACGAAGGCCAGTTTTACGATATTGCTCACATCGACGAAGACCACGGTTCAATGCTAAAGCTTTATCAATTTGAAATAGACAACACTGATAGTGGGCTGGAGTATTTAAAAAAGCTGGAAGTGCTGAAGCAGTTGGTGGCCGATGGCAAGATCGGCGAGGCAAGTCAATGGAATGCGCCTCACATGGTGGCTATCAGTTTTGATCGCCATTTGTACTACCCACTGCTGGCACCGGAAGATAAGGATTTAGTGCCCTTGAAAATGCGGCCCTTGGGGTTTGATGCGCCTAGCGAATGGCAGTTTGTTCAGGATCTGGAGAACTTTTATCGGTCGCCGGAAGGCAAGGAAGTGATTGGCTCGCGCAGCCTGTACCTGTTGCGAAATGCCGATAGTGAAAAGAAAGGTCTGGGTTTTGCGCTGGCGGGCAATTTCTACCCGGATTTCCTTTTGTGGTTGGTGGACGAAGCGACAGGGCAGCAGTGGCTGTCTTTCGTTGATCCTAAAGGGCTACGCAATCTGGATCTCTCGCATCCAAAGCTTGGGCTTTACAAGGAAGTGAAAACACTGGAGCAAACTCTTGGCGCACAGGCCAAGCCTGGAGAGCCACCTTTGGTTCTGAATGCTTTTGTGCTGTCACCGACCAAGTTTTCGGATTTGCTCAACGTGGGAGATCCCACCCAGAAAGCTGAGTTGGAAAATCGGCATGTGTTGTTTATGGAGGACGGCGGTCCGGTTTATCTCAACAAACTTTTTGACAAGATGGATTGATAAGGACTCCAAGAGCACAACAATGACATAACCAGCTTATCCTTTAAGCTGGTTATGATAACGCCCCCGTTTATTTTCATAGAAGGTTTTCTGGCTACAAATCCTTGATGTAAATCCAGTGTTTCTGGCGTTTGTTGGTGAAGCAGGTACGCAGGAAAAGCTAGAGTTGCTGCCATGAAATGCTGATCTGAAGTAGCTAATGGGTTCACTATGAGGCTTATTGAGAATGGATATGATGAATCAGATTTCTGAGATTATTCGAAAGCATGATGATGACTCCCGTATTATCCTCACTCAGGCATTTTCTGACGGCGGTGCTGGCCCGTTGTTTGGTCGTCTCGAAAGAGCGGCCTCAAATCAGGTTTCTGAGGGTAATTCAATGTTTTCTCGTTATGGTGTTTGGGCGAATACTGTACGAGATAACCTCGTGGAAGCTCTGGCCGATATAGATAACGATTCAAGCGATTCGTCAAAAAAAATCACTCGGTGCATCAATTCTCTGTCAGCGTTTGCCGAAATTCAAAGGTTGTTTGACGTAAAAGGCTAAAAGAACACCTATTAGTCCTTGAACCGGGAAATTGTGGTCTCTCACTGACTTTTCCAAATGCCTGTAAAAAGGGAAGAGCTTACTGCGCATAATCGCGGGTTATGGTGAATCTTCGTACTCAAATATGGAGGGTTTGTAAGGCTCCTCGATTGTGGTGGCGAAATTATTACTGAAGTTGGTGTCTGGCGTCATTGGACCAATACATTACCCCACAACAAAAACTGGCGACTGGAGCCTGAGCTCCACTTTTTAAGTCCTCAAAAATTGGGGGGGGGAGGGATTACCCAATGTCATCAACTTAAGCCCCAGAAGTCCATTATGACCCTCTGAGTCACCAAGATTACCAATCGTGAGACAGCCTATTATTGAATCGACAGGCGATTAAAATCAGAGTCTAACCCGAAATCAGCGCCAAAGACCGTCAATGGTGTATTTGCCGGTATGTCAGAGCGGTTTAAGCGTTATTCAGGACGAGCACCATTCGACCGGTGGCTGGCACAGTCTGTCAGGAAGTCTTGTTATACGCCGCCGGGGGGGTGGTGTCGGTCAGCGAGTCGGCTTGTACCCTTCACAGCCTTTGGTGGCCAGTCGTTTTCGGCGTCGTGGGCAGCTCCGCCCGGGACGTACGGCACTCAAGCTGTTACCTAACAGGCGCCACAGGTTATCCAGGGCCTCACAGCTGGGCCTCACCAGAAGGGCGACGAGGGTATGCTTCAGGCGGGATACGCCCTAGGTGAAGTTAGCCTTCCAGGCCAGTTTCCGGTGTGCGGTTTTGCGCTCAATGTCGGGCTGCTGTAGGGCCTGCATCAGCAGGGCCAGGTTCTTGAGCAGTTGGCAGGCGTGGATGTCCTGCTGTACG
>Ga0307976_1000606_pt1 | contig 19406 bp, 15 predicted proteins | sample OrgLakmetagen919_FD_201836 | JGI IMG/M metagenome (GOLD analysis project Ga0307976, IMG submission 201836) | Saline water microbial communities from Organic Lake, Antarctica - #919 | ecosystem: Environmental > Aquatic > Non-marine Saline and Alkaline > Saline | place: Antarctica: Organic Lake... | reverse complement strand
CGTAATCGGTGAATTCGTCGTTTTCGCACAGATACTGAAACAGCGAATAGGGAATCAGGTAGACGAGGGTGTCTTCAATCGCTTTCGCAGGGAAACGCACGGTGCGGTTCATCATCAGACCGTTCTGCGCGAAAATTTCCCCCTCGGTAAGGCGGTTGTAGAGTTCCCCAGTGCGGCGGAAAATCTCGACTGCGCCGCTGCGAATGTAGTAAAGATAATTGTTGCTTTGACCGAACTCCAGAATGTCCGTGCCTGCGCGAAAGTAGGAAATTTCGATTCCCGATACGACCCTGTCCAGCATTTCTGCGGGCAGGTCGGCAAATGGCGAGTGGTGGGCCATATGATTACGAATATCGATCAGCTCTGCCTGCATGGCATGTTTCCTTATTGCGCCGGTTCAGCGGTAAGCGTAGCGCAGACAATATAGCAGCGGTCTGGGGTAGGCTTCCATGTTGTATCCATTATCGAATTTCGGGAGGGTCCATTTTGGCGGATGAAAAGGTACTGGTGTTGGGCGGCATTCGGTCCGGCAAGACAGCGCTGGCGGAATCTCTGGTCAGCCAGCTGGATTCGCCGGTGGTGTATCTGGCGACAGCCACGGCCGGGGATGAAGAAATGGCCAGGCGCATCAAACGTCATCAGGACAGCCGTCCCGGACACTGGGGCCTGAGCGAGGCACCGGTTGAACTGGCAGCAGAGCTGAACCGACGGGGAGCGGAGCCGGAGCCGCCACAGCTGCTGATTGACTGCATGAGCCTGTGGGTCACCAATCTCCTGTTCGCCGATGACGGAGTTTTCGGACGGGAGCGCACGGCCTTTCTGAAAGCGGTAGAGGCGTATCCCGGTCCGTTGGTGATCGTCAGTAACGAGGTAGGCCTGGGCACCATTGGTATGGATTCGCTGACCCGCCGATTCTGCGATGAGCTGGGCTGGCTTAACCAGGCACTGGCACAGAGCTGCGACCGGGTCATCATGAGCGTGGCGGGATTGCCCCTGAACCTGAAAGGTTAGCCTGACTTCATTGTTCGTCATCCCGTTGCAAAATGGCTTTCCAGACAACTCATCACACCGTGGTCGGTGGCATCCACCCGCAGGCGGCTGCGGCAGGCATAGGGTACTTTGATGGCGGAGAACGAGCGTTCCAGGGGAATGCTCATCACTTCGGCCAGCAGCATCCCGATCACACCACCGTGGCACACCAGTAATACCCGTTTGCCCGCTGCCCGGCGCTGCCAGTCCAGCCAGCCATCGCGGATACGGACGCTGAAATCGCCCAGGGCTTCGCCTCCGGGGGGCGCGTGATCGACCGGGTTGCTCCAGAAGCGGTTCAGGGCTTCCGGGGTGTCTTCCAGAATCTGCGCTGCGGTGCGGCCCTCCCACTCGCCGAAATGCAGTTCCCTGAATCGGGTCTCGATTTCCAGTGGAATCTTTTTCTGGCCCGCCAGTTCCCGGGCGAACGTCTGACAACGTAGCAGCGGTGAGGTCAGAATCAGATCCCAGTGTTCGTCCGCTGCAATGGCCGAGCGCATCTGCTGCCAGCCTGTGTCGCTGAGCGGATCGTCCTTGCTGCCGCGGAACATGGGGCCACCGGCGGGTTCGCCATGGCGGATCAGGTCGAAAATGGTGGTGGTACCGGAATTCATAGGTCGGGTGCTCTGGGAGGTTGGGTTAGTGAGTATCGCGGTCAGTCACACCGGCGCCTGCGAAGCTGGCCATGGTGTTGTGTAGGGCGCAGGCGGAGCGTAACAGTGGCAGCGCCAGTGCGGCCCCGCTGCCCTCACCCAGGCGCATGCCCAGCTGAAGCAACGGCTGTGCATCCAGTGCCGCCAGTAAAGATTGATGGCCGGGCTCGGCGGACTGATGGGCAAACAGCAACCAGGGCCGCACTGAGGGCTGCTGCCGCACCGCAACCAGCGCTGCTACCGACACAATAAACCCGTCCACCAGCACCGGAATACCCCGGGCAGCGCAGCCCAGCATGGCACCGGTCAGGGCGGCAATCTCAAAACCGCCCAGAGATGCCAGAACGTCCGCGGGGTCGGCGGCCGTCCCGTGGCGTTTCAACGCCCGCTCAATGACCGCTTCCTTGTGCTTTATGCCCTGTGGATCCAGACCGGTGCCGGGGCCCGTCAGCGCTTTGGGTGGCTGATTCAGCAGAATACAGGCGATGGCGGATGCACTGGTGGTATTGCCGATGCCCATGTCGCCGCCAATAAAGATTCTCCCGCCCCCGTTGGCCGTCCTTTGAGCTGCCAGGTCGCCCTCCTGGAGAGCGGTCGCCAACTGAGCCCGGGACATGGCTGGCTCATCAGCGAGATTGGCGGTACCGGGCGCAATGGGTGCATTGCGAACACCGGGGAGGTCTTTAACTGGCGCAACCGTGCCGAGATTGACCACTTCCAGGATCGCGCCCAGTTGTTTCGCCAGTACGCTGATGGCCGCGCCGCCGGCGGCAAAGTTGGCAATCATCTGTGCGGTGACTGCCTGGGGATAGGCGGATACGCCCTCCCGGCAAACCCCGTGGTCGGCGGCGAAAACGGTGATGGCTGCCGGGTCGGCGGCAGGCTGATCGGTGCCCTGCAAACCGGCCAGCTGTATGGCCAGCTGTTCAAGCTGCCCGAGTGAACCCTGGGGTTTGGTCAGCTGATCCTGGCGGGCCTTTGCCCTTTCGGTAAAGTCCGGATCCGGCTCTGGAATCGGCGAAGACCAGCTTGGGGGCAATGGCATGTGGCGGTCCTGAAGACAGAAGTTGAAGAACCGAATGGTCTTTCGCACGGCAGGTCGTGTCAAGCCGGGCCCGGGGCTATAGACTGTCGCCCATGAATCTTCTGTTGTTATCCGCCTGGGTCTGTCTGGCGGCGGTGTTGCTCGATCTTCTGCTGGGAGAGCCGCGCCGCTGGCACCCGCTGGTGGGATTTGGCCGGGCAGTGACGGGCATGGAGCGCTGGCTGAATACGCGCCCTGAGCGTCCCGGTCGAAGCCTGATTGCTGGAGGCCTGGGCCTGCTGCTACTGACGCTGCCGCTGGTCGGCATCGCCCTGTTTCTGGATGTGGCGGTGCCGGGTTGGGCTGGGTGGCTGCTGGACGTTTTTGTGCTCTATCTGGCGCTATCGTTGCGCGGTCTGGCGGAACACGGGCGACCGGTCGCCAGCGCGCTGCGCTCGGGAGATTTACAGGGCGCCCGCTCAAAGGTGGGCCGGATTGTCAGCCGCCGCGCCGAAGCTCTGGACGAACCGGGCGTGGCCGCCGCCGCGACCGAATCCATGCTGGAAAACGGCGCCGATGCGGTGTTCGCCAGTCTGTTCTGGTATGTCATTGCCGGCTTGCCCGGCGTGTTGCTGCACCGGCTGGTGAATACCCTGGACGCGATGTGGGGTTACCGTAATGAACGTTATTTGTACTTCGGGCGCTGTGCGGCGCGGCTGGACGATGTGATGAACTGGCTACCCGCCCGGCTGACCGCGTTGACCTATGCGTTGCTGGGGAAAACGTCCCTCGCACTGCGGTGCTGGCGGCGCCAGGGGCCACAGTGGGACAGTCCCAACGCGGGACCGGTGATGGCAGCGGGCGCCGGCGCGCTGGGCGTGACGCTTGGCGGCCCGGCGCCTTACGCGTCCGGCTGGCAGCAGCGCCCGTTTCTGGGTGACGGGCCGCCACCGGATGCGACTAGCATAGAGGCGGCGATTCGGCTTGTGACTCAAGGCGTCTGGCTCTGGCTGGCGGTGCTTTTTATGGCGGGTGGTCTGTGGGCTTTCGGGGGCTTTTGGGGATGGTAGATCAGCCACATCACGGTGGCCGCCTGCATCAGGCGGCTGAGCTTTGGGGCATTGCGCCGGAGCAATGGCTGGACCTGTCCACCGGAATCAACCCGTCCGGCTGGCCGGTTCCGGCGATTCCGGACGCCGTCTGGCAGCGCCTGCCGGACCCGGACGACGGTCTTAATGAGGTTCTTCGCCACTGGACCGGTGCACACAGCGAGTCCACCTGTCTGCCGGTGTCGGGAAGCCAGGCCGCCATCATGGCCCTGCCGACTCTGCGCGCGCCCTGCCGGGTGGGCGTTCCGGCCCCCGGCTATCAGGAGCACGGTCACGGCTGGCAGCGCCAGGGGCACCGGATAGAACCTATCGATGTTGAACGTATGCAGGGCAATGATGAACGCTGGCTGGAAGATCTGGATGTCCTGGTGTGCATCAATCCCAACAACCCCACCGGGGACCTTTTCTCAGCGGATCGCTTGCTGGGCTGGCACCGGCGCCTGCAGTGCCGGGGTGGCTGGCTGGTGGTGGATGAAGCCTTTATCGAGGGATCGGACGGCGACAGCCTGGCACCCTATGCTAATCGCCCGGGGCTGATCGTTCTGCGGTCGCTGGGCAAATTTTTTGGGCTGGCAGGGCTCAGAGCCGGTGCGGTGATCGCCTTTCCTGACATAGTCCGGCCGCTTGCGGAGGCCCTGGGGCCCTGGTCCGTCAATGGCCCCGCCCGCTATCTGATGGCACAGGCGCTGGCGGATCACGCATGGCAGCGGGCAACCCGGCAGCGACTGATTCATCAGAGTGATCGGCTGCATCAGCTTTTGCTGGATGCGGGTCTTCCCTGCAGTTCCGGTACTTTACTGTTCCGTTATTGTCGGTTTTCACAAGCCGCGGCAGTGGCCGATGCCCTGGCGGCCCGGGGCATCCTGGTCCGCGTTTTCAGCCAGCCCCCCGGCCTGCGCTTTGGCCTGCCCGGCGCGGAATCCGATTGGCAAAAACTTCAGCAAGGGCTTTTGGAAGTGACAAAACAAATTGACCACCCCCACCCCGGTTGATAGCCTTGCCGTTCGTTTTCAGGTGCTGACGCGCAACGCTGCGCGGAAGTGAAACGGGAAGCCGGTTAGACTCCGGCGCTGCCCCCGCAACGGTAAATGAGTCAAGAACGATCGAATGCGCCACTGTGCCATGGCATGGGAAGGCGGTTGTTCAGGGCCACGCAAGTGACCCGCTCATAAGCCCGGAGACCGGCCTGTTAACACACCAGACGCTGCGGAGGGCTGCGAAGGTGGGTGATTCCGGCCCGTTGTTAGCCTGTCCGCCAGGCTGTAAGCCCCTGTCTGCCCGCCCTTCTGAATCCTTCTCGTAGCGATATCGATATTCATCACACGGGTGAGTGTGATGTGGCGAGGAGACTTCATGATGACCATTTCCAGGGCTGCTTCCAGCCTTTTCCTGACCGCCGTGTCCTTTACGGCATTTAACGCCTCTACTGCTTTTGCTGATGAAACCAGCCCCGAGCAAAACAACGAACTCGATCCTATTGTAGTGACCGCGACATTGGGCCCGAGGACTGTTGGCGAGAGCCTTTCATCGGTAACCGTTATTGATCAGGAAACTATTCGCAAGCAAAACCCCCGCGATATAAACGATTTGATAATTGGTCAACCCGGTGTTGATATCACCACCAATGGCTCTTACGGCAAAACCGCCAGTGTTTTTACCCGTGGCTTTGGAAGTGAAAGCACTGTGCTTCTGGTGGATGGTATTCGTATCCGTTCGGCAACGACCGGCGGGGCGCCTTGGCAATTTGTTTCTCCACAACTGCTGCAGCGGATAGAAATCGTTAGAGGGCCGCGGTCCAGTCTTTATGGCGCCGATGCCGGCGGCGGTGTGATTCAGGGTTTCACCCAGAGCGCCGGAGAAGAGCCTCGTGGCTGGGTCTCGGCCGGTGCCGGCAATTTCGATACCCAGCAATTAGGAGCTGGGGTGTCTGGCCGGGAAGGGCGCAACGGCTATAGTTTTGCCATCAACAATTTCAAGACCGACGGTACGGAAGTCTTTGAAGGCGGCGAAGACAAGGGCTACCGCAACACCTCCGGTGTCGCCAGTCTGAGCCACGAACTGGACAACGGCGGGAAAGCCAGTGTTTTGGCAATGCGGGCTGAAGGCAACACCGAATTCGAGGGCGGTGAAACGGATTTTGCAATTCAGGCCCTGGGCGCGAAGATCGATCTGGTCGCCTCTGACTACCTGCGCAGCAGCATCCAGTTCTCGGAATCTCGAGATCAGGCGGACACAGTGCGGTCATCCGGCCCAAGCACTTTCAATACCCGCACCCGGTCGGCGCGCTGGGAAAACACCGTAGTAGCGGGCGTCCATGAATTTGTCCTCGGCCTCGAACACACCACCGATGAGGTCAGCGGCACCACCGATTATGAGGAAAGCAGCCGTTCCAATGACGCCATGTTTGGCCAGGCCGCTTTCAATTTTGGTCCCACGGACATACTGCTCAGCCTGAGACGGGACGATAACGAAGCCTACGGCGCGGAAACCACCGGGGGCCTGGCGTTGGGCTACGCAATTGATCGCAACCACCGCCTGCGCACCAGCTATTCGACGGCCTTCAAGGCGCCCTCGTTCAATGACCTGTATTTCCCGAATTTTGGTGATCCGGATCAGAAGCCGGAGCAGGCGGAAAGCGTCGAGGTCGGCATGAGCGGTCGCTATCAGACCTGGTTCTGGGATGTGGCGGTGTATCAGAGCGATGTCGAGGACTTGTCTCTGACCGATGGCCAGACAGCAGGGTCTGTGCCTGAGGCACGTATTCGTGGCATAGAGCTGGGTTCCGGCCTGGAAATGGGCGAGTGGCGCCTGGGCGCAGCGGTGACGCTGATGGATGCCCGTAATCCTGCCAATGACAAGCGTCTGCGCCGTCGAACCCATCAGACCGCAAGGCTGGACGTGGATCGCTCCCTTGGCGCCTGGTTCCTTGGCGCGACGGTTGCGGCCCAGGGCTACCGCTACAACGACGAGGAGAATGAGGTGCGCCTGCCCGGGTTTGCTACGGTCAACCTGAGAGCGGGCTGGGAATTCGCTCAAGACTGGACCGCCAGCCTGTCCGTCAACAATATACTCGACAAACAATACGTCACCACCAGGCAGAGCTTTGGTGCTCGAGAAGACTATCTGGCCGCCGGCACGTCGAGTCTGCTGTCCGTTCGCTACGATTTCCGCTAGAACCGAGAAAGAGGCAGGTAACCATCTATGCATCAGGGCGCCAAGCAGTCTATGACAGGTTTCGTGGCAATGCTTTTGGCGGTCTGTCTGGTTGCTCTGCCTGCCCAGGCAGGCACCGTCGTTGGTGTCGTGTCTGAGCGTTCGGCGGCGGAAATGGCCGCCGGGTCGGAGCGGTTTCTCGCCGATCACCCGGATCATAAGGTAGTTCTGCGTACCCCCGAGCAGCTGGCCGGCCTGGACAATCCGGCGCTGGATGCACTGCTGGGTCGGGCGGACGTAATGCTGCTGGCAGCGGTGTTCGGGGACCAGGTAGGCCGGCTTGAGCGGGCGGTGCGCGAGCAGGCTGGGGAGCGTGACTTCCCTATACTGGCAATCAACAGCGACCGCACCCTGACCCGTCTATCGCGGCTGGAAGGTCGCACGGTGCTGGAAGGTCTGGATGCCTCGGCGCTTAACGACCTGATGAAGGCTCCGGACCCCGGCGCAGACGTGCAAACGCATCAGGACGCGCTTCAACGGCAGTTTCCACAACAGGTGCCCTGGCTAAAGGGCCGCAGTTTCTACCAGGGGCGCACCCCGGAACACCTGGATGCTTTGCTGCGCTGGTTGCTGGTGCAGGCGGGTGAGAACCTTCAGGTGCCGGATCTGCCACCGCGGTCGCTGATCCGCTATTACCGCAACGGCGAAGCCACCGAGGCCCCCGCGGATCTGGCTCTTCAGCCCGGCCCGGTGGTTACCCTGCTGGATCTGGACAGCGGCGACCGGCCGGGGGATCGGGCCCTGCTGGATGCCACCTGCGAAGCCCTGGAAGCTCGGGGCATTCAATGTTTCGCGGTGCTGTCACGCTGGGGCGGAGCAAGCCTGGAAGCCGTGCGTAGTCTGGAGGACGCCGTTGGTCCGTCCACCCTGTCAGGCATTATCAGCCTGCAGGATTTCACTATTGGCGGCGGTGAAGGCCGGCGTCAGGTGACCGAAGAGCTGGTCCGGCTGAATGTGCCGGTGATCAAAGGCCTGCGGCTTGCCTCCCGGACGGCCAACCAGTGGCAGCTATCCGTCGACGGCGTTCCCGCCGACAAGGTGCACTACAAACTGGCGATGCCGGAACTGCAGGGGGTCAGCCAGCCCATGGTGCTGGCCACCGCCGAGCCGGAGGTGATTGACGAGCTGACCGGCGTCGCCCTGACCCTGACCCAGCCGGTGCCTGACAGAGTGGAAGCGGTGGCCGATCGTCTGAAACGCTGGCAGACCCTGCAGGCGAAAGACAACGCTGACAAACGCGTCGCCATCATCTACTACAACCATCCGCCGGGGCGCCAGAACATCGGTGCGGACAACCTGGATGTGCCGGCTTCCCTGTTTGAAATGCTGACCTGGCTGAGAGCTGAGGGCTATGACACCGGCCCCCTGCCGGAGAGTTCGGAAGCGCTGAATGACCTGATCCAGCAACAGGGCATCAGCCTGCCGGATGATCCTCGCGGCCTCCAGGAAATGGCCGGGGTTGCTGACTCCATGGCCAGTGATACCTATCGCCAGTATTTCCAGACTCTGCCTGCAGTGGTGCGGGAGGAAATGGTCCACGGTCCTCTGGGCTACCTGCATGAGCGCCTGGAACAGGCTCACCGGCTGGGTGAGCGCGAGTTGGCGAAAGGCCTGCTCAATCGCGGCATTCGCGATCTGCGCCATCTGATCGAGCACCTGCAACATCCCAACCGCCCACAAGCGCTTGCGCAGCTGGACAAGTACCAGTCTCTCTGGCAAACGCGAATGAATGAAGGCGGTCAAAAGCAGGCATTGAACGACAGCCGGGAGGCCCTTGCCAGTACCGGCATTCCGGGTCTCAGAGGCTGGGGCCAGGCCCCGGGCAAGTCCATGGTGGTGGACGACCGGCTGATTTTCCCCGGGCTGCGGTTTGGCAATATCTACCTGGGCCCGCAGCCGCCAAGAGGCTGGGAGGTGGATGAAGAACTGCTGCACGCCAATACGACCTTCCCACCCACTCACCAGTACGTGGGTTTCTATCACTGGCTGCGGGATCACTATGAGGCGGACGCACTGGTTTATGTCGGCCGCCACTCCACCCGGGAATTTCTTCCCCGCCGTCGCGCGGGCTTGACCGGCGATGACTACCCGGATTTTCTGGGCGGTGACCTGCCGCTGATCTACCCCTACATCGTGGACGGTGTGGGCGAAGGCATACAGGCCAAACGCCGGGCGCTGGGCGTGATGATCAGCCACCTGACGCCGCCGCTGGCTGCCACCGAGCTCTACGATGAACTGCTGGAGCTGCGGCAACTGGTGGAAACCTGGGAGTCCGCCAGCGAGCCCGACAGCCCCACCCGGGAACGGGCTTTTACCATGCTGCAGGAAAAGATTCAGGTGCTGGACATCGGAGAGGATCTGGAGCGGGAAATCGCCGGTGAAATGGGTCTGGCGGTGGAGGATGTGTCTGTCGATGAACTCTCGCCTGACCTGCTGGTTCATGAAGCCGGGCACTACGTCACCGACATGCAGGAGCATTTCATGCCCCTGGGGCTCCACGTACTCGGTCGGGACTGGACCCCGGAAATGGTCGATACCATGCTGACCTCGATTGCGGGCAAAACCGGCGAGCCGAAAGAGGAATGGCGCAAGAACCTGGTGGCATCCCCCGCGGCGGAGCGCAAAAGTTTTCTCAACGCGCTCAATGGTCGGTTCGTGGCACCGGGCCAGGGCAATGACCCGTTGCGCACCCCCGCCGTTTTGCCTACCGGCCGTAACTTTCACGCCCTGTCCGGCGACCTGATTCCCACCCGTGTGGCCTGGTCCCTGGCCCAGGAGCTGTCTGACGAGGCGGTGGCCGACAAGACACGAAAGCAGGGTGACAGCGATGCCCTGGTGCTCTGGGCCTCGGACACGGTACGCGACGAGGGGGTGATGATCGCCTTCGGGATGAAACTGCTGGGTATCCGCCCGGTCTGGAACAGTCGCGGCATCGTCAAGGGGCTTGAACGCCTGCCCGCGGGGCCGGGTACCGACACGCCGGAGCGGCGCAATGTGGTGTTTACCACCTCGGGGCTGTTCCGGGATCTGTACGAAACCCATCTGGAATGGCTGGACCTGGCGTCCCTTTATGCCCTGGCCGGAGCGGCAAACACCATTGCATCAGAGCACCCGGAATTGTCGGACGCGCTGGATCAGGCGCTTTCCGTGCTGCCGGTGGAAATGCAGGAGCGTGGCAGTGAAAGCCTGAAAACCAACGGTGTGGCGGCCCGCTGGGTCGCAGATACCCGGGTGTTGCTGGCGGCCGGCGCGTCGGCCCGTGATGCCGGTGCCCAGGCGGCCTATCGGGTGTTCGGAACCGCGCCGGGTGCCTATGGCGCGGGCGTGAACCGCCTGGCGACGCGCACTGGCGCCTGGGAGGAGCGGGAGCAGCTGGGCGAGGCCTACCGGCGTCAGATGGGCCATGTGTATGGTAAAGACGCCCAGGGCGAGTCGGCCCACGGGGCATTTGACCGCCAGTTGAACACGGTGAATCACACCTATCTGGGCCGTTCCAGCCACCTGTACGGTCTGCTGGATAATGACGACGGCTTTGATTTTCAGGGTGGTCTGTCCAACGCCGTGGAGCATCTGCGCGGTGAACCACCCCAGAACCGGGTGCTGCAATACGCCGACCCGAAGAACCCACGAATCGACTCGGTTGAACGCGCCGTTCAGGTGGAACTGCGGGCCCGCAATCTCAACCCTCAATGGCTGAAGCCGCTGATGGAACACGGTTATGCCGGGGCCAGAACCATGGGTAGCGATTTTCTCGACAACCTCTGGGGTTGGCAGGTCACCAGCCCGCAGGTCATGCGCTCCAGCGTCTGGGACGAGATCAACGAAGTCTACTTCCAGGACCGCCACAACATTGGCCTGGATGACTTTCTGGCCGAGGGCCACAACGTTCACGTCAAGACCCACATGCAGGCCATCGCGCTGCTGGCGGCCAAGCGGGGATTCTGGCAGGCAGACGTCTTCACCCGTCGGGCCCTGGCCCGTGACTTCGCCGGTGAAATCATCGACCATGGCTTGCCGGGCAGCGGCCATACGCGGCCAGACCATCCGTTGATGGACTGGGTGGCGGAACAGCTGGATCCGCAGCAGCGGGAAGCCTTCGAGTCCGCCCGCAAAGGTGGCTCGCCGTCCTACGGACCGGTGCCTGCCGCCAACGATGATTGCCAGAATCAGGATAGCCGGATGACCTTATGCTGATGTTTTCCAGCCGACTTACTGTAGCCGTTGTGATAACGACGGCATTGTTAGGCTGGCAGCGACCGGCTCAGGCGGATTCTGTCTGCGCGACCGACGATACGGGCGCAAAGATCTGCCTGGACCAGCCCGCCAACCGCATCGCCGCTCTCTCGCCTGGCGCCACAGAACTGGTCTGGGCCGCCGGTGCCGGGGACAAGGTGGTGGCCGTCGTGTCCTACAGTGACTACCCGGAAGCGGCCAAAGACGTGGTTTCGGTCGGCAGCCATACCCGTATGGATCTGGAACGGCTGATAGAACTGCAGCCGGACCTGGTGATTGGCTGGGTGACCGGCAATCCGCCGGAGCAGCTGGAGGCCATCAGGGACCTGGGCCTGCCAGTGTTTTCCATCGAGCCCCGCACCTTCGAAGCGGTATCCCACACCATTGAACGGCTGGCCACCCTGGCCGGAACGGAAGACGCAGGTTTCGCCGAAGCCGAACGATTCCGCCAGGGCATTGCCGAGGTCTCCCGCCAGTACCAGAACGCCGAGCCCGTGCCGGTGTTCTATCAGGTCTGGGATCAACCGCTGATGACGGTCAATAACGAACACCTGATCGGCAAGGTGATCACCCTGTGCGGCGGTGTGAACGTGTTTGGCGAGCTGGAGCGTCTGGTGCCAAGAATCAGTGCCGAAGCGGTGATCGGTGCCAATCCGGAGGCCATCCTGGCCGGCGGCATGGGGGAAGAAAACCGCCACTGGCTGACCCGCTGGGAGGAATTCCCGGGTATCGAGGCTACCGCCAGAAGCAACCTGTATTTCATCCCGCCTTCGCTGGTGCAGCGGCCCACACCCCGCATGCTGGAGGGCTCGCGCCTGTTTTGCGAGAAACTGGACACTGCCCGTGGCAAACGCTGACCGGAAGCTGAACTGATGAGTCGCCCGTTACTCAAGCCGCTGCTGGTCCTGGCCTTTGCCTGCCTGGCGGCCATGGTGCTGTCGGTCGGCACCGGTAGCGTGAGTGTGTCACCGGGGCAGGTATTGGCGGTATTACTGGGCGAGGGCAGCAATCTTCAGCAGACCCTGGTGCTGGAACTTCGCCTGCCGCGGACGCTCTCGGCATTCGCCACCGGAGGGCTTCTGGCGGTGGCGGGTGCCTTGATGCAGGTGCTGTTGCGCAACCCGTTGGCAGACCCTTATGTACTGGGTCTGTCCGGTGGTGCGGCGGTCGGCGCGCTGCTGGCCATGCTGGCAGGGCTTGGCGGCCTGCTGGTGTCCGGTTCTGCCTTTGCCGGGGCTTTGCTGTCTACCCTGATGGTGTTCGGACTTGCCCATGGTACCGGCAGCTGGACGCCGTCGCGGTTATTATTGACCGGCGTGGTCGTGGCTGCGGGCTGGGGCGCGGTGATTACCCTGATGCTGGCCGTCAGCCCCGCGCAGCGTTTGCCGGGCATGCTGTACTGGCTAATGGGGGATGTGTCCTACGCCCGCTCGCCCTGGCCTGCGTTGGGGTTGCTTTTCCTGGTGTGCCTGTTGGTGGTGCCCCTCGGCCGAAGCTTGAACGTGCTGGCCCGGGGCCCGATGCAGGCAGCGGCCCTGGGCGTGTCAGTGCGGCCGCTTGAGTGGATGATCTACATACTGGCCAGCCTGCTGACGGCAACCGCCGTCACCATGGCCGGCAGCATCGGGTTTGTGGGTCTGGTAGTGCCCCACATGCTGAGACTGGTGCTGGGTAACGACCAGCGACTGATCCTCCCGGCCTGCGCCCTGGCCGGCGGCGCCCTGTTGGTGCTGGCGGATACCTTGGCGCGGGTAGTGATCGCGCCGGAGCAGTTGCCGGTGGGGGTGATCACGGCGCTGCTGGGCGTGCCCACCTTCCTCTACTTACTGTATCGGAGCCGCTGATGAATCCGTTGCAGACCAGACAATTGGTGATCGACATTCCCGGCAGGCCCGACGGCCAGCCGCTGAATTTTACCATCGAGCCGGGGCAGATCTGGGGTGTGCTGGGTCCGAACGGCGCCGGTAAAACCACCCTGTTGCACACCCTGGCAGGTCTTCGGGCGCCGCGCAGCGGTGAGGTCTGTCTTGGCGAGCGTTCACTGACCGATTGGAAGCGACGGCAGGTTTCGCAGCAACTGGGATTGGTGTTTCAGGACCGGCAGGATGGTTTTCCCGCGACAGTGCTGGAAACCGCATTGATTGGTCGCCACCCCTGGCTGTCCCCCTGGCAGATGGAGTCCGGTGAGGATGAGCGTATCGCCAGGCAGGCCCTGGAAAAACTGGATGTGGGTCACCTCAGCGATCGCCTGGTTAATACCCTCTCCGGCGGCGAACGCCAGCGAGTTGCGATTGCGACGTTACTGACTCAAGCGCCTGATACCTTGTTGCTGGACGAGCCCACCAACCATCTGGATCTTCATCACCAAGTGTCGGTACTTGAGTTGTTAACAGCGCAGGCGAGTGGCGGACACTCGGTATTCATGTGTTTGCACGATCTGAACCTGGCATCGCGGTGGTGTGATCATTTACTGCTGATGTTTCCTGATGGTGAAGCGTGTTGGGGACCAGCAAAAAAGATGCTGGTTCCATCAGCACTGGAGCGATTATACGATCAGGCATTGTTATCGGTAGAAGTGGATGGAGTCCCGTTATTCGTGCCCAGGAAGACCTAGTAACAAGTCTGCAGAAGTGATCGGAGGCACCCTTCCGGGACCGTCAAAAACATGGATGTTTTTGTCGAGCGTACAGGGACGTATCCACAGCGTGTCCCGGAAGGGTGCCTCCGATCACTGCCGCCCCCACTTTTGAGGACAAGGTGAATCGATGAAAGCAACCGTAGCAGCCGCAATGATTACCGCCCCCGGCTCAGGCCAGGGCAAATCCATGGTGACCGCAGCACTGGCCAGACTGCACCGCAACGCCGGGCGAAAAGTCAGGGTGTTCAAACACGGACCGGACTATCTGGACCCCATGGTATTGGAAGTTGCTTCCGGGCAACCCGTGTATCAGTTGCACCCCTGGATGACCGGCGAAGACGAGTGCCGCTGGCGCTTAACCGAAGCCGCCCAGGAGGCCGATCTGATTCTGGTGGAAGGCTCCATGGGGCTTTTTGATGGCGACCCGTCCACTGCCGACCTTGCCAAACTGATGGGCATTCCCGCGCTTCCGGTTATCGATGCCCGGGGCATGGCTCAGACCTTTGGCGCCGTGGCGCTTGGGCTTGCGACATTTGATCCCGAGCTGCCGGTTTATCAGGTGATCGCCAACCGCATTGGCAGCCCCCGCCATGGGGATTTGTTGCGGGAAAGCTTGCCGGATGGCATCAGCCTGCTAGGGGCGATTCCCCGCAACGAAGCCATGAACATTCCGGACCGCCACCTGGGCCTGGTTCAGGCCGGCGAGCTGGGTGATCTGGAACAGCGCCTGGATGCTGCCGCCGAAGTGCTGACGGAGGCGGGTCTGGATGGCTTGCCGCAGCAGGTCACCCTGACCGCCGAGGCACCGCAACCGCAACCCCGGTTGCTGGAAGGCGTGCGTATTGCCATTGCCCGGGATGCGGCCTTCAGTTTTCTTTACCGCGGGAATCTGGATCTGCTGGAACAGATGGGGGCAGAGCTGACCTTCTTCTCCCCGCTGACCGATACGGCATTACCGGAGGCAGACGCCCTGTGGTTGCCCGGTGGCTATCCCGAACTGCATGGCGCCACGCTGTCCGCAAACGCACCGATGCTGGACGCGATCCGTCAGCATCACTCGGCCGGAAAGCCCATGTTGGCAGAGTGCGGCGGGTTGATGGCCTGCACGGACACACTGGTGGATAAAAACGGCGACAGCCATGCCATGCTGGGCCTGATGCCGGGCCGCGTGGAAATGGCCGGCAAATTACAGGCGCTGGGGCTGCAAAGCCTGGCTACAAAGCAGGGCGAACTGCGGGGCCACACCTACCATCATTCCCGCCTGGACACCGACTGGGTTCCCGTGGCTCGCACCCGCAAGGCCGCGGGCACCGAGGCAGAGCCGGTGTTCTGCCAAAACGGGCTAGTGGCCAGTTACTTTCACGGTTATTTTCCCTCGGCGCCGTCGCTGGTGGCCGCCATTTTCCGGGGCGAAGCCCTTCAGATACAGGAGCATCCTCATGCGTGAACGCGCCAAAAATCCGCAACGCCATGCTCAACGCATGGAAGCCAAACAGAAAATCATGCAGGAGCGCATTGCCCGTGCCCAGAAAGAACAGGGCGTATTGCTGGTGCTCACCGGTCCCGGCAAGGGCAAAAGCAGCTCCGGCTTTGGTATGGCTGCACGCTCCCTTGGCCACGGCATGAAAGTGGGTATCGTGCAGTTCATCAAGGGTGCATTCAGCACCGGGGAACAGGCGTTTTTCAGCAACCTGCCCAATGTGGACTATCACGTCATGGGCCAGGGCTATACCTGGGACACCCAGGATCGCGAAAAAGACGTCGCCGCTGCCAACGCTGCCTGGGATATCGCCGCGAAAATGCTCAAAGACGACAGCTATCACCTGGTGTTGCTGGACGAGCTCAATATTGCGCTCAAATACGATTACATCGAACTCGACCGGGTGCTGGACGACCTGCAGGGGCGGCCTGAAATGCAGCATGCTGTGGTCACCGGCCGCTCGGCACCACAGGAACTGATTGACCTGGCTGACACGGTGACCGAAATGGGCGTGGTGAAACACGCCTTCAAGGATCAGGGCATCAAAGCGCAAAAGGGCATCGAACTGTAAATGGTTACGCTGATGGTTCAGGGCACCACCTCTGACGCGGGCAAAACCACCGTGGTCGCTGCCCTTTGCCGTTGGTTGGCCCGGCAGGGTGTCTCGGTGGCGCCGTTCAAGCCTCAAAACATGGCGCTGAACAGCGCGGTCACCGTGGATGGCGGGGAAATTGGCCGTTCGACAGCCCTGCAGGCTCTGGCCTGTGGCCTTGAGCCACACAGTGATATGAACCCGGTGCTGCTGAAACCCCAGAGCGACCGCGGGGCCCAGGTGATCCTGAGGGGCCAGGTGCACGGCAACATGGATGCGTTGGATTACCATGCCTATAAGGCCGAGGCCATGACGTCGGTGCTGGCGGCCTGGAAAGCCCTCAGTCAGCGATACGATGTGATCATTGCCGAGGGCGCTGGCAGCCCGGCGGAAATTAACCTGCGCGCCAACGACATCGCCAATATGGGTTTTGCCGAAGCCGCCAACTGCCCGGTATTGCTGGTGGGCGACATCGACCGGGGTGGGGTATTTGCGCAGCTGGTCGGTACGCTGGAACTGGTGTCAGAATCGGAACAGGCCCGCACCTGCGGTTTCGTGATCAATCGGTTCCGGGGTGATAAAGCGTTGCTGGACCCGGGGCTCGACTGGCTGACCGAACGCACCGGCAAACCCGTTGTCGGCGTGCTGCCTTACCTCCACGGTTTAGTGATTGATGCCGAAGACAGTGTCAGCACCGGCGGCGACAGTGACGACGATGCGCTAAACGTCATCGTCCCGCTTGTACCGCGCATCAGCAACCACAACGATTTCGACCCGTTGCGATTGCACCCCAAAATCAACCTGCAGTTTATCGCGCCGGATCAGCCGATACCGCCGGCGGACCTGATTATCCTGCCCGGCAGCAAAAGCACCCGCACGGATCTGGCGTGGCTGCAATCGCAAGGCTGGCCGCAAGCCATCCGGAAGCACCTTCGCTACGGCGGAAAGCTCTTCGCTATTTGCGGCGGCTTCCAGATGCTGGGTAACACCGTGGAAGACCCTGACGGGCTGGAAGGCGAACCGGGAACAACCGAGGGCCTGGGTTTGCTGGATATGAGCACCCGAATGGTGGCTGGCAAGCAATTGAAGAACGTAGAGGGCTGCTTTGAAACAGCATTCGGGGGCTCGGCTGGCGCGGCTTTATCCGGTTATGAAATGCACAACGGCGTGACCCAGGGCCCGGCGCTGAACCGCGCGATGGCTTCGTTGCGGGACGGTGCTGAGGCAAGGCCCGATGGTGCAGTCAGTGACGACAATCAGATTATGGGCACCTACGTCCATGGCATCTTTGACGAGCCCGCTGCCTGCGAACAGATACTGGCCTGGGCCGGGCTGGGTGAAGGCTCACAAGCGGTGGATTATCGCCAGCACCGACTCACCCAACTGGACCGGCTGGCGGATCAGGTAGAGCAGCATCTGGACACAGGCTGGCTTCGCCAGACGCTCGGCCTGCAAGGACACTCTGAATGAGCAATGACCCGAATCGCCCATTCTCGGCGCAGGAAAAAGACGGCCTTTACCGCGCTATATTCGAACGCCGTGACGTGCGCTCGCAGTTTTTGCCGAATCCCATTCCGGACGATGTGCTGGCTCGCCTGATCGAAGCAGCCCATCACGCCCCCTCTGTTGGATTCATGCAGCCATGGGATTTTATGGTTATCGACAGCATTGACGTGCGGCAGCGGGTGTTGGAGATTTTTGATCAGGAGAATGCAAAAGCGGCGGAGCATTATCAGGGCGACCGCAATAAAACCTACCGCAGCCTGAAGCTTCAGGGCATTCTCGAAAGTCCGCTGAACCTCTGCATTACCTGCGATCGCAGCCGTGGCGGCACCCATGTGCTGGGCCGCAACTCCATTGTCGAAACCGATCTGTTCAGCACCTGCCTGGCGGTTCAGAATCTCTGGCTGGCGGCGCGAGCTGAGGGCATTGGCGTGGGCTGGGTCAGTATTCTGGATCAGGACATACTGGCTGCGACATTAAATCTGCCGGAGCATGTCTATCCATTAGCCTACTTGTGTCTGGGGTATGTCAGTGAATTCCTGCCGCATCCGGAGCTGCAGGCCAAAGGCTGGGGTTCCAGGCTGCCATTGAAGGAACTGGTTCATGGCAATACCTGGGGGCAGCCCTTGGCCAATCAGGCTTTGAGCAAAGCACTGGAAAAACCGACTAAATCTTAAAGTGATCAACAGTCTGTTTCGGTAAAGGTTCGCTTATTCGGCGTCGGCCGTCTGGTCCTCGTTCAACAAAGACGGTTTCTTGAGAGCCTTCCCGAACAGGTCCCGCTCTTCGGCAATGGCCAGCGCACACTGCTCGGCCTGCTCGTCAGACAGGTCTTTCACCCGGCCTTTGAGGAAGACCATGATTTCCTCTGACAGCTCCAGCATCTTGTCCCGGGCGTCCGCGTCAGCCTTGTTTGCAAACAGCATTTTCTCCGGGTTTTTCAATGCCATGTCCTGCCCGTCCCTCTCTGAAAAATAAAGTGCCTGTACAGCCATGTGTCTGTTCTCCTGTAAGCTTCCCGTCAGGATGTAGTGTTAGCGGGATAAATCGTTCAGCGCGAAGCCTATCACCGATACTGTATAAAAATACAGTCTCGGTTTCCCTACCAAGACGAACACCCCTAAAAACTGGATAATGGCCGGCATTGAAAAAGTGCGACACGCTGTACTGAAAAAAGCCGCGCCACATTCTCCAATTCGGGTAGTTAGTTCATGGAAATCAACGTCAATTTTCTCGACAACCTCAGGCTTGAAGCCAAGTTTGATGATTTCACTGTCGTCACCGACCAGCCCATTCGCTACAAAGGCGACGGTTCGGCGCCCAGCCCGTTTGACTACTTTTTGGCATCTTCGGCGCTGTGTGCAGCCTATTTCGTCAGGGTTTATTGCAAAGCCCGGGATATCCCGACGGATAATATCCGGCTGTCTCAGAACAACATCGTGGACCCAGAAAACCGCTACAACCAGATCTTCAAGATTCAGGTAGAACTGCCAGAGAACCTTTCCGACAAAGATCGCCAGGGCATCATGCGTTCCATCGACCGCTGCACCGTCAAAAAGGTGGTTCAGACCGGGCCGACCTTTGAGATTGAGCAGGTCGAAAGCCTGGACGAAGATGCCCAGGCTCTGCTGATGACCGCACCCGAGGGCGAAGGAAGCACTTACATCGAGGGCAAGGACCTGCCCCTGGAGCAGACCATCGCCAACATGACCGGGATTCTGGCGGATCTGGGCATGAAGATTGAAATCGCGTCCTGGCGCAACATTGTGCCCCACGTGTGGTCCCTGCACATTCGCGATGCCGCTTCGCCCATGTGTTTTACCAACGGCAAGGGTTCGACCAAAGAGAGCGCGTTGTGCTCTGCACTGGGCGAATTCATTGAGCGCCTGAGCTGCAACTTCTTCTACAACGACCAGTTCTTCGGCGAGGAGA
>Ga0307976_1000589_pt1 | contig 19794 bp, 16 predicted proteins | sample OrgLakmetagen919_FD_201836 | JGI IMG/M metagenome (GOLD analysis project Ga0307976, IMG submission 201836) | Saline water microbial communities from Organic Lake, Antarctica - #919 | ecosystem: Environmental > Aquatic > Non-marine Saline and Alkaline > Saline | place: Antarctica: Organic Lake... | reverse complement strand
CTTTTAACCGAGTGATCCCGTTGGGAAGTGTGGTGACTGTTGAGGCCAATATTTCCCGTGCTTTCAATACTTCAATGGAAGTTGTCATTGATGTGTGGATTGAAGACCGTGAAAGCGGCGAAAAAACAAAAGCCAATGACGGGATTTATACCTTTGTCGCTGTTGACAATACTGGAATGCCGGTTAAAATCCCACCGTTGAAAGTGACGACCAAACAAGAAAAAGAACGTTATGAAGCGGCTTTGCGCAGAAAGCAACTCAGCTTGGTTCTCGCTGGAAAAATGAAAGCTGACGATGCCACAGAGCTACGCGCACTTTTTATTGACGACTAATACCGATTCAACTATACTATTACGTTTATTAAATTTCGACTCTTTCATAGTCTCTCGGTATTATACCAATAATTTTTACGCAGTTTTAAAGTTTAATCTCTGAGGGTCTAATTCCCCGAAGCTTGCTTCGTACGAAGAGGAAAGTTTGAAGACCTTAGGTTTTCAATAAAAAAACTCTTTTCTTCTGAATACCTCGTATGCTTGCATCGAGGTAGTTTATTTGGTTTAGTAAGCGTAAAATTATAGAAACAGAAACAAACGAATTCTGTGTCCACAAAAGTTTCCTTTAAAGAAATCAACCGCATTGCAGTTCCCGCGATTTTTGCCGGAATTGCAGAACCGCTCATTTCCCTGACCGATATTGCGGTTATTGGAAATGTGGAAACTAATCCGGTTGAAGCTTTGGCCGCCGCCGGTCTGGTCGGTTCGTTTTTATCGGCATTGATCTGGGTTGTTGCGCAGACAAAATCGGCCATATCGTCTATCGTTTCTCAATATCTGGGCGCTAATCGGCTCAATGCTGTCAAAACCTTGGTACCGCAAGTACTGGTTTTTAATTTGCTGCTGAGCATCGGTATATATTTTGCCACCAGTTTTTCTGCCGAATGGATTTTTTCCCTTTACGACGCCGACGGAAAAATATTGCAATATTCCCAAGATTACTATACAATTCGTGCTTTGGGTTATCCACTCACCTTGGTCACCTTTGCTTTATTTGGGATTTTCCGCGGTTTGCAAAACACGCTCTGGGCAATGAAATGCAGTTTGATCGGCGCGGCAGTCAATGTTGTATTAGATTATGCTTTCGTTTATGGGATTGAGGGTTTTATTCCGGCAATGCACTTGCAAGGCGCGGCTTATGCCAGTTTGATTGCACAAGCCACAATGTTGATTTGCGCTTTTTATTTTTTCTTCACAAAAACACCTTTTCACTTAAAGCTCAGTTTTAGCATCAATCCAAGGATGAAGCCGCTCTTGCTGATGGCCGGAAACTTGGTCATTCGCACGTTAGCTTTGAATTTTGCCATCTTTCTCGCCAATCGTTATGCCACCGGTTATGGCGAAAACTTTATTGCGGCGCAGAGTATTTTGATGAATATCTGGTTGTTTTTTGCATTTTTTATCGATGGTTATGCCAATGCTGGGAATGCTTTGGGCGGCAGGTTAATAGGTTCAAAAGATTACAGCCGGCTTTGGAATTTGAGCAAGGATATTTGTAAATATGCTGTTATTATTGCCCTCGTTCTCGATGCCGGATGCCTTCTTTTTTACGAAGAAATCGGATTGATTTTTAATAATGATGCCGCTGTGATGGCCCTCTTTACACAGGTGTTCTGGCTTGTTTTGGCAATGCAGCCCATCAACGCGATTGCCTTTATGTTTGACGGAATTTTTAAAGGCCTTGGTGAAGCATCACTTTTGCGCAATATTTTACTCGCCGCAACTTTTCTGGGATTTACCCCAGCCCTGCTCATCGCCGATTATTTTGGGCTTCAGCTCTATGCGATTTGGATCGGTTTCTTGGTATGGATGCTGGTGCGCAGCGTGCCGCTGGTGATTTATTTTAGAAAGAATTACCTAAAGCAGTGAGATAAGGTTAGGCTTCAAAAATCTGTACTAGCTAATTTTCCCCACAATCAGCTCAGCCGTTCGCTGACTCGCACCTGGGCCACCTAGTTTTTTCTTCAACCGGCGGTAATTTTCAAAAATATGTTGGCGTTCTGTGTCCTCTAAGATGAGATCGAGTTCACTTTTGAGGTTTTTGACTTTAAAATCACCTTGAATCAGCTCTTTCACTACTTCGCGGTCCATAATTAAATTGACCAAAGAAATAAAATCCAGGTCTATAATGCGTTTTGCTATGTTATAAGAAATAAAACTTCCTTTATAGCAAACGACTTCCGGTACGTTAAAAAGAGCGGTTTCTAAAGTCGCCGTTCCAGAAGTAACCAAAGCTGCTGTGGAATGTGCCAGTAAATCATAGGTTTTGTTATCCAGCAAAAAGACATTTTGCTTTTTAATAAAAGGTGCATAAAATTCAGCTTCTTGGCTGGGCGCGCCGGCAATTATAAATTGATAATCGGGATAGTGATCTACCACTTTTAGCATCGTCGCCAGCATTTTTGAAATTTCCTGCTTTCGGCTGCCGGGCAAAAGCGCAATGATGGGTTTATTGGGCAGATTGTGTGTCTTTAAAAACCCATTTTCACTGATTTCTTTGCGTTGTTCAATTGCATCGAGAAGCGGATGGCCCACGAAATGGACCGGAAAGTTATGTTTGCCTTCGTAAAACTTTTTTTCAAAAGGCAAGATCACATACATTTCATCGATATCGCGTTTGACGGCTGTGATGCGGTTTTCTTTCCAAGCCCATAGTTGTGGTGAAATATAGTAATGTGTGCGAAGGCCTTTTTTTCGGGCCCATTTTGCAATGCGGAAATTAAATCCGGGATAGTCTATAAAAATGAGAACATCAGGTGAAAATTGTTCGATGTCTTTTTTACAATATGAAATGTTTTTAAAAATGGTGCGCAAGTTCATCACCACTTCAGAAAACCCCATAAACGCGAGCTCGCGGTAATGCTTTACCAAGGTGCCACCGGCTTTTTCCATCAAATCCCCACCCCAAAACCGAAAATCGGCCTCGGGATCCTTTTGCTTAAGGGCCTTCATCAAATTGGAAGCGTGTAAATCACCGGAAGCTTCGCCTGCTATCAAATAATATTTCATCCGAAAATTGAACCTATTTCTAAAATCATTACGGCGATTGCTGCAATCAGCGTTGCCAATAAAACCCCGCGTGAACGGTAAATTTTCTTCTTTTTGAGAAATACAAAAAATGGTAAAAAATTAAAAATTGCGCCCAGACCGATTATATTTCCCAGAACACCCTCGCGGAAAGCATCGGCGAGGGCGGTTTCAAATTCTTTATCGATAAAAAATTGAACATAGAGGAACATACCGGCAACATTAGCGATGAGTCCCACGAGCAGTCCGATGCCTATTTGTTTTGCGATCATTATAAATCCCAGTTTTTGAGTTTGTCAATTGCGCTATATGCAGTCAAGTCAAATTGAACCGGCACCACAGAACAGTAGCCTTCTTCTAAAGCCGCTTCATCAGTATCTTTTCCTTCATCCTGGTTCACAAAACTTCCGCTGAGCCAATAATAGTTTTGACCTTGGGGGTTTTGACGTCGCTCAAAAGCCTCTGTCCAATGGGCATTGGCTTGCCGCCCGATTTTAATGCCCTTAATCTCCTCAGCTGTCAATTTTGGAATGTTCATATTGAGCACAACCCCTTTTGGCAAGCCTTCTTTTAAAACCTGCCGGGTTATTTTTTTTATTTCTGCAGAAGCAGGTTCAAAATCAGCATCAAAAGAATAATCCAGCAGTGAAAAACCAATTGCTGGAATCCCTTCAGTACCAGCTTCCACAGCGGCACTCATCGTTCCTGAATAAATCACATTGATGGAAGAATTAGAACCGTGATTAATCCCACTGACACAAATATCGGGCTTGCGGCCCATGATTTCCTGAGTGGCAATTTTAACGCAATCTACCGGTGTTCCTGAACATCGGTATTCGCGATGGGTTTCCCTTTTGTCGAGTTTCACTTCATCGCAATATAATATGTCATTGACGGTGATAGCGTGGCCCATTCCACTTTGGGGTTTGTCTGGTGCGACCACGACAACTTCACCAATTTCTTTCATCAGTTTGATCAAATGCCGGATTCCAGGGGCAAAAATACCGTCGTCATTGGTGACTAAAATCAGCGGTTTAACTTTATCTGTCATTGGTTTTCTAAAATTGAAAGTTAATTAAAAAAATACACCCACAAAATTAAGCTTTTCACGATTCACAGCCGTTAAGTTTCTTTTAATAATATAAGTGTAAAAAAAACAGTAATTTTACCCGATTGAAACGCAAAAGTTACAAATACCTGTTTTACAATTTTCTGGCACGGTATTTCGACAATATATAACGGTTTATTAGTTAATGAAATTATTAAAATATATGAAAAGGAATTATCACATTGCCCTGTTGGGTCTTCTGCTCGCGGTGGCTTCTTGCAGTTTTACCACAAATAATAAAATTGATCCCGATCCAGGTGATGGTAAAGATGAAATTTTAATCGAACTCGTTAACTTGGTTTTGAGCCGTTATCACTATCAGCCCAAGGAAATAAATAATGATTTTTCTAATTTGGTTTATCAAGATTACCTAAAAGGAATTGATGCGCGGAAACGCTTTTTCCTTCAAAAAGATATTGACGAATTTGAAGCTTACAAGGAATCGATCGATGATCAAATTAAAGAGGGAAGCATTGTGTTCTTTGATGAGACCTATAACCGCTTGATGGAACGAATGGAACAAACGCGGTCATATTATGATACCATTCTAGCAGAACCTTTTGATTTTTCCAAAAATGAGGAAATCAATACAGATTATAAAAACATAGACTACGCCAAAACAGAAGGGGAATTAAAAAAGCGCTGGGAAGAGCAATTGAAATTCAGCACGCTGTCCACCTTTTATGAATTGAAAGAGCAGGAAAAATTAAAGGTTAAAAACCGTGAGGATTATTCGGCAAAAACTGATGCTGAATTGGAAAAAGAAGCCCGCGAGACAACCCAAAAAAGTTTAGATCAATACTATAACCTCAATGACGATTTAGACCGCGAAGATTGGTTTGGGATTTATGTCAATTCCATTGTTGAAGGTTTCGATCCGCACACGGCATATTTTGCACCGAGGGAAAAAGAGCGGTTTGATATTCAAATGTCCGGCAGTCTTGAAGGAATAGGCGCGAGGCTTCAAAAAAAGATGGACGATATCAAGGTCGTTGAATTGATTTCCGGTGGGCCGGCCTGGCGCGGCGAAGAGCTGGAAGTTGGTGATTTGATCAAAAAAGTAAAACAGGAAGATGAAGAGAACGCCGTGAGTATTGCAGGAATGCCGATGGATGATGCTGTTGAACTGATCAAAGGCCCGAAAGGCACAAAAGTAACTTTAACGGTCAGAAAAGTGGATGGGACCCTTGAAACGATTGAGATTGTCAGGGATGTGGTAGAAATTGAAGATACTTATGCGAAAGCATCCATGGTCAAGAAAAACGGGAATACCTTTGGTTTGATCAACCTACCAAAATTTTATTTTGATGCCCAAGATCCCCAAGCAAGAAACGCTGCCAGTGATATTGAGAAAGAGGTCAAAAAATTGAAAGATCAAAACATGGAAGGTTTGATCATTGATTTGCGGAACAATGGCGGTGGCTCGCTGTCCACAGTTATTGATATTGCCGGCCTGTTTATCGAAAAAGGCCCCGTTGTTCAAGTGCGCGGCCGCGATGGAAACCGCAATATTTTAAAAGATGAAGACCCTTCAATTTTGTACCACGGGCCGCTTGTGATTTTGGTCAACGAACTTTCTGCTTCAGCTTCAGAGATCCTTGCAGCAGCTATGCAAGATTATGACCGCGCAGTAATTATTGGAAGTAAGCAGACTTATGGAAAAGGAACGGTGCAAAATTTATTGAATCTGAACAAAATGATGCGCAGCAATAAATTTGGGAAAATGGGAACGCTCAAAATGACCACTCAAAAATTTTATCGCATAAATGGTGGTTCCACGCAATTGAAAGGTGTTCACAGTGATGTTGTTGTTCCAGACCGCTACAGTTATATCGATATTGGTGAACGTGATATGGACAACCCGCTTCCTTGGGATCAAATTGAAAAAGCAGATTATGACACTTGGAAAGGCTATTCAAACTTTGAGCAGACCATGGATGAAAGTCAAAAGCGAATGAAAATTAACAAACAAATCAGTTTAATTCGTGAAAGTGCGCAATGGATCAAAAAACAACGCAGCCAGAATGTTTATCCATTGAATTATAATGATTATGCAAATGAAATGACTGAAAATGACAGCACCGCAAAGCACTTTGATAAAATCCTGGATTATAAAACAGATCTCACATTCAAATCCTTGCCCGATGAAAAGCGACGTTTTGTGCAAGACACCACTTTAGAGATGAAGCGGGAAAATTGGCATAAAAATTTGAGCGGCGATGTTTATGTCGAGGAATCCATTAAAGTTTTGGAAGATTTAATTCCAGAAGCTAAAAGTGAAAAAGTTGCCAATGTGAAAGAAGACTAAATTTTGAGCACTACTTCACGATCGCTTTCTCAACTTGCGCTTCATCGGTTCAAAAAGAACTTTTGGGGCGTTTTGAGTTTTGCTTACATCTGCCTGTGCACACTGGCGGCTATTTTTGCTTATACATTTATTCCCGATAATTCACGGGATGCAAATCAAATGCATTTGCCCATTCATTCGAAAGCCCCTGGTTTTAGCGTGGAAATGTTGCACATTCCATCCAGTCAAAAAAGTGGTGAAAGTTGGCTCAGTCGTCAGTTTTTTGGGACCCAAAACCCGGGGACCGAAATAGCGATCAGTGATTATAAAATAGATGCAAACCAGCTCACAATTTATCCTTATTCCCGTGGTGGAAAAGAAGCCTTGGCAAAAACCTATAAAATCAGTGAAACCTTCCCCAGGGGCACAGCGCTTAAAAAAATCGAAAATGACTTTATCGAAAGCCGTTATTTTATTTTGGGCACCGATAAATATGGACGTGATATGCTCAGCCGGTTGATTTTGGGAATGCGCATTTCGCTTTCCATAGGTTTTGTAGCTGTGGCCATTTCCTTGATAATCGGGATTAGCTTGGGTGCATTTTCAGGATATTTTTCCGGTGCATTCGATAATGCGATTATGTGGCTGATCAATGTTACCTGGTCAATCCCGACCTTGCTTCTTGTTATTGCTATTACTTTAGCCCTGGGCAAAGGCTTTTGGCAGGTTTTTATTGCCGTCGGCCTGACGATGTGGGTTGAGGTGGCGCGCGTTGTCCGTGGGCAGGTGAAAAGTGTAAAGGAAATGCAATATGTTACCGCTGCCCGCACTTTGGGTTTTAAAAACCTGCGCATTATCAGAAAACATATTTTGCCCAATGTCCTCGCACCGGTAGTGGTTATTTCTGCGGCTAATTTTGCATCGGCAATCCTTGTGGAAAGTGGGTTGAGTTTTTTGGGAATTGGCGCCCAACCACCGATGCCCAGTTGGGGCGCGATGATCAAAGACCATTACAGCTATATTATTTTGGGAAAACCATATCTTGCCCTTGTTCCAGGCCTGGCGATTATGAGTTTGGTGATGGCGTTTATGTTGATGGGAAACGCCCTGCGCGATGCGTTTGACGTCAAGGCCGGTTAAAAATGATTTATTTTGATTCCTATGGTTTGTACTGTTATGGTTTTTACTTAAAAATTTTGGTGTTTTATTCAGCCTTGTCGCCATTGAGGTGGGCTTTTGGGGTTAGGGGCCAAAATAAAACAACAAAAATTCAATTATTTAAGCCTTTCTGGCAATGCAGTTGTAATTGAATTTTCTATTTCTAAACTAAATAAAATTTTACCCAATCAAGTTTTACTAACTTTAAAGAAAAAATTATGTCCAGTCTATTTTCTAAAATAATCAGTGGCGAATTGCCCAGTCACAAGATTCACGAAACCGATGAATTTTTGGCTTTTCTCGATATTGAGCCCAATGCAAAAGGCCACACTTTATGCATTCCCAAAAAAGAGGTCGATAAAATTTTTGATCTCGATGAAGAAATCTATCGCGGTCTGATGGAATTTTCCCGGACAGTGGGAATGAAATTGGAAAAAGCAATAGCTTGCAAGCGCGTGGGGATTGCTGTTGTCGGCCTGGAAGTTCCGCACGTTCACGTCCATTTAATTCCGCTGAATTCCATGAGCGAAATGACGTTTCAGTCAAAAGTGGAAATGAGCCAGGATGAACTGGCCAAAACCGCTGAAAAGATTAGAAAAGAGTTTTAAAACCATTTCAAATATAATTTTATGAAGTTAGCAATTGTCGGCGTAACTGGCCTTGTCGGACAAACGATGCTGCAAGTCCTCACCGAACGTAATTTTGAAATTGATGAATTAATTCCTGTTGCTTCAAAAAAATCAATGGGAAGGGAGGTCAATTTTAAGGATAAAAAATATAAAGTAACCAATTTAGAGACTGCTTTGGAACTAAGACCGGATATTGCGCTGTTTTCAGCAGGTGGATCGATTTCTAAAGAGTGGGCGCCAAAGTTTGCCGAAGTGGGAACGCGGGTCATTGATAATTCATCGGCCTTTCGGATGGATCCCACAAAAAAATTGATCGTGCCTGAAATCAATGCCCGGGAAATCACCGATGCGGATAAAATTATCGCCAATCCCAACTGCTCGACAATCCAACTGGTGATGGCGCTGAAACCATTGCACAATTTTTACAAGATAAAACGCGTGATCGTTTCTACTTATCAATCTATTTCCGGAAGTGGGTCAAAGGCCGTTAATCAATTTGAAAATGAAATCAAAGGTGAAAAGGGCGAAATGGCCTATCCTTATCCCATTCACAAAAATGCCATTCCGCACTGTGATGTGTTTCAGGAAAACGATTACACCAAAGAGGAAATGAAACTCACTGATGAGACCAAAAAAATTCTGGGGGATGATTCCGTTCTTGTTTCCGCAACTGCGGTGCGCATTCCTGTTGTCGGGGGGCACAGTGAGGCGGTGAATATCGAATTTGAAAACGAACCCGATATAAAGACAGTCAAAAAATTGTTGAGTGATTTTTCAGGTATTTTTCTACAAGATCAACCCGACACCAATACTTATCCTATGCCATTTTTTGCTAAGGGGAAAAACGATGTTTTTATCGGAAGGGTTCGTAAAGACCATTCTCACCCGAAAGCAATAAATATGTGGATTGTTACTGATAATTTGCGAAAAGGCGCTGCGACAAACGCTGTTCAAATAGCTGAAAAATTAGTAGAGAAGCCGTGGTCTAAAGTGATTTAGGATCCTGAAAAGATTTAGAAACGATAAAAACAAAACCCCGCTGAAAAATTTCATCGGGGTTTTTGAGTGATTTTCTGATAAATGCTTTATCCTTTTGTCGATGCCGACATATATTCCCTTTTCATAAGGGCAATGTTTTCAAGGGAAATCCCTTTTGGGCATTCAGCTTCACAGGCTCCAGTGTTACTGCAATTTCCAAAGCCTTCCATTTCCATTTGATCAACCATTCCCATCACGCGGTCAGTAGCTTCAATTTCACCTTGTGGTAAATGTCTGTACTGCGCAATTTTTGCCGAAGTAAACAGGGCAGCGCTGGCATTTTTACAGGCCGCAACACAAGCTCCACAACCAATGCAGGTTGCCGCATTAAATGAATCATCGGCATTTTGCTTTTCGATGGGAATGCTGTTGGCGTCCTGTGTATTTCCAGAGGTGCCCACCGAAACATAACCGCCGGCCTGCTGGATGCGGTCAAAAGCAGAGCGGTCAATAACCAAATCCTTGATAACCGGAAAGGCATTGGCTCGAAAGGGCTCAACAACGATTGTATCGCCGTCGTTGAATTTTCGCATATGCAGTTGGCACGTGGTCACTAAGCGGTCGGGACCGTGGGGTTCGCCGTTGATTTGCATTGAACAGGATCCACAAATTCCCTCACGGCAATCGTGGTCAAATTCAATGGTTTCTTTTCCTTTGGCCACAAGCTTTTCATTGAGCATATCCATCATTTCGAGAAATGACATATCGGTTTCAACCCCATCGATATCATAATCGACGAGTTTACCTTTTGCTTCGTAATTGGCTTGACGCCATATTTTTAGGTTTAACTTCATAGCTTCGCTATTTTGAGTTACTAAGTTACTGAGTTACTCATTATTGAGTTAACTAAGTTTACTTTTTACTTTTTAAATATTTAATATATCCATTTAAGATTAAGAGGGTTTTATTATGCAGCTCTCTTAATTCTTTTAAATCTTGTTCAGTAATATAATTTTCATCGAAAGCAACAATGGTGTGATCTAAAGATTCATTTAAAGAGCCTCTAGATATTCTGCAAAACTGAATATTCTCCTGAAAATGATAACGTCCAAAACCTTCGGCAATATTGTTACCAACAGAACGCGAGGATCGTCTTATTTGTGACTTTAATTCATATTTCTCAGATGCCGGAAATTTTGGAATAATATTATCCTTAACAAGATTTCTGAAACGTTTTGCTTCTTTCCAACATGCTAAATCTTCAAAACTTTTAAAAGTTGCCATAATATCCGAATAACTGAATAACAAATAACACTATAACTTATTTATAGCTTCTCGTCTTCAGTTCAATATTTTCAAAAATCAATTCCTCTTTGTGCATTTTTGCTTCGCTGGGTTTTCCAGTGTATTCCCAAGCGGCGACATAGCGGAAATTTTCATCATCGCGCTGCGCTTCGCCATCTTCAAATTGATATTCTTCCCTAAAGTGGCATCCACAGGATTCATCGCGTTCCAGTGCGTCGCGGGCAAAAAGTTCACCGAGCTCCAAGAAGTCGGCAACGCGGCCGGCTTTCTCCAGTTCAGCGTTTTTATCAGCTGCTTTACCTGGGATTCTTACATTTTTCCAAAAGCTATTGCGAAGTTCGTGAATTTCATCAATGGCCTCTTTCAAATCTTTGGCATTCCGCGACATTCCGCATTTGTTCCACATAATTTGCCCAAGCCTTTTATGAAAAGAATCTACAGATTGATCACCATTGACATTCATCAAGCGGTCAATGCGTTCTTGAACTTCTTTTTCCACTTTATCAAATTCTTCGGTATCGCTTGAAATTTGACCGGTTTTGATGTCATTGGACAGATAATCCCCGATGGTATATGGCAAAACAAAATAACCGTCAGCCAGACCTTGCATCAGTGCCGAAGCCCCAAGGCGGTTTGCCCCGTGATCAGAGAAATTGCATTCGCCAATGGCATAACAGCCATCAATGGTGGTCTGTAAATTATAATCGACCCAAAGGCCACCCATTGTATAATGGACCGCAGGGAAAATCATCATCGGCGTTTCGTAAGGGTTTTTATCAGTGATTTTATTATAGATCTCAAAGAGGTTTCCATATTTATTCTCTACCGCTTCATCGCCAAATTTTTTGATTTGTTTATCAGATGGATTCTTGATGTTTTCAGAAAAACAGTGTTCTTTTCCATAGCGTTCAATTGCTGTTGCAAAATCCAAGAAAACAGCTTGACCTGTTTTGTTCACGCCAAAGCCTGCATCGCAACGTTCTTTCGCGGCGCGGGAAGCGACATCCCGCGGAACGAGGTTTCCGAAACTGGGGTAGCGGCGTTCGAGATAATAATCGCGGTCATCAGCTTTTATATCTGTGGGGTCGAGTTCGCCTTTTTGGACTTTTTCCGCATCCTCTTTATTTTTTGGCACCCATATCCGACCGTCGTTCCTAAGGGATTCGGACATCAAAGTTAATTTTGATTGGTGTTCTCCGGTCACCGGAATGCAGGTTGGGTGAATTTGAGTATAGCACGGATTGGCAAAATAAGCCCCTTGTCTGTGGGCTCGCCAAGCCGCCATTACGTTACTTCCCATAGCATTGGTCGAGAGATAGAACACATTTCCATAACCTCCGGAAGCCAAAACCACGGCATGTGCCGAATGGCGTTCGATTTCACCAGAAACTAAATTCCGGGCGATAATCCCACGGGCTTTTCCATCGACTTTAACGAGGTCCATCATTTCATGGCGGTTAAAAGACTGAATGTGGCCGCGGTTGATTTGGCGGTTCATTGCAGAATAAGCGCCGAGCAACAATTGCTGTCCAGTCTGGCCTTTAGCATAAAAAGTTCTGGAAACCAGCACTCCGCCAAAAGAGCGGTTGTCCAATAACCCGCCATATTCTCGGGCAAAAGGAACGCCTTGGGCCACGCACTGGTCAATGATATTTCCAGAAACCTCGGCCAGACGATAAGTATTTGCCTCGCGTGAACGGTAATCGCCACCTTTCACTGTGTCATAAAACAAGCGGTAATCAGAGTCGCCATCACCTTGATAATTTTTTGAAGCATTGATTCCGCCTTGAGCCGCAATTGAGTGCGCGCGCCGTGGTGAATCTTGATAACAAAACGTTTTCACATTATAACCGAGTTCAGCAAGCGTCGCGGCCGCACTTCCGCCGGCAAGCCCAGTTCCCACCACAATGACGTCAATATTACGTTTGTTGGCAGGATTGACCAGGTTAATATTATTTTTGTGATTTTTCCACTTTTCGTCAAGTGGTCCATCGGGTATTTTTGAATCTAAAACAGACATAATCTTACGGTGTTATAGTTGAGTGAAAAAATGATAAAGGGCAATAAAAATAAACCCTAGCGGAATTATTATAGCGTAAGCCTTTGTAAAACCCTTCAGGCCTTTTGAATATTTATTGTTCCAGCCAATGGATTGAAATGAGGAAGCAAAACCGTGAAGCAAGTGCAACATCAAGAACACAAATGCGATGACATAGAGCCCAGTTCTAATGGGGCTTTCAAATTTAGCCCGAACCTCTGGATAGTAACGCGCGGCATCAGGACCGTTGCTTTCAATATATTTGTGGATCAGTTCCGGCACCCAGAAATCATAAAAGTGAAGCCCGAGAAAAGCTAAAACCACGAGACCGGACCAGATCATATTTCGCGACATCCAGCTAGAGTTGCTCCCCCCGTTATAACTCGCATATTTGATGCTTCTGGCAGTGCGGTTTTGATATTCCAGCACGAACCCCATCACAAAGTGAAAAACCACACCGATAATTAAAATGGGCTGCAAAATGGCCTGCACTATAAAATTAGTGCCCAAAAAATGAGAAAAGTTGTTGAAAATTTCTGCACCGATAACCGAGGTAAAATTGACCGTCAAGTGCTGTAAAAGAAAGATAACTAAAAAAAGGCCCGATAAAGCCATAGCGAACTTTTTCGCCACCGAGGAATTTAAAAATCCACCCATTTGTTTTTGTTTTATTGAAATTTACTACAAAACTAAACTTAAGCCGTTTCAAATACAAATTTTGTGAGAGCTTTCAGTTTATTTAGAATTGATTTAATTTAAAAGCTTAGTATATTTCCCAATTTAGACGGTGAATGGGGTGGGAACTTACTTTTGAGCGATGTTGAATCCAGTGCGTTATAAAAATGCTGAATTATGCTCAAAGTTCATTTTTCGACTTCAGCTTTTCAAAACACCGATGGGCTCAAGACTTTCCAAAATTGAGGGCTTATACCAATTCCAATTTTAAAATTGCGTGAAAATTATTGATGTAATGCCGAGAGACTAAAAAAAGAGTTGAAGCTTAATTATCGTATATAGTATAGTCGATTCGGTATTATAACTTTTCCCGTAAACTGTTGAAGAATTTTAAAAACACAATAAGGTGCAAGTTTAGTCAAATTTCTAGGATTTTTTTAATGTTGGATTTTGATTAAAAATCATTACAAAAGCGATTTAAGGCGTTTTTTATTTTGAGTTTTAAAAAACCATAAATCCCGAAACAGTAATACAAAATTGAATTCTGATCCAATAGCATAGTCTAAAATTCTGTACGGGGCATAGCTTTGAATATAAATTAAAAGCCGCGTTTTAGTGATATGCGCATTAGTATTAGCACTAATGCTTTTAAGGTTTTTTTGAAGGTGTTCTGCGCTCTTATGAGGTTAAACAAATAGGGGAAGCGGTCACAATCATCAAAGATGAAATGGCTTTTTTGACTACGGTTGCCTTACTGGCAAAAAGGGTGGGGCTGAATGTAAACAAGCTACAGGATGGTTTTCAAAGCATATATAACGACACGGTCAATGGTTATGTGCAAAAAACGCGTTTGGAAATAGCGAGAAACCTTTTGATGATCACTGAATTCAATATTTCAGAGATCGTAAGGAAAATAGGCTTGTCAAGTAAAAGTTATTTCTCAAAAATTTTCAAAGAAGAATATCAGATATCCCCTTCAGAATTTCGTCGCAACCGAAAAGAGGCCAATAAAGCTACCGCGGATAAAATGTAAAGGGTTTAATTTTCGTTTGAAAAATTTAAAAAGAACAATCCCTAAAATTCTTTCCGAAGCCATTCCGAATCGATCAGGTTTAGAACCAGTTCCACCTTGAAATGCCGCATATAACTTCACAATTGCGGCGTCGATTAGCAAGACAACATTCTGGTGCTCTTTCCAGATGCACCTAACGCCTAATCCCAAACACCATATTATTGCAAAGGCCGCAAAGCCCACTACTATTTTAGTTCCAAAGGGCTCTTCATCTTCATCCTAAAACAAATCTACTTCCAATTATTCAGTTTCCCAAACTTTAAGCCCAACCATCCCGAGGTATTTCTTTTTAAAACGAAGTTTAAAAGCCCTCGTGCCATCAATACGGGGTTCCAGCATTTTATTAAGGATGTGATAATTGACGTTTTGCTTATTATCTTTGTTTACGCCGTAACGCAGAACCACTTCCTTTTCCGGGGTCAGGTTTTCAAAGCTTACCAAGACCCCGTTTTCGGGAAGCAGAATTTTTTGTTCGAGTTCAAAATCCTTTAATCCGTTTCCGGAACCTAGCGTAAAAACCGAATTTTTTCCAAGCAGTGCTTTTTTAAGGTTTTTTGTTTCTGGGTTGAATTTATGGAGGTAAATACGGATTTTTGCCTCCTCGCCATTATGCTTGGTTTTGATCTTGGCAATAATTGTGCTAATGTAGATTTTACCTTTTGAACGCGGGTTTTCTACAAAAACAGAGGCAAAGCTTTTTTGATTAATAGGAAAACGCTTGGTGGGCAGAAATGAACGCCGCAATTTGTGATAACCAATTTCGTTTTCATTGAGTTTACTATTGATCACAACCCCTTCCAGTTGATTTTCCAAAGGTTGAAGAAAAACGGTATCTGTTTTTCCGCTTAGCTGTAGTTCTCTTAAGTGATAACCAGGGCAGCCAATAATCGCTCTAGCCTTACCGGTAAAAAAAAATTTTCCTTCTTCATCCGTAAGTTGACTTTTGGCTTCATTTTTAAAAACCACTTTAGCATAAGCTATGGGTTTTTTGCTTTCTGCGTTGGCAGCAATAATCACATTCTGTCCAAACGTGGTAAACGTTTGAAAATAAATGAAAACAAACATAAATAATAAAAAACAGTAATTCATAAACGGTTTTTTTAAAAAAACTGCCACGATCAGAAACCATGGCAGTTTCAATTTAAAATTGATTAATCACAGGAGAGGACTTCAAAGTGACTGTATGAAGTTCCCACATCAAGCCAAAAACGATAAGAATGAACCTGATAATCTTGACATTGACAGGATTGTTCTTCTGTGCCACATTCATAAGTATTCCCGTGAGACCCGTACGTACGGTGGTGTGAGGTGTGCACTACGTCAATTAATGGCGGAGCCATCCACCCGACTGGGCATAGGTTTTTATAGCTTAATTAGTTTTATGTTCTTTTCTGTTTGTTCTGTTTTAATTTTTATAAAGTAAACACCAGACGATAAATCATTCACTTCATACTTTTCTGAGATTGAAAACTGTTTAATTTTTTTGCCAGAAATATTATATAATTCTATTGTTTTTATATCAAGGCTGGTTAAATTATCAATCTTGAAATAATCAGTAGTGGGATTTGGATAAACCTTAACTTTAGATGAACTGAATTCGTCTAAGCTTAAGTCTTCTTGAATGATTATTGTTGTCTCATTATTAGTAACTATAGCAGCATTATAATCAAAATAAATATTAGCTTCATTACTAAAACTATCTCCAACATTTAAAGTAGGTAAGGTTTTTATTTTAAATAAGATATAACCATCGTTGTTGGCATCATCAAAAGGTAATTGTATGTTTTCAAAAATAAACTCTACTTCATTCCCATTTTTGATTCTTGTGTAAAAATCGTGACTTGCATTTAGTGGAATTAAAGAAAATAAATCATATTTTGTTGTATCGATAACATCTTTTACAACTACATTAACAGCATTAGTGCTTCCTGTATTTTCAAATCTTATTAAATAATGAATGTATTTTCCAACTTGGTCAGGTGTTATGGTTTCACCTTCTATACAAGTTTTGTCATTTGGATCATAAGAGTTTACTACTTCTTGGTTTAGATTTATTGTGTTATCATTAGGTGTTTCATCAGAAGAGATAGGATTAATTGTAGCAGAATAATTAAGGGAGTCACCTCCATTTAAGGGAAAGTTAGTATCGGTTGGTGTATTCAATGTCATTGTGAAACTTATTTCTCTTGTTTCAAATGGTTGTAAGTTTGAATAATTCCATATTAAACTACCTGTTGCTTGAGAATCGGCTATTGGATTTGAAGACAATAGATTCATATAATTATCATCAAATGCAAAATCTATACTACCTGATAGTGTTGTATTGCCTTTATTCTTATAGATAATTTTATAATCTGTCTCAAAACCAGGTCGGGCAGCTTCAAGAGGTATAATAATAACTTCTAAATCGTTGTGAACTCCATTTGGTGTAATGCAGAAATCTTGTATATATGGGCTTGCATCTGTAGGGAAATTCAAATTAAAACTTGATGGATTAATTGTCCAATAATCTGATTCAATAAGCTGACTACTAAATATGTGATTTCCTTCTGGTAACGTGTAAAAATACTCGTTTAAATTGTTTACATAAAAACTATCTGAATTTGTATTATCTGTAACTGTAAACTGTACGTCAAAAATAGGGCCAGTGGTATATGGTAAACAACCAGTACCTAGATCTACTAAAATATTTCCTGTTATTTCGTAATAATCTCCTCCTAAAACAAATGTACAATAGGGGTGTATGACTGCTGGAGAATCAGTATTTCCAAACCCACTTTCTACAACATTCATCTCATCACTATCAACACATATAAACTGAATATCGGTATCGTAACTACTGTAAAAATATTGTAGTGTATTACCATTTTTCAAATTAAGTTCAGTAAGACTGCTGGATGATAAAGAAATGCGTTCTGACTCGACTGTAGATAAATCCATTGGGACACCAGTTGATAAATCCTGAAATGTTAAAAATCTTAAACCTCCAATATTTGTTAAACTTATCTGGTCTGAAGTAACATTGCCTATAAAAAGTGAATTATTTAAATAAGAATCTATATAAGTGAAATTACAATTATGAATATTTATAGATTCATTTATAAACCATAATTCTAAATCTCCAATTGCAACATTATTGTTACTTAAAGAAAATGAATTAACTCCCCGAATTTCTATATCCTTTAAATCTTGATTGCTAAATATCAAATCTAAATTAGAAGGAATATTATTGTTATATCCATCTTGAATAAAATCTATTTTTTCTAAATAAGTAGAAGCTTCACTTCCTACTATAGAGTGTAGATTATCAGTATATCTAAAATGAAATTCTTCTAACAAAGTACAATTTGAAATATCTATACTAGTGCCAATAAACTCATCAATTGTTAGGTACTTCAGAGCTGGCATTCCAGATAGATTTAATGAAGAATAGTCTCCGTCAAGTATCCGTAGCTCTTCAAGGTTATTATGAGTTCCAAAAATTAAATTATCAGTTAAATGACTACTTTGAACTCTTACATATTCTAGATTTGGTAGATTAGTCAGATCAAAAAGAGGATTGTTAAAACCAACATTTTGTAGTTCGAAATGTGTTAATAAGGGATTGTCGAATGTAAAACTATCAATACTTGAGGATAGTTTAAGTGTTTGTAAGGATTGCCAAATACTAAAATCTAATTGGTTTATATCTATAGTTGTTACTTCCAAAAATATTAGATCACTAAAATTTTCAAAGCCTCCTAAATCTTCAATATTATGGGCTAGAGAGTTGAATTTAAAACGTGATACCTGTTGAGCTTCGCTTAATTGAATTTGATTATCATTGTTGAAATCGGCAGTAGAGTCAAAAACGCCATCGCCATCAGTATCTACGCAAAGTTTTGTAGTTAGATAAGTTAGTAAATCAGGATCACTAAATGTAATATTTTGACTAAATCCTAATACTGAAAACAATAGTAAACAATAAGTAATTTTTTTCATTCGATTTTGTTTAAATGTTATAATATCTGTTTTGGACGATTCAAACTTATGCCCAACGTTTGGTATAAGCGCAGTAGCGGGATTGACGTACGAACCATTCGGTTTATAACTGATTTTCAATTTGTAAAATTACTTTTGATTAAGCACTAACTCCGCTATTGCGCTTATACATTGTTGTGTGGCGTATTTTGTTTCAAATGTTCAAAATCCGAATTCGTTAATATTCTTATCTTACAATTCTTTTTTTCATTCAAATCGTGGACTTTTTGGATTTTTGACCAACCAAAGTCAGCTCCTATAATTACATAATCCAATTTACTACTTATTCCAGATTTTATAATGCCTCCGTTTCGTGCAATAAATTCTTTTGCAACATTTCGGTCAGTCGTTATTTCTCCAGTGAAAATGAAAGCTTTGTCTTTGATTTCCATTTTCTCAATTTCTCCTTTGTCAAGTGAGTATGCTTGAACATAATCGAGATTTTGGTTTTTAACTTCAGCTGTTTCCTTTTTACGAATTATTTTTTTTTGAACTTCTTTTTGGCTTAAACTCCTTATTAAACTTTTGTAATCTGGATAAAGTTCCGCAAGTTCTCCAAAAACATATGCACAAACTTTGGCGTCTATTTCAGGATTATGTTTGTCGATATATTCTACATCAAATTTTTCTGCTAATTCGGCTATTTTTTTGGGGTTTCCTGATTTTTCTGCAAGTTGCATTGTGTCTAAATATTCAATTTTGTAGTCTGAAATTGAATAGTGTTGAAAAAGATTTTTTAAAACACTTAAATCCATACTTGCATTATGGAAAATAATTAAGTTTTGATTAAAATACTTTGAAAGTTCGGACTCCCAAAGCTCATCAAATGTCATTGCATAATCCACGTCTTCGGGCGTAATTCCGTGAATTCCAATATGTCGGTTTGAGAATTTTTCTGATTTTGGTGGTTTGATGTAAAAACTGGTTTGATAAGCAACTCTGTCGTTTTTTATAAAGACTAAACCTAATGCACAAGCACTAATTCGGTTTTGGTTTGCCGTTTCAAAATCGATTGCAATATGGTCAAATTGACTGTTAAAGTATTCTGGAAAACTATGGGGATTTTTAAATTCCGAAGTTTTTGTTTTCTGTTTTATTGCTTGTTCATATTGTGGCTTTAATTCAATTCCGTTTGTCTTTGCTTTTTCGTACCATTTTTGCAAATGAGGTGAAAAAGTGATTTCCACAAAATTGTAAAATAGAAATTCATTTTCGGTTTGAGGATTTATTCCGCTAACTGAAATTTCAATTGGATTTTCTATTTTTTCTTTTTTCTTGAACCAACTAAACATAATTATTTATCTTGATTTTTGGTTGATTGGTCATATGACACACAACGGTCTCGTATAAGAATAGTAGGGCGGAAAGAAAGCGAATACCATTCGGTTGATTACAAGCCGTCCGCCGCGGCGGATTTCTTATTATTTTTTTTTATCAATAAGCC
>Ga0307976_1000586_pt1 | contig 19837 bp, 20 predicted proteins | sample OrgLakmetagen919_FD_201836 | JGI IMG/M metagenome (GOLD analysis project Ga0307976, IMG submission 201836) | Saline water microbial communities from Organic Lake, Antarctica - #919 | ecosystem: Environmental > Aquatic > Non-marine Saline and Alkaline > Saline | place: Antarctica: Organic Lake... | reverse complement strand
GAAGAAGAGATTACAAACCAAAAAGTACGGTAACCAGCTACTCTTAAAAACGTCCAAAATTCTTTGTCCATAAAAGTCCGTGCCGTCCGTGGCTAAATTTTCATTCTCTCATCTCTCCACGTCTAAAAAGTCCCTATGAACCAAACCCTAGACCCCCAAAACTACCCAGACGACGAAATAGACCTCCGCGAGCTCTTCGCCACCCTCTGGCGCGGAAAGTGGATCATCATCCTCTTCACCATTGTCTTCGCCGCAGGCGGCGTGTTCTACGCCCTGAGCAAACCAGACATCTACCAGTCCAGCGTACTGCTCGCCCCCACACAAGACGAAGGCGGGGCAGGGGGTTTGAGCGGCCAGCTCGGCGGCCTGGCGAGTCTGGCTGGCATCAGCCTGGGCGGTGGGGGCACCAATCAGACAGCCATGGCCAAAGCAGTGCTGCAATCTCGCGCCTTTCTCGCGAACTTCATCAACCGCCACGACCTCCCCATACCCCTGATGGCAGTCAAAGCCTGGGACATGAAAGATGAAAAATGGATAATCAACCGGGAAGTTTACAATTCCGCAGCTGGCGAATGGCTCACTGATGAGCAGGGCGAAGGCCTCAAGCCCACAGACTGGGACTTGGTGAAGAGATTCAAGGAGCGTCACCTCAGCCTGATTGACGATGGAGAAACCGGCATGGTCACGCTGAAGATCAAAAGCCAGTCACCCCGGGTGGCCAAAGAGTGGGCTGAAAAGCTGGTACACGACATCAACGAACATATGCGCGAGCAAGACGTAAAAGAAGCCGAAGCCCGCATTGCTTACCTGGAAGGCAAGCTTCAGGAAACCAACATCTCCGGCATGCAGCAGGTCTTTTATCAGTTGATTGAAAGCGAAACCCGCACGGTAATGCTCGCCAACGCCCAAGATGAATACGTCTTTGAAACTGTGGATCCGGCTGTGGTTCCGCAGGAAAAAAGCGAACCCAATCGCGCCCTGATCTCCATCGCAGTGACGATGCTCGGCGGTATGCTAGGCATATTTACGGTATTCGTAATAGCTTTCATCCGCTCCGTAAAAGTACCCGCCACGGAAGAAAGGAAGTGACTGTTTAGCCGCGAACCATTCGGACGAACATGGATAAATAGCCTACAAATCTCTTCTCTTCTCTTCTCTTCTCTTCTTCTCTTTTTTTAGTTTGTTGCTGTTTTGTTGGTAAACATCCGCGCCGTCAGTGGCCAATTTATTTTGTCAGTAAAAGAACAAAGTATGAAACTATTAATATCCGGTGGCGCCGGCTTCATAGGCCCCGCAGTCATCCGCCAGATAATTCGGCATACAAGTAATGACGTGGTTAACCTCGATAAACTCACCTATACCGGCAACTTCGAAAGCCTTGCCGATGCAAGCGACAGCATTCGCTATGCATGTGAACAGTTGGTCGGTTTCGAGAGTGACCAAGCGAAATGAAATACCGCCCCGAGATTGACGGGCTCAGAGCTGTCGCCGTCCTGCCGGTCGTTGCCTACCATGCCGGTTTGCCGTTGGTTCCCGGCGGCTTCGCGGGGGTTGATGTTTTCTTCGTACTTTCTGGCTTCCTGATCACCAGCATCATTGCCGAGGAGGCAGTGATCGGGAGTTTCTCGATCGTACGTTTTTATGAGCGGCGGGCGCGGCGTATCCTGCCTGCTCTGTTTTTTGTCATGCTGGTAACGGTAATTTCTTCCTGGTGGGTCATGGTGCCCTACCAGCTTGAGGATCTATCGCAGAGTGTCTTAGCTACAGTTTTTTTCGCGTCAAACATTCTTTTCTGGTTTGAGGCGGACTATTTCGCCATCGAGGCCGCATCGAAGCCCCTCCTTCACACTTGGAGTCTTGCGGTTGAGGAACAATTCTACGTCATTTTCCCAGTGCTGCTTGCACTGCTCTACCGTCTTGGGCGCCGCAGTGTTGTCCCCATACTGGTAGTAGGCTTTTTGTTGAGTAGCGGTCTTGCGCTGTTCTATAACCAGTCGAGCCCCTCGGCGACCTTCTTCATGATCCAATTTCGGGCTTGGGAGCTTCTAGCCGGAGCGCTAGCCGCTTTGTTGATGCGAAGGGCCCCCCCTTCATCCAATCCCTTGCTCGCCATACTGGGGTTGTTGGCGATCTTCGCTTCGTTTTTTGTGGTCGATGGGACTACTGACTGGCCTGGTGCGCTGACACTTCTTCCAGTGCTTGGCACAACGGCTTTGCTTGTTTTCGCCCGCGCTGACATCGGGATCGGTCGAGTACTAGCCTGGGAACCTGTGCGTTTCATTGGGTTGATCAGCTACAGCCTCTATCTTTGGCATCTTCCGCCACTGGCGCTGCTGAATATCTATTACTATGGGGATGTCCCTGCATTCGTGGCAGTGGCTGCCGTCCTTTTGTCCTTCGCGATGGCCGGGCTGTCCTGGCGATTTGTCGAACGACCTTTCCGCAGCTCCGGTGGCATAAGGCTTGTCTCCTTTGCTGCAATCATGGTCGCGGCAATGGTTCCGCTCATGGTTTTCGGCGTAGTCGGAAGCCGCACTGCAGGGTTTCAGGCTTTCCTGACATCTCGCATTCCCGCCGAATTTGCCGAGCGAGTCATCGACCGCGAAGCCGAGGTTGGGGCGCGCAAAGGCATCTGGGCATCGGTTGTGGGCGACTCAACCCGTCCGTTTCCAGTTGCAGACACCCGGCGCAAGATTTTAATACTGGGCGATTCTCTGTCAGCGGACTTGATGGTGGCGACCGGCGGTCATTCGGATCTTTTTCCCGAGTCAGTTTTTCGTAGATTCCGGCTCGACGACCGCTGTATGAGGGAGATGGTCTCCCGTTTTGACGACGGGGCGCTGAGGGCCGCGGGAGATTCACGTTGCGAGCGTGAGATTCAAGGGCTGAATGACGCGGGCCTGATCGAAACGGCGGACGAGGTTGTGCTGGCTGCGAACTGGCAGGTCGAAACGGTGGAGGGCGGCATAGATCTGGCACGAGCGCTCGGCGGGGAAGACATGCAAGTTTCGATCCTTGGTGTGGCGGCCTTTAACGACATGGCGTCGCTGTCGATGAAACTGCACCGGCTCGACGAGCCGGTCGAGCGGTTCTTTTTCCGCAACATCCGGTCCAAGTTTCTTAGGGTCAACGCCCGCCTGAGGACACTAGCCGAAAAGTTGCCGCAGATCCGTTACCTCGACAAGCTACATCTTTATTGCGATGCCGCTTCCGAAAGCTGTGACATGCTCGATAAGCGGGGGAAGCCGGTCATCTTCGACTCGGCACATGTCACCGTTCAAGGTGTCGAAATAATGGCGCGCCGGATCGCAAGGGACCAATGGTTCGAATGAAAAAAGTACCCGGAACGGAAGTTCTGATAGATAAACCTGAACGACGGGGCAGATCAGGAGGCGGGTTGCTGGCCAGCGGTGCTGGGGTGATCTTGATCAAGCTGGGCAACGCATTTCTGGGCTTTGCTACCGTAGTGGTTTTTGCCCGGTTTCTCCCTCCTGAAGACTATGGGCTCTATGTTCTCATGCTGACAGTAGCGCAGTTTCTGGCCCTGCCGTTGCAGATGGGTCTGCCGGTCCTTCTGACACGTGAGATTTCAGTTGCACGGGCGCAGGGACGTCCCGCATTGGTAATGGGAGTTCGGGAGTGGACACGGCGGATCCTCCTCGTGGGGACTCTGGTTGTGGGCACCTTTGTAATCGGTAGCTATGCGATTGTGGTTGTAGCAGGCTGGCCCATCCTGACGGAGTTCAATTGGCCACTTGTGCTTGTGATCGTCGCGCTGATCCCGGTCATCGCCGAGATGAAGCGTGTTATGGGTATCCTCAACGGCTATCGCAAACCCGCGCAGAGCCGGATGCCCGATGGGATTATTCGGCCGGTGCTGTTATTGCTGGTCGGTGGTATGGGTCTTTGGGCGAATTGGTTCACAACCACAGGCCTCCTCACGGTATATTTGGTTTCAGCCTTTATGGCCGCGGTGGGAGGTTGGCTACTGGTTCGTCGGGCCGAAGCATCCGAACCACGATACAAGGGGCCGGCCGAATTTAACACGGCCCACTGGCGGAAAAGCCTGTGGCCCCTGACCATCTTCGCGGCTGCCGCGACCGTCAAAACCTATTCTGACCTGCTCATGCTGGGTGCTATGGATACTACTCAGGCAGTTGCCTTCTACCGGGTTGCCAGCCAGATTGCGGGACTTGCGTTATTGGTACAGTTGGCAGTAAACACGGTGCTGGCTCCGCATATGGCGGCACTGAACGCCACCGAGGAGCACGATCGCATGCAGCGGTTGGCCGTGCGTGGCAGCCGAATCGCTTTCGGCGCGACGATCGTGTTTGCCTGTCTGCTACTTCTCATGGGGCGCGGGGGTTTTGTCCTGCTCTTGGGGGAAGACTACGCGCCTGTCTACGCGCTCGCGGTCTTTTTGTCCTTCGGCATGACCGTAAATGCCGTCTTTGGCGGCACGACAATGATGCTGCACATGACCGGACGTGAGAAAAGCAGTTCCAACTTCGCAATTTCGACCGCAATCGGCAATATTGGCTTGAATCTCCTTCTCATCCCGTTCTTCGGTGTTTTTGGGGCCGTGTTTGCCACGGTCTTGACCAACGTGATCATGCAAATCCTATCATGGCGACGTCTAAAGGATGATCTGGCAATAAGAACGGATGCTTTTGCAAGGCTCCGCGCATGAAACAGACACCCCATAGCGACTTGACGACCTTACCGGACCGCCTGCCCGACTTCTTCATTCTGGGCGGTCCGAAATGTGGCACGACAAGCCTGTTTGGCTGGTTGCAAAGTCATCCCGACACGTTTCTGCCGCATAAGGAACCGAACTTTTTGTCGCGCGATGTATTTGACGCAAGAAGCATTCCCGGAGCTGTTCAGGACTGGCCCGATTATCTTGCGCGGTTAACGCCTCCGGAAGAGCAAGACAAAGTGACCGGTGAATCCACGCCGCGCTATTTATATTCCGATCTCGCGCTCGACATATTGTCGCGACATCCGGCGCGGCCGCGAATGATCGCGATCCTTCGCAATCCCATTGACTTGGTTTATTCGCTGCATGGGCAAATGGTTCGGCAAGGTATTGAGAAGGAACCTGATTTCGCGCGGGCGTGGGCACGTTCACTCGCCGCGCAAGACGCGCCTGGCGCATGGTCTTCTGCCGACGGACGGACCGACCACAGGCTGGACTATCCGATGTTTGGTCGACTGGGGCGGCGTCTCCAGGCACTACAGGGCCGCGTGAGGCAGGATCAATTGCGCATTTTTATACTGGAAGAGGACTTGACCCATGCGCCGGCCAAGGTCCTCGTGGAGGTTCTGGAATTTCTTGACTTGCCCCCGGCCGACATTGACATATCGCGTCGCAATGAGCGGATCGAACTGCGATTCCTCGGCCTGCACCGGCAGACTCTTGCCCTGCGGAACTGGGTCATGCAGGCCATGTCGGCTGTTGGTATTAACCTTACACAATCCCACGGCAAGCGGCGAGGCACCGGGCTGATCAAATTGTTGATAAAAATAACCAGGCGGCGCAGTGAGGCCCAGGACGAGTTGTCCGTCGAGATGAGAAAAGATCTTGCGGAGTTCTTCCGGACCGACGTCTCCATGATCGAGGCTGAACTGGGGCGGTCTATCGCGGTTTGGCAAGATTGGCAAAAACCGAAGGGGCGGGGCGAATGACTGATTCGACCCCGGGCCGGGTGTACTTGGGGCTGCGGAATATACGCAGGGAACTGAAGAAATATACCGTCGGCACGGGTGGGCTTGCAGAGTGCTTTGCTGAGGATCTGAAGCTTTTGAAAAGTGAATTGGGAAGGTTTCCCGATGCTTGGGCCGACTGGGCAGGGGATGCTGTCGACCCGCCAGGCGAACCGCATTGGGCGCGCTGATGGCTAACGCGACGCACTTTGTGCTTTTAGTTGTCACCGCAGCCTACCTGGCATTGCGGTGGTCTGACGCACTGCGGCGAGGCAGCCTTGTGCATATCTACGGCTCGCACTACCTGGGCACACAGCTCTTCCTGTTGTACGGCCTTTCCTCCGTTCCTATTCTCTTTTCGGGCGAATTAGCGGGCACGCAGCGTTCTCTAGACCCTTATTACCTAGTTTACGTGATGATTATGATGATCATAGGTATTGGTGCGGGGGCTTTGGGTTACTTGATGCTTCCGGCGCGTCGCCGGAATATGACAGAGGCACGACGGGTTCCGACACTACCTCTTGGTTTAGGTTTCTTAGTATTGGCTCTGGTGGATGTTGTCTTGCGCCTCCAGCGCATCATGTCTGGTGAGTACTTTTCCTGGATGCGGCGGGCTCTTTGGCGTCTTGATGAAACAAGTACCTCCGCGTTGGAAATGTTACAAACTGGGTTCGCTCCCGTTCTTGTAGCGCTTGCCCTCTTTTTGTACTCGCACACTCGCCACCGAGCCGTTTTATTTTACCTGATTTTATTGACCATCTTCGTCTTCTTGGAGGGCAAGCGGACGTCTATCATGCTTTTTGCAATAAGCGCCTTCCTTGGGTTTTTTTTACAGCGAAAGGACCCTAAGAGTTTTTTTTATGAACGGCCGCTCCCAATTGCCCGGATTTTACTTATTGGAGCAGGCGTTGCCTTCGCGTTCTCGATCATTATCGAAATGCGACAATACTTTAGGATGCATTTTGAACTAGGCGGAGTAGCCCCTGCAAAATTCTTGTTGCAGATGACGCAAGAAGTGCTTGCGGCGAAATTGGGGCTGATGGAGGCGGATTGGCGTAACGTAAAAATGAGCGGTGCGGGGTTTGTTGAACGAACGACTACCTACGCGATCACCTTTGCCACCTTGTTGCAAGAAAAGTCTCAAGGGTCGGCCCAGTTTCTGGGGATTGGGAGTTTTTTTAAAGAGCTTACTGAGGTGGTGCCATCGGTGCTCTGGGTAGGCGAGAAACCAATTATCTTATCAGGACATAAAGTAAACTTGTTTGCCGGAAAACAGATTTCTAAGGATCCTGCAACAACAATCTTAGTGGCGAGCTACATTCATTTCGGAGTACTAGGTATCGCAGGTCTGATGTTTGTCAGCGGAGCCATTTTGCGGATGCTTACGTCATTCGTGGTTACGACTTGGGGCTGGATGGGGCATTCTCTAATGCTCGGTTCGGCAGGTTTCATGGTTGTTCAAAGCAATACATTTACGGCAATTCTAGTTGGGCTACGCAACTTCACATTACTCATACTCGTACTGTATGCCCTGTCGCTCCTGCAAGTCTTCATTCAGCGGCGGCGTTATAAAATTGCCCGAGGTCCAGTTTCCCAAACCTAGGCGAATGCCTTGTCTCATTCGTTGTCGGTCTAGTAAACGTGTTCTTTGGCCAAATTTTCGACCAGATCATGTCGGATAATGAAGAAGCCAGAATTCGAGTAAGTATTGAAATTTACGTCGATGGCAACTGATATAATGGTTGTCTCGGTTCGATCATGTTTTGGCCAGCGTGACGTTGATCCAAGGTATATTCGCCTGGGTTAACTACCTTTTAGTGATTTAACATAAGCCGAACGATCTACTTGCTGTTGTTTTCGGAACGAAAGTGCAGTGCCTGGTCCGATGAGTTCTCTGAAGAAATAATTCATCGCGGATCTATAGATTTTCAGGAGTTATATTATTATTTTCTTTATAACAGGGATGATTCGGCGCCGCCCCGCCGCTCCAAAGGTTGGTTCGCTAAGTATGAACAGTGCCCATAGGTATGAACCTTGAAACATGTCATGATCCAAGGTTTGCGCCGTTCCGGAACGACGATCCTCTGGGAAACGTTGAGAAGCGTTAGAAACGTGAAATGCTATGATGAACCGTTTCATCCTCGCCTCGCTGACGGAGCACGGCAGAATCACAAAGGCACCTGGGCCGAATTCTCAGAGCTTTTGTCGTCCTATCCTTCGATGGTGCCAGAACCCATTCAGCCTGCAGAAGAGCTCGATCCTGTCTACACACCGGCACAGAAGGCCTGGCTTGGGGCGCTTTGCGCCTCCCATACACCGGTCGTAATCGATATCGTACGCGGGTGGAATCGCACGCCGTCGCTGCATGTGGACTGCGGCGACGTGCTGAACGTCCACCTGGTGCGCGAACCGGCCTCTTGGGTGGCAGCCCACCTGTTGCCAACAGGTGCCCCGACGTTCCGGCGTCGAGTCGCTGGGGTTTATCGGCGCGTCAGCTTCTTCCACCGTCGGGGGTTTTATGACAACTACCAGTATCAGACGATCATCGACGCAGCGCTCGAGCAGGATCACCCCGTCTTCAATCATGTCTCTCTGTCGAGGGCTGAGCTTTCTTTAGCTCCGGCCTATGTCAAGCTCCTGGCCTTCTGGTGGGGCGCAAACTGCACGCTAGCGCAGCGTCTGGCAGCGGCAGACTCCCCCCAATTGACCATAGCGCTGGGTGCGTTCTCACGCCAGCCCGACGCCGAGATCGCCCGCATTGCCGAGGCGGCAGGTTGGGCAGATCCGAGGGCCTCGACCGCCACTGTCAAAGTCGGTCGCCCTACCTACGCAGAACAGTCTCCTCGCTGGCGAGCTGCCGCCCGACGTCTTGGGCTGCCCGAAACACTCTTTAACACAGTCGGCCAAGACAGTGAAAGCCTGAGTGGGATCTTCGAGGTGGGAGGCGCGGTATGACGGTCCGTGTTCTTTACGTTGGCAGTTTGCGCCCGGGTGGCAATGGACTCGACCGGGTCGCGATGTTCCAGGCCGCTGGCTACGAAGCGATTCAGGCGGATCGCTTTGCCTTCATGCAGTCCTACACGCGGGTCGAACGCTCGATGGCTGCACGCTTCAATATTGGCCGTGCGGTTCATGCCTTCAACCGAATGCTGCAAGCGCGCGCCAGGACCGGAGGTTATGACGTGGTGTTTGTCGACAAGGGTGTCTGGATTTGGCCCTCTACGCTGGGGTACCTCAAGGCGGCGGCCAAAGACGGGCTTGCGGTTCATTACACCCCCGACGCACAATTCCTCGAGAATCGTTCTCGGCATTTTTTTAATAGTCTGCCGCAGTATGACCTTGCCGTCACGACCAAGCCGTTTGAATGCTCTGCGTATCTCGCTGCGGGTGCCCAAGCGGTGAAGCTTATTCATCAGGGTTATGGCAGTCGGCTCCATCCTGTATCAAAGCTGGAGATCCCGGCGCATTTGCGCTCTGGGGTCTGCTTTATTGGCCATTACCAGCCCCATTACGCGAGGCTCCTGCACTACCTGTCGCGCCACGTTTCATTGAAGATCTGGGGTCCAAACTGGACAGCCTACGCGGCGCGGAACGACTGGGCGCGCGGCGTGGTTCAGGGCGATGCCTGCTATGGTGCGAGTTATGTGCGGGCTTTGTCCGGCGCAAAGGTCGCCATCGGCCTGCTGTCCAAGCGCATCCCCGAGACGACCACTACGCGCAGCTTCGAGATCCCGGCCTGTGGCACCATGCTTCTGGCTGAGCGTACCGAGGATCACCAAGCGCTTTTCGAAGAAGGCCGTGAGGCAGAGTTTTTCGACAGCGCTGAGGAGTGTGTTCAAAAAGCGATCCACTATCTGGCAAATGATACGGCGCGGGAGCGGATTGCTGAAGCCGGGCTTGCACGTTGCAGGCAGTCAGGTTATTCCAACGCTGAACAGTTCAGGACGATAATGGATTGGCTCATGAGTCGGCATGGCCCCGGCTTGAAAAATCCGGAAAGATAGTTTTCAAATTGATTGAATTGAAAGAATATGCGCAGGGTTATATGGAAACTGGGACGCCGTCTTTATATGTCCGCACGTGGAGAGCCGATCGGCAGGAATCTGCCCGAATCGAGCGGGGAGATCGACATGCAGAATAAGGTATCCGAGGCGTGTGCCGGTTCCTCGGGCTCTGTAGTTTTTGATATTGGAGCAAATATTGGACAGTGGAGCACGCTGTTCCTGCAGACGGCAAAGTCGCAAGGGTTAAATCTCGACAGCCTGGCCTATCATGCTTTTGAACCAGTGCCGGCCACGCGCGCGGAATTGACCGCAAACATCGCCGTAGCGGGTTTCGCAAGTTTGGCGCATATTCAGCCAGTTGCGATGTCTGACCGCATCGGCGAAGCCCATATCAATCTCTTTGGTTCCGAAACCTCTGGCCGCAACTCGCTCGTCGATGACCCTTTGCAGTGCGAGAAACCGTTGAATCGCCTGACGATCACAACCGATACGCTTGACCATTTTTGTTCCGAACAGGGCATTCATCACATCAACTTCGTCAAGATCGATGCGGAAGGGCACGATTTTTTCGTCATCAAGGGCGCGTCTGGACTGATCGAAGCGGAGCGCATCGACTGCATCCAGTTTGAATACAACAGATGTTGGATCGACAGCCGGACCTTTTTGAAGGACGTCTTCACAGTTATCGAGGGCAGCCCCTATTCACTTCTGCGTATCCGTTCTGACAGATTAGAGTTGTTGCCTGATTGGCATTCGGAGTTGGAGCGCTACTTCGAGGCAAACTATGCGTTGGTACATGATCGCGTATTGGACTGGTTCAATGTTCGGCGCGGTACGTTCGACAGATCGAACACATATGCCTGAAGCCAGGCCAAAAGCTTATCATGTCGGTCGATGGCACGAGGACGGCAATGATTGGCCGTCTCGGCGCCTTTATGTCTGGGCCTGTACCTGACTCCACCTAGCTCCATGACCGGTCCAAGCCCTGGTGCTTCGAACGCCATCTTGCTAAATTCCTTGAATTGGCGGGGGTGATCCCCAGCGACATTGCAGTGCCGGGGCAAAAGAGGGCCGCCCCCCATACCAAGCCGACGCATAAGATCCAGGAGCCCTATCCGATGTTCATCAATGATCAGATCATTTATCTACAGTTGCAGAAAACGGGCTGCACCCATATCGCGCAGCTCCTGACGGAGTATCTGGGAGGCACCAGTGTGCGCAAGCATGGCCGACTGCAGTGCGAAGCTGCCGACCGCACCGTGATTGGATCTATCCGCGACCCATGGGACTGGTACGTGTCTCTCTGGGCCTATGGCTGCATGGGGCAGGGCGCAATCCAGAACAGGCTTACTGCGGGCCGCGGCCAGCTAGCTCTTCAGACCCTACGCAATGCCGTACGCCACCCGGCCAGCTGGGCGGGGCTGCCCGGGCGCCTGTTCCGGCAGACGTTTGGCCACGACACGAGCTTCTGGCGGCGGGTCTATGCGGATGCCTCCGACGCTGGTGCCTTTCGTGAATGGCTATACGCCATTCACGTACCACGAATCCAGAATATGGTCTTTGAAGATCCACGACCTATGCCGCTCCACCGTGCAGTGGGACTTTACACTGCGCGGATTATCTATCTCTATTCAGACCCTGCAGCTTGGGAGGCCGAAGCACATGCAATCTCGGATCAGTCCGGCCTCGCCGCTTTTTACCGCGCCAATTCCGTACTTGACCGCACGATCAGGACAGAGAGTATCGCAGCCGATCTTGGTACGGTAATGGCCGATGTAGGTCGACCAGAAATTACCGAGACCATGCTTGAGCAACACAGCAAGTCCAATGCTTCCAAGCGTGCAGACTTCAAGCATTACTATGACAGGGACGCGATCGCGCTTGTAGCGAACCGCGATCGCCTGGTTATTGACACCTTCGGCTACATAGTGCCGACTGATTTCATTGAGACTGTCTGAAAGATGCTTTATTCCGAGGATCGAAAATTCATTTTTGTGGCGGTGCCCAAGACCGGGACCACATCGATACAGAACCGTCTGCGCAAGTTAGACCCAGACCTTCTGCAAAACAGGGTTCGCGATGGGCAGGGAACCCTCGTGAAGGTATCGACTCACGCCTCTGCACTGGAGATCCGCAAGATTATGGGCCCTCGCGCACAGGAGTTCACCTTCGTCGCCTTCCTACGCGATCCCCGCGACGTGGTAGTATCGAAGTATCATTTCTATCGGTCGGGACGCGCTGCGCGAAAACAGGGCTTGGCCAATGTTCAGCCTGGCGATACGATCCGCTTCAATCTCGGCCGAACCCTGCGCGTGCTTAGTGCACAGCTTCTGCCCTTATCTTTTTGGGCACGTTTTTACCCATTTTCTTCAACTGCGCATTTTATAACCGATGGCAGCGGTAGGCTGATTGTCGACCAGATTGGGACAATGGAGCGGCTGCAGGAGGATGTAGATCGAATTTTCGGCGCGTTCGGCTATTCACGCGAGGAACTGCAACTGGGAACTGCAAACCGCACGCAATACGAACGTGCACGGGACCCCGTCATTGATGCGATTGCAGAGCGTCGTTTACCTGAGGATTGTGAGCTCTTTGATCGCTTTCGTGCCGGGGAATGTTGAGGTGCCTGCCCTAAAGGTTGCTCATTTTGCCCGTCGACCTGCTCCTGGGGCTTTCAGCCTTGAGAGGGTTTTTCAAGATGTTCGCGCTGCAATGCCCCCGCGAGTGGATGTCACTGAACACCAAAACAGGCACCTGTCGCAAGGCATACTGCCGCGCTTGAAAGATGCTTGGAGCGCCCGTCAGGCGACGCGCGCGGTTAACCACGTTTTGGGAGATGTCCATTACCTGACCTATTTCCTGCCCCGCCGCCGGACCATCCTGACGGTGCACGATACGGTTATGGTGGATCGCGAGCGCGGATTGAAGCGGCTCATGCTGTGGATCTTTTGGTTCTGGTTACCGTTACGTCGTTGCGATTGGATCACGGCGATCTCTGAAGAAAGTCGCTTGCGGCTGTTGGCGTTGGTTTCGATTGATCCAGGCCGGGTAAGGGTGATTCCGGACCCTGTCGCCCCCGAATTCATTGCGCAGCCACCGAGTCCACGTCACGGTCCATTTCGGCTACTGCATATCGGAGCCAAAGCAAACAAAAATCTGGAGCGATTGGTTTTTGCGCTGGATGGGCTGGACGTTGAATTGAGCGTAATCGGTCAGCTATCAGACTTTCAAAAGGAACTGATCAAAGCCCATCTCCCCCAGAATCGTGTGCTCTGTGATCTTGACGATGCAGACCTTCAGGCAGAATATGCCCGGGCCGAGGCGCTGGCCTTCGTATCGCTCGATGAGGGCTTTGGCCTGCCTATTGTCGAGGCGCAGGCCACCGGCCGGCCGGTATTGACCAGCGCCCGTGCCCCGATGAACGAAGTGGCGGGATACGGGGCACTTCTTGTTGATCCCGAGAACCATGTGGCTATTCGGGACGCGGTCAGGCGACTCGCCTCTGACGCGGCCTTGCGCGCGAGCCTTGTCGAGCGCGGCTTCGCTAATGTAAAAAGGTTTTCGGCTAGCATTGTTGCCGCGCAATACGCAGAACTTTATGAAATTGTTGCAAAGGAAGCTGCTGATGTTTAAGCCCTATGGGAAACGCACGACTTCAAGCTTCATCCTGGCCAGCCGGATGTCCGACCTGCTCGACACTTATCCCTCACTCTTTCTGGCGGTGCAAAAGCTGCGCCTCAAGCATGCGCGCCATCGGATCATCGGGCCGAACCACAAACTGTTGATTGAGGCTTTCCCCAGGTCCGGGAGCAGTTTTGTGCATCAAGCCTTCAAGGCGGCCAATCCGCAGGACGGCCAAAATGTCGCAACACATATGCACCGCTCCTCTCAGGTCATTCGGGCAAGTCGCTTGGGCGTCCCCGCTCTGATCTTGGTGCGTTCACCTCGTGACGCCGTGATCTCACTCTTGGCCCTGGGGATGCAGGACGCACAACTCCCTATTCTTTCCAGTCATGAAGTTGAGGCCTGCTTATCCGCAACATTGTTGAGATACGCGCGCTTTCATGAGCGTATCGCAGCCGTGAGCGGCCTTGCGGTGGCCCAATTTGACGAAGTCATAGAAGATTTGGGGGGGGTTGTCCAGCGGCTGAACGTAAAATTCGGTACAGACTTCATGCCCTTCAATCACACTGAGGCAGCGGTGAGCGAGCTGATGAAGTCGTCGAAGCGCCACCTCTCGCCCAACGCGGATCGCGATGCGATTAAGGCCAGTCTGGCAGCGGCCTACCACTCTCCCGCGCTTTTGAAAGATCGCGCGCGCGCCGATGCAGCCTACGCAAGCATGATTGCTAGGCGCGATGCCCAAAGGGCGAGAGGAAAATGACCGCTGTGTCGCTTCACATCCTGCATGTATCACCCTCGTTCTATCCGGCCATCGCCTATGGCGGCCCGATTTTCTCTACCAAAGCAATAACTGACGGGATATCCCGCAGCGCGGGGTTCACGCTTGAGGTGTTGAGTACCGATACCGCAGATCCCAACAGCGGCCAGCAACTTGATCTGCCGGAAAACCCCATGACCTTGCCGGCCGGTTATGCAGTGCGCTACTGTCGCAGCCGCCCCGGCACCTCGATTTCTGCTGCACTGCTTTGGCGCCTCTGGGGGGCGGTGCGGCGAGCCGATGTCGTGCATCTGACTGGGCCTTACAATTTCCCGGTAATTCCGACGCTGATTGCCTGTCGCATGACAGGCACCCCGCTGGTCTGGTCGCCCAGAGGCGGGTTTCAGGCGACCGCACAATGGTCTGGAGCGCCAAAGCAGCGGATGAAGAACGTCTTCGAGAAATTGTGCGGTAAGTTGCGTCCACGCGGATTGGTGCTACACGTTACCTCCGAGGTGGAGGCCACAACAAGCGTCCGTAACCTAGGCGACGTGGCCTGCGCCCTGATTCCCAATGCTATTGATATTCCAGACAACCTGCCCGAAAGGGCTTGGCAGCCCGAGGGTCGGCTTCGATTGGGCTTTCTTAGTAGGGTACACCCGAAGAAGGGGCTGGATTTACTCATCACCGCGTTGGAGGCGCTGCCTGACCATGTAACACTCGATATTTACGGGGACGGCGACCACGTCTACGTGGAAGGGCTGCGGGCAGACATAGCCGCTCGCGGTCTGAGCGCTCGCGTGGCTTTTCACGGTCATGTCGAGGGCTCGGCCAAATCAGCTGCTCTCACCAATTGCGATCTCTTCATTCTGCCCACTTATTCGGAAAATTTCGGCATAGTGGTCGCAGAAGCTCTGGCTCATGGCACGCCGGTTGTTACGACCCATGGTGCGCCCTGGACGAAGATCGAAATCGAGGACTGCGGGCGTTGGACTGAAATCTCCGCACAGGCGCTGGCCAAGGCCATCACTGCGCTCGATGGTGCGGACCTTGAGGCCATGGGCTGTCGCGGCAGGGCGTTGATGTTGCGTGATTTCTCCACTGTGGGCATGGTGCGGCGGTTTGAAGAACTTTACCAAAGCTTCGCCGACGGTCCCGTGTTGTGAGATACGTTATGCCTCCATTAGGCTTTGCTAACCGGGCCCGAGGTTTGGCGCTTCAAAGCGCAAGCCGTTCCGGTCACGCAATTTTGATAGGCCCGACTTAGAGAAAGCGAGTGTTTTTGAGATCGGTGCTCAGGCTTGGGTCTGCGTGTATGCATTTATAGGGTCGTGCAGGAAAGTCGGAGAAGGCGCGATTGTTGGCACCGCTGCGGTGGTGGCGAAGGATGTGCGGCCGTGGCAGATTGCCGGTGGGAATTCTGCGGCGTTTTGAAGGGGAAGAGTATGCAGAGTTCGGCAAATGTTGAGGCATCCAAGTCGTGAATTCAAGGCGGCTCGCACCGACGATTAAACAATCTCACTCAAAATAATCTCAAGGGATAATCCATGCAGGATAAAAGCGAAATTTCTGGTTACCGCTGGAAGGGCGCAGAACTTACATCTGCCCATGACTATCTGCTGCCTGCACTTTTGGAGGAGCTCGACCGTGCAAAAATAGATGTTATTGGCAATAAACGGATATTTGAACTTGGGTGCGGTAACGGTAGCGTTGCGAACATTTTAGCGCAGAAAGGATGGGATGTGTCCGGTGTAGATCCATCATCTGATGGGATCGCGCAAGCTAATGCAACCTATCCCCATTTGGACTTAAGGCAAGGTTCTGCTTACGACGACCTTGTTTCCCACTACGGAAAATTTCCGATTGTTACCAGTTTGGAGGTGGTCGAGCATGTATATGCTCCCCGCCACTATGCCGCGACCCTTTACTCACTTGTGCAGTCTGGTGGCACTGCAATCATTTCTACCCCTTACCACAGTTATTGGAAAAACCTTGCCTTGGCGTTGACCGGCAAAATGGATGCACATTTCACGGCATTGTGGGATCACGGCCATATCAAATTCTGGTCTACCACAACGCTGAGTCATTTATTGCAAGAAGCTGGCTTTAAAGATATCCGCTTTCGGCGGGTCGGACGTATTCCGCCCCTGGCAAAATCCATGATTGCGATAGTGAGAAAACCGTGAATATTACTGCCATTATTCTCACGCTCAATGAGGAAAAGCATCTCAGCAGATGTCTTGCTAGCCTTCAGGGTGTCGTGGATCAAGTCGTTGTCGTTGATTGCTATTCGACCGATTCGACCGTCGACATTGCCCGTGCCGCGGGTGCCCGAGTAATTGAGCGAGAGTGGACTAATCATGCGATACAATTCAATTGGGCGTTGACGCAATTAGATGATGACGTAGATTGGGTGTTGCGAATTGATGCGGACGAAGTATTAACGCCAGACCTGGCAGACGAAATTAAATCAGGCTTGACGGGGCTCGGGCCAGAGGTAAAAGGGATACGCTGCGCCCGACGTATGACTTTTCTTGGTAAAAAAATTCGCTACGGTGGAGTGTTTCCGATCCAAGTGCTGCGAATGTTTCGTCGTGGTTACGGTGAGTGTGAAAATCGGTGGATGGACGAACATATCAAAGTGACAGGTAAAACAGCAGAGTTTGCTGGCGAGATTATCGACGACAATCTTAATTCCTTGAGCTGGTGGACCGATAAGCACAATAAGTACGCGAGCCGGGAGGCAGTGGATTTGTTGAATTTGCAATACGGTTTTATGCCTCATGATTCGGTTGCTAGCCTGAATGGCAGTGGCCGGGCCGGCATTAAGCGTTGGTTCAAGGAGAGAGTCTATGCGCGTTTACCGGGTGGTTTTCGTGCTTTTGCCTACTTCTTTTATCGTTATGTGCTTCGGCTTGGTTTTTTGGATGGCCATGCCGGCACCGCCTTCCATTTTTTACAAGGGTTCTGGTATCGATATTTGGTGGATGCCAAAGTCACCGAAGTCCGTGATTATATGCGGAAAGAAAACGTCAGGATCGAAACCGCTATTGAGACCATTCTGAGTATCAAAGTTTAACCGCCGATCATTACTTTTCCTCTGTCCAAAGAGATGTTCTTTCCTGTGCCTACTCTTAAAATTTCCGTTGTTACTGCGACTTGGAACTGTGTTGAAACTGTAACTGATTGTCTGGCATCTGTTTCAAATCAGACCTGGCCCACGATTGAGCACATCGTGATTGATGGTGCCAGCAAAGACGGTACGGTCGAGACCCTTGAGCAAAAACGTCAGCAACTTGCTATTCTTATCAGTGAGCCAGATAAGGGCATTTACGATGCATTAAATAAAGGGATCGCCTGCGCTACTGGAGATGTGGTGGGTTTTCTTCATGCCGACGACATTTACGGCAGCCCAGACACTCTTGCTCAGGTAGCGGAGCTTTTTTCAGACTCAACGGTGGATGCTGTGTATGGCGATCTGGAATATGTTCGTAAGTCCGACACATCTGAGGTAGTCCGTTATTGGCAATCGTGCCCTTTTACGCCTAAACATCTCACACGAGGTTGGATGCCACCGCATCCAACCTTGTACGTGCGCCGCGAATGGTATGACCGCATTGATGGTTTTGATACGAATTATCGAATTGCGGCAGATTATTTCAGCATCTTGAGTTTGTTTTCCAAGCCCGATTTTAATGCCGTCTACTTGCCAAAAGTCTTGGTAAAAATGCGCTTGGGCGGTGCTAGTAATCGGTCTCTTTCCAATATCATTCAAAAATCTCGAGAAGATTATGATGCGCTACGTCGTTCAGGTGTCGGTGGGTTAAGTGCATTGATTTGGAAGAATTTGAGCAAAGTTAGCCAGTTTTTGGCGAAACGTTGAATTGGCATCTTGGAGAAAGTTGTGGCTAAGAAAGCGTTGATTACCGGTGTGACGGGTCAGGACGGCTCTTACCTGGCAGAATTTTTGTTAGAAAAAGGGTACGAGGTGCACGGTATCAAGCGTCGTGCATCTTCCTTCAATACCCAGCGAGTGGACCACATCTATCAGGATCCGCATACGGATAACCAGAATTTCATTCTGCATTATGGCGACCTGACAGATTCTTCCAATCTCACCCGTATTCTTCAGGAAGTGCAGCCGAATGAGGTATATAACCTCGGTGCCCAGTCCCATGTGGCCGTGAGTTTTGAAGCTCCAGAATACACGGCGGATGTGGATGCCATGGGAACTTTGCGGCTGCTGGAAGCGATTCGCTTGCTAGGAATGGAGAAGAAAACCCGTTTCTACCAGGCGTCGACCTCTGAGCTGTATGGTTTAGTGCAGGAGACCCCTCAAAAGGAAACGACCCCGTTCTACCCCCGCTCGCCTTATGCGGTTGCCAAGCTTTACGCCTATTGGATGACAGTGAACTACCGCGAAGCGTATGGCATGTATGCCTGCAATGGCGTTCTGTTCAACCACGAATCGCCGCGCCGCGGTGAAACCTTTGTAACACGAAAGATTACCCGTGGTTTGGCCAATATCGCCCATGGGCTGGAAGAGTGCCTGTTTATGGGCAATATGGATGCGCTGCGTGACTGGGGGCATGCCAAGGATTACGTGCGGATGCAGTGGATGATGCTTCAGCAGGAGCAGCCGGAAGACTTTGTCATAGCCACCGGCGTTCAGTACTCCGTGCGTGAGTTTATTCAGTGGTCTGCCGCCGAACTGGGGGTTACGCTACGGTTCGAGGGTGAGGGTGCTGCCGAAGTAGCGATTGTTGAGGCTGTTTCCGGGGGTAAGACGCCTGAATTACAGGTAGGTGATGTCATTGTTAGGGTGGATCCCCGCTACTTCCGCCCTGCAGAAGTTGAAACCTTGCTGGGTGATCCGAGTAAAGCCAAGCAGAAACTCGGCTGGGTTCCGGAAATTACCGCTCAGGAAATGTGTGCAGAAATGGTGGCTGAGGATTTGAAAGTAGCCCAGCGCCATGCCTTCCTCAAGCGTAATGGCCATGACGTACTCTTTTCCGTGGAGAATTGAGATGGCGAGTCATTTGAGAAATCAACGGGTATTTGTCGCGGGCCACAAGGGAATGGTGGGCTCGGCGATTGTTCGTCGACTGAAAGCATTGGGTTACGACAATATCCTGATTGCCTCCAGGGCCGAATTGGATCTTATGGATCAGACGAAGGTTCAGGCGTGGTTTACTGAAAATAAGCCGGAACAGGTGTACATCGCCGCCGCCAAGGTTGGTGGTATCCACGCCAACAATACCTTGCCGGCGGAGTTCATCCACCAGAACCTGATGATTGAGGCCAACCTGATTAACGCGGCCCATCAGGCCGATGTGCAGAAGCTGTTGTTCCTGGGCTCTTCGTGTATTTATCCGAAGTTTGCCAAGCAGCCCATGCGTGAGGACGCGTTGCTGACCGGGGCCCTAGAGCCGACTAACGAGCCCTATGCGATCGCCAAGATTGCGGGGATCAAGCTTTGCGAAAGCTATAATCGCCAGTATGGTCGGGACTACCGCAGTGCCATGCCCACGAACCTGTATGGCCCTAACGATAACTTCCACCCCGAAAACAGCCATGTGATTCCGGCATTGCTGCGTCGATTCCATGAAGCCGTTCAGAAGAATGCGCCGGAAGTGGTAATCTGGGGCAGTGGCAAGCCGATGCGGGAGTTCTTGCATGTGGATGATATGGCGGCGGCCAGCGTTCACGTGATGGAACTGGATGATGCAACCTACCAGGCCAATAC
>Ga0307976_1000585_pt1 | contig 19854 bp, 19 predicted proteins | sample OrgLakmetagen919_FD_201836 | JGI IMG/M metagenome (GOLD analysis project Ga0307976, IMG submission 201836) | Saline water microbial communities from Organic Lake, Antarctica - #919 | ecosystem: Environmental > Aquatic > Non-marine Saline and Alkaline > Saline | place: Antarctica: Organic Lake... | reverse complement strand
GAATATCACGCCACGTTCCTCGCTGCTGAGGTGCTTACTTCGTCTGTCCATCGCAACATCCTATGCCCTGAGGGCTCTGGGTGTTGCACTTGAAACTTGAGTCTAAGGTTTCACCCCACCGAGCCACGCTGCATCGCGGTGTTGGACTGGGAGCTTTCAACGCTGGGTCATCCACTGGCTGATCTGGGCTTTTGCATCATGCCCTGGCACACCAGCCCGGATGAATACGGTGGCATCCTTGGCACAGGCTGGGAGGATGCGGGAATCCCGACGCAGACGGACTTTGTCGCAGAATACTATGCCCATGCCCAACCGACTGCGCCGCTCCTGAAATTCCACCTTGCTTTTGCGTTGTTTCGGTTCTCGGTGATCTTTGTCGGCATCGCAGATCGCGCCCGTGCCGGAAGCGCGGCATCGCGCGAGGCGGCGACGCTAGGCCCGCTGGCCGAACGTTTTGCAATTCGCGCGCTTGAGGCTGCAAGTTAAAGCGTTCTCGAAAATACCGCCAATTTTATGCAGATGCTGCCCTTATTCAGGGCGCAGTACACCGGCGAACCATTGTTCGGTGGGAATGCCGCGTTTTTCGGCGCTTTCATGCACGGCGGCCTGAATGGATTTGTTGCGTCTGAGCATGCGCAGGAACCGGGTTTCGTCGAGGACCAGCAGGGTCGATGGCGCGATGGCGCGCACCTCGGCGCGCTGGGGGCGGCCCATCAGGATGCTCATCTGGCCGAACATTTCGCCCCGGCCCAGCCGCCATGTTTGCCCGGCAACGTCCAGTTCGACCGCGCCGGACGCCACGAAATATACGCTGCGGGATGCACTGTCACGCCGCAGGATCCGTTCGTCGGGATTGACGTAGCGCGTCACCAATGACCGGGCCAGCCGGGTTAAAACCGCGTCGTTCATGTCGAAAAACAGCGGAAATTGACGCACCAGTTCGAATTTCTGCAATGTCAGATCCAGCGTTGGTGAGGCCTCGGCGCGGTCGCGGCGCTGGACGATATCACGGTTCAGCGCGCTGTGGACCTCTTCGCCGATCAGACCATCCTCTAGCAGCGCGTAATATTCGCGCTCTTCCAGACGCAGGGCGGTGCGACGAATAAACCGGCGTTCCATTTGTTCGGCGTAGCCGGGATATTGCAGGCGCAGGCCCTCCAGCGCCTGCTCGACACGCTCAATTCGTCGGTCCAGCATCCCGTGCAGGAAAACCGCGGGGCGCGACCAGCGGCCAAACCCCAGACTACGCGTCGCCGCCTTCTTATACCAACGGCCTGCTGTGATGACTCGAACGTGAGTTGCCTCGATGCGCCGCGTCTGAATCACTGCCCTGAGGGCAGGAGGATCAGATATGACGATATCGATCACACGAACAGACCTTGATGCGCGCGACTTGCGAGCGGCGGCGGCACGCGCCAAGGATGCAGCGGCAGCGCGTCGGATGCTGGCGCTGGGGCTGGTTCTGGAAGGCCAGAACCGGACCGAGGCGGCGCGGGCGGCGGGAATGGATCGGCAGACCCTGCGCGACTGGGTGCATCGCTATAACGCGCAAGGCTTGCAGGGACTGACCAACCGGCCAAACCGCGGCACGCCAAAGCGCAAGCTGACCGCGGCGCAGGAGGCCGAGGTCGCCGATTGGGTCCGCGCCGGGCCGACGTGGCAGGTGCATAAGGTGGTGCGCTGGCGGTGCTGTGACCTACGCGACGAGATCGCGCGCCACTTTGGCGTGAAGATGCACGAGCGCACGGTCGGCAAGCTGCTGACGCGGCTGAACTTCTCCCGGGTCTCCGTTCGCCCGCGCCATCCCAAGCAGGATCTCGAGGCCCAGGAGGCGCATAAAAAAACTTCGTCGAGCTCGCACGCGCCGTCATCCCCGAGCACGCACGTGGAAAGCCGATCGAGCTCTGGTGGCAAGATGAAGCGCGCGTCGGTCAGCAGGGCAGCCTGACCTATGTCTGGGCAGAACGCGGCAGTCGTCCGCGTGCGCCGCACGATCAGCGATACGCCTCCGCCTATCTCTTCGGCGCAGTCTGCCCCGCGCGCGGCGTCGGCGCCGCCCTCGTGTTGCCACGCGTCAACATCGCAGCCCCTCTTGTCTTATGATTTTAGCAGTTCCTATGCGAAGCTGGAACAGCTGCCCGGCACGTCATTTATGCCGGGCAGTGAATGAACCTGCACCTGGCGGAGATCAGCGCCCAGGTCGCTCCCGGCGCGCATGCCGTCATCACGCTCGACGGTGCCGGCTGGCATCGACCGGGCGGCGACCTCGTCGTGCCCGAGAACATCAGCCTACTGCCCTTGCCGCCGTATTCACCGGAGTTGAACCCAGTCGAGAACATTTGGCAGTACCTGCGACAGAATTATCTCGCCAACCGCGTCTTTGACACCTACGACGCCATCCTTGATGCCTGCTGCGACGCCTGGAACGCCCTCGCCGAAATGCCCGACACGATAAGATCAATCGCAACCCGGGAGTGGGCAAAAGAAGTCAGCCCATAGGGCGGTTGGTATTATACCCACTGCGCCCGCCAAACCGCGCCCCTTCGATCAGGGCATCGGCGTCTGACAACAATTGCTCGGACAGGGTGGATGAAATGATTCGGTCGCGAAAACGGGCCAGAATGGTATCCCGCTCGGCGCTGGCCAGCGCGATCAGTCCAAGGGTGACACGGTCCCGGTCCAGAATGTCGATGTTTTCGTCGGCGGATTTCACCGCGATTTCCAGCCGCTCGCCAAACTGTTTGGCGGCGGCGCGCACGGTTTTCTTGCTGAGGTCGTAGTTGTCGGTGACCTTTGACAGATCCTCGCGGACGGTTTGCAGGGCGACCGCGATCACCTGATTATATAGCGCATTGTCCAGCGGCGACAGTTTATCCAATCCCAGCCAGCCGATGACGGCCCGCAATGTCGTGCCCTGCACCAGCAGCGTGAACAGGGTGAACCCGGTGGCCAGGATGGCGACTTGGCGCTTGACCTCTATCGGCACCAGAAAGCTTTCGGTGACGGCCAGCGCCAGCGACAGGGTGACAGCGCCGCGCAGGCCACCCCACATGATGGCAACGCGATAGGGCGGCTCGACCACAGGCGACAGGCGCAGACGGGTCAGCAAGGGCAGCAGGCCATAGAGGATGATCGCGCGCGCCACGATGGCGGCGATAACAACGACCATGATCAGGCCCAGATTCTTTAATTGCAGGGATTCCAGCATCCGTGGGATCAACAGCGCGGCCAGAATAAAGATCAGCGCGCCCGCCCAATGGGCCAGCAAATCCCACACCTCGCGCAGGTTTTTCCATATCGCGGGCGGCAGACGCCCCGGTCCGGTCAGTTGCAATGTCATGGCGGCGACGACCACCGCGATGACGCCCGACGCGCCGACGCTTTGCTCGGCGACGATATAGGCCAGATAGGGCAGGGCGATCGAGACCGAGATCACGGCCAGCTCATAACGCGCGAACAGCGCCATGATCCAGATCGCGATGCGCGCGGCGACCCACCCCACCAACACACCCCCGGCCAAGAGGACGGGAAAGCGCGCCAGCGCGCTTTGCACCGATGGATCGGGCACGCCGGCCATGACGTATTCCATGAACAGAGCGGCCAGGGCGATGGCGGCGACGTCGTTCAGCAGGCTTTCGCCCTCGATGATCCGCGCCAACCGCCGGGGTGCCGAGATGGAGCGGAAGATGCTGACCACCGCCGATGGGTCTGTTGTGGAAACGATCGCCCCCACCAGTAGCGCCGCCGACAGCGACAGCGTACTGACCAGCGCCAGCGAATAGCCCACCACAAAGGTCGCGACGAACACTGCGACCACCGCCAGCACAAGGATCGGCACCCAATCGTCTGCCATGCGCCGCAGGTTCAGGCCCAGCGTGACCTGAAAGACAAGAGTGGGAAGAAAGACATAGAGGAACACGTTTGAACGGATCGGCAACGCCAGGATGGCCACCGCCACCGGGTTCAGCGCATCGGTAAAATCAGTGCGCAGGAAAAACGTTGCCGTGACGCCAACTAGAATACCAAGACATGCGATGATCATACCTGCTGCTGAACGCCAAACGCGAGACCGAGGACCGTATTGCAGGGCTGGAGGCCGGAGCCGATGATTATCTGGCCAAACCGTTTGAGCCAAAGGAGTTGCTGCTGCGCATCAACGCCATTCAGCGCCGCATGCCCGAACCTGAACCGGAAAACACAGCGCCCAAGATGCTGCATCTGGGACCGGCGCGCTATGACATCGAACGCTTGGAACTTTTGATGGGGGACGAGGCCGTGCGCCTGACGGCGACGGAAACCCAACTGATGCGGGTCTTTTCGCAACACCTGCGCAAGCCGGTCAGCCGTGCCAAGCTGGTCGAGGATCTGGGCCGCGACAAGGGGCTGACCTAGGAGCGCGCGGTTGACGTCCAGATCACCCGCCTGCGCCGCAAGATCGAGGCCGATCCCAAGCAGCCCCGCTATCTGCAAACGGTGCGCGGCGAAGGCTATATGCTTGGCCCTGATTGACCCCTGTGCCCCGACAGAGCGCGCTTTGTGGGCATGAGTGCAATGTTTGCGTTTATGCAGATGGTGGCGGTGCCGCCGCATTCAGGACGCCCGGTCATTGCATGACGCAGCCCACCCACGCTTGATGGCGGTCGGGGGTGGTGCCAGATCCTCCTGCTTGTCGCAGTGCCTTGCAGGATCCCGTGTTCCTCACCCCCGCCGTCTCTTACGATTGAGGTGGCTTCTGTGCGGGGTCCGGGCGTAGCAGCGTCAATGCGATGGATGCAACGATCATGGTAAGAGCAACCAGCGTCTGCTAGGTCAGGTCTTCGTTCAGTAGTGAAACCGAGGACAAGACGCCGACGACAGGTGCGATCAGCGTGGAAATCGCCGCAACCGTTGCCGACAGGCGGCCCAGCAGGATGGTCCACATCACATAGCAAGCCACCATCGGACCGCAGACGTGAAACGCAAAGATCCACAGAATTGCAGGGCTTGGGATGGTAAACTGGGCCAGTGGCTCAATTATCACCACAAGCGGCCAGGTCAGCCCTGCCGAGATCACAAAGAACCACACGGCGCGGGCCAGTGGTGACAGGGTCCATGGGCATGCCTGCATCAGAATATTGCCAATCGACCAGGACAGCGCCGCCAACAGCATGAGCACCGGGCCGGTGGGTGACGCCCACAGCGCGGGCAGGTCGGCAGAGGGTATTGCCAAGTTGTTTAGCGGTCTTGCTCTGGCTATCATCTCGGTATGATCGTTCCGACCAATATGCCACGCCTTAAGGGCGTTCGCTATCCCCGCTAGATTATTGCTTACGCAATCTGGGCGTACCACCGCTTCGCACTGAGCACGGCAGATGTTGAAGACCTGTTGGCAGATCGGGGCGTGGTTGTCGGCCGGGAAGCGGTCCGGCTGTGGGTTAATCGTTTTGGGCAACATTTCGCAAATTGCATTCGCCAGGATCGCCCACGGCCGAATGACAAGTGGCATCTCGATGACGTCGTGATCTTGATCTGCGGCAGGAAACATTGGTTGTGGCGCGCGATTGACGCGAATGGAGACGTGCTCGACATTCTCGTGCAAGCACGCCGAAACGCAAATGCCGCAAAGCGGTTCTTCCAAAGGCTGATCACCCAGTTTGGCGAGCCGAGGGTTGTGATCACAGACAAATTGCGCAGCTACATAAAGCCGGTCAGCAAACTGGCTCCCGAGGCGGACCACCGCGCCCACAAAGGCTTAAACAATGCAATCGAAGTGTCGCACAGGCCGACCCGTAAACGAGAGAAGATATTTGGCCGGTTCAAGTCCCACCGGCAGGCCCAGTGGTTTCTGTCTGCGCACGACCAAATCAACCTGATCTTTCGCCCTCGCCGCTACCAACTCACCGCAACCTCATATCGCCACGCCCGTAACGATGCGTTCAGTCTCTGGGCGGACTACACCGCCGAAATGGCGGCATGATCCAGCCTTTGCCGATGCTTCAAAATCGGCCGCCAACAACTTGGCAATACCATCTGGGGATCTGGCTGAATGGTTGCGGGACAAATGCTTGAACGGATTGCGCTGCATGATGCGGCTCCTCGTCAGAAATAACGACCTGAAGTTCACACCATGGACTGATAAACGCAACAGACACTCCCAATCTGGGGATTGCGCGGCCCAATGGCAACAGCGGCGGCACTGGACATCAATGTCTAGACAAACACCGGCCGCCGATTTACGGTAACGCAAATCGGGAGCAGCGTGCAGGGAGCAGCACCATGAAATCGCATTACAGGGTAGTCGTCATCGGGGGCGGCGTGGTCGGGGCGTCGGTGCTGTATCATCTGGCCAAGATGGGCTGGCGCGATGTGTGCCTGATCGAACGCTCGGTCCTGACGGCCGGCTCATCCTGGCATGCGGCGGGCGGGTTTCATGCACTGAACGCCGATCCGTATATAGCCGCGCTGCAAGGCTATACCATCGACTTGTTGACTGAGATCGAGGCCGAAAGCGGCCATTCGGTGGGCATGCATATGACCGGGGGCCTAACGCTGGCCGGCACGCCCGATCGCTGGGACTGGCTGAAATCGGCCTACCGCATTTTCCAGTCCATCGGGATTGAGGATTGCCGTCTGGTGACACCGGACGAGGCGGTTGAGCTGAACCCGCTGCTGTCAAGGAACGGCATCCTTGGCGGTATGTGGGCGGACCGTGAGGGGTATCTGGACACCACCGGCACGGTCCACGCCTACGCCAAGGCTGCGCGCAAGAATGGTGCCGAGGTGATAGAACATAACCGAGTGTTGGAGCTGAACCAGACGGCGGACGGCTGGGAGGTCGTGACCGAACAGGGCACGATTCACACCGAACATGTGGTTAACGCCGCCGGCCTTTGGGCCAAGCAGGTGGGCCGCATGGCGGGCATCGAGCTGCCGGTTGCGCCGCTGAAACATCACTACCTGATTTCCGACGCGATCCCGGCGCTGGAGGCGCTCGATTTCGAGGTGCCGATGACCGTAGATCTGGAGGGCTTCACCTATCTGCGGCAGGATCAAAAGGGCGTTCTGCTGGGCATCTACGAGGTCGATCACGAACATTGGGCGCTGGACGGGGCGCCGTGGGATTACGGGATGGAGCTGTTTCAGGAACAGACAGACCGCATAGAGCATGAGTTGATAAAGGGGTTCGAGCGCTATCCGGCCCTACAGGAGGTCGGCGTCAAGACTTGGGTCAACGGCGCGTTTACCTTTTCCCCCGACGGCAATCCGCTGGTCGGCCCGGTGCCGGGCAAGCGCGGCTATTGGTGCGCCTGCGCGGTGATGGCCGGGTTCTTGCAGGGCGGCGGCGTGGGCAAATCCTTGGCTGAATGGATCATCCATGGCGAGCCTGAAGCGGATGTTTTCGGCATGGATGTCGCGCGCTATGGCGATTACGCGCGGAACAAACGGTTCATCCGCGAGACCACCGGCCAGTTCTACAGCCGCCGTTTCGTGATGACCTACCCGAACGAGCAACTGCCCGCCGGGCGTCCGCTGAAAATGGTCCCCGCGCATGACGCGATGAGTGCCGCCGGCGCGCGCTGGGGTGTCAGCTATGGACTGGAGGTACCGCTATACTTTGCGCCCGAGGGGTTTGCTGAGCGCGGCTCGCTGAAACGCTCGAACGCGCATGAGATTGTGGGAAAGGAATGCCGCGCGGTGCGCGATACGGCGGGCCTGCTCGATATCACCGCCTTTTCCCGCTACGAGGTGACGGGGCCGAAAGCGACCGAATGGCTGGACCGGATGCTGGCCAGCCGCCTGCCAGGGCCGGGCCGCGCGCGGCTGGCGCCGATGCTGGGGCATGACGGGCGGTTGAAGGGCGATCTGACGGTGTTCAACTGGGCCCCCGGGGCCAATGGCAATCCGGTCTATTGGCTGATGGGGTCTTATTATCTGCGCGCGTGGCATATGCGCTGGCTGCATGACCATGCGCAGGACGGGGCGCAGGTGCGCGATCTGTCGGATGATAGTGTCGGCTTTGCCCTCGCCGGGCCGAAATCGCGCGAGATCCTGCAACGGCTGTGTGAGGCGGATATCTCCGCGCTGCCCTTCATGGGCTGCGATCATATAGACGTGGGCCTGATTCGCGCCAAGGTGGGTCGCCTGTCGGTGACGGGCGAGCTGGGCTATGAAATCCACTGCCATTCCAGCGAACATATCGCCCTGCGCCGCGCGTTGTTGAACGCGGGCGCCGATCTGGGTCTGCGCGAGGTCGGGATGAACGCGCTGCTATCGCTGCGGCTGGAGAAGAGTTACGGTATCTGGTCGGCGGAATTCACCCAAGGCTACACGGCGGCGATGACCGGCATGGATCGCTGGATCGACTGGCAAAAGCCCGATTTCATCGGCCGCGATGCCGCGCTGGCCGAGCGCGACGGCAAAGGCCCGGATAAGGTGCTGGTGACACTGGAGGTCGACGCAGACGGCGCCGATGCCAGCGGGTATGAACCCGTCTGGATGCAGGGCGAGAAGGTCGGCTTTGTCACCTCGGGCGGCTATGGCCATACTTTGCAAAAATCGCTGGCAATGGCGCTGGTGCGCCCCGATGCCGCAACTGTGGGGACCGACCTGACCCTGCATATCGTCGGCGCTGAGCGGCCCGCGCGCGTCATCACGCATTCGCCCTATGATCCCACCGGCACGGCGGTACGCGGCTGATGCCCGCCGCGGCGCCCGATCCCAGCCGCCCGGGCGGCAACGTCAAGGTGACGCGCGCCGACTGGCTGGCGGCGGCGCGCGATGTGCTGATTTCGGACGGGGTGGGCGAGGTGAAGGTGCTGACGCTCAGCGAAAGGCTGGGCGTATCGCGCTCCAGCTTTTACTGGTATTTCAAGAGCCGGGCCGACCTGCTGGAGTCGCTGCTGGCCGAATGGGAGGCGGGAAATACCGGCGTTCTGGTGCGCCATGCGCAGATGCCGGCCGAGACGATTACCGGCGCCGTCTGCACCCTGTTTCGCTGCTTTGTCGACCCGGATCTGTTCAACCACCAGCTGGATTTCGCGGTGCGCGAATGGGCGCGGCGCGACGGGCATGTGCGTCATGTGATCGACCAGGGCGACACAAGCAGACGCATCGCGCTGACCCAGATGTTCGAGCGGTTTGGCTACTCGGCCTATGAGGCCGACGCGCGGGCGCGGATCCTTTATTTCATGCAGATCGGCTATTACGCGCTGGACCTCTATGAGCCGTTGGAGGAACGGTTAGGCCGAATCGACGGCTATATTCTCGGCTTTACCGGGCAAGTTGCGCGCCCGGAAGAATTGGCCGCGCTGGCCGCCTATGCACGAGGGGTGCAAACTCTATGAAACGATATTCCGCCTTGACCTTGGGCATCGAAGGCCTGCGCCGCCACCGCGGCTGGCGCCCGGCATGGCGCAAGGCAACGCCGCAGCACGAATATGACGCCATCGTCGTGGGCGGCGGTGGGCATGGTCTGGCAACCGCCTATTATCTGGCGAAAAACCACGGGATGAAACGGGTCGCCGTGCTGGAAAAAGGCTGGATCGGCGGCGGCAATACCGGGCGAAATACCACCGTGATCCGCTCAAACTATTTCCACCCGGAAAGCGTCGCACTCTATGATCTGGCGCTGCGCCTCTACGAGGGGCTGTCGAAGGCGCTGAACTATAACGTGATGCTGAGCCAGCGGGGGATGCTGATCGCCGCGCATACTCCGATGCAGATGGAGATCTGCACCCGCATCGCCAACGCCATGCAGCTGAACGGTGTCGACGGCGCGCTGATGGGCCGGGATGAGGCACTGGCGCGCGTGCCGCTGGTGAACCAGTCGGACACTGCGCGCTACCGCTGTCAGGGTGGCATCTGGCAGGGCCGCGCCGGGGTGGCGCGTCATGATGCGGTTGCGTGGGGCTATGCCCGCGCGGCCAGCGATATGGGCGTCGATATCGTCGAGAATTGCAGCGTGCGCGCATTGCTGATCGAAAACGGTGCCTGCGTGGGGGTCGAAACCGATCAGGGCACCATCCGCGCCGGGTGCGTTGGGTTGGCCGCTGCGGGCGCCACACCGGGGCTGGCGGCGCAGACGGGCGCGGTGCTGCCGATCCATACCTATGCCTTGCAGGCGTTTGTGTCCGAGCCAGTGAAGCCGTGCCTTGATACCGTGCTGCTATACCTTGGCACCGGCACCTATGTGTCACAATCGGACAAAGGCGAGCTGGTGTTCGGCGGCGCGCTGGACCGGGTGCCGACGCATGGTCAGCGCGGCAACCTGCCCACGCAGGAGGTGGTGACGTCGGGCCTGCTGGAAATGTTCCCGGCCTTCGCGCAGCTGCGTCTGCTGCGGCAATGGGCGGGTGTGGTCGATGTGGTTCCCGACAGTTCGCCCGTCATTGGCCCGGTCGGGGTGCCAGGCCTTTTCGTCAATTGCGGCTGGGGTACCGGCGGGTTCAAGGCGATCCCGGCGGGCGGCTGGCTGCTGGCCCATCTGCTGGCGACCGGCGGGCATCACGAGATCAGCGCGCCGTTCGATTTGTCCCGCTTTGCCGCCGGGCGGTTGATTGACGAAGCCGCCGGTTCCGGCATCGCCCACTAAGGAAAGGTAGCACATGCAAATTTTCACCTGTCCCTTTTGCGGTCCCCGCGACGAGCGGGAATTTCACTTCGCGGTCGAGGCAGGCAAGCGCCGCCCCGAACCCGCCGCCGGTGTCAGCGATGCGGCATGGGCCGACTATCTCTATGCGGTAGAGGCGCCCAAAGGGGCCGCGCGCGAGGTCTGGCTGCACCTGACCTGCGGCGAATATTTCCTGATGACACGCAATACCGTGACGCGGGACGTGGTGGGCGTTGAGGCCCTGCCGGGGAGGCAAACATGAGCGGCTGGAGGCTGGAGACGGGCGGGCAGGTCGACCGCGATGCGCCGCTGGAGTTTACCTTCGACGGGCAGCTGGTGCTGGGGTTCGCGGGCGACACGCTGGCCTCGGCGCTGCTGGCCTCCGGCACGCGCGTGCTGGGCCGCAGCTTCAAATACCACCGCCCGCGAGGGTTGTGGGGGGCAGGCGCCGAAGAGCCGAACGCGATTTTCGACGTGACCGAGGGCGGGCTAACCACCCCTAACATGCGCGCCACCACAACACCGCTGCGCGCTGGCATGGCGGTGCACTCGGTCAATACTTGGCCGAATGCGGCGCAGGATCGGGGCAGAGCGCTGGACCTTCTGCACCGCTTCCTGCCTGCGGGGTTCTATTACAAGACGTTCATGGCAGGCGGCTGGATGCGGTGGGAGCCGATGATCAGGCGCATGGCCGGGCTGGGCCGGTTGGACCCCGCCAACACCCCGCCCGCCGATTGCGCGCAGATCAATGCACGGGCCGATCTGCTGGTGATCGGCGCCGGGCCTGCCGGGCTGGCCGCTGCGCGTAGCGCGGCGATGGCTGGGCGCGCGGTGTGGCTGATTGATGATGCAGGTGCCCCCGGCGGCAGTCTGCGCTGGCGCGGGGGCAGCATTGATGGCGGGCCGTGGCAGGACTGGGTGGCCGATACCTGCACCCGCATTGAGACCGCAGGCGGGCGGGTCATGCTGCGCAGCACGCTCTGGGGCGCGTTCGATCATGGTATGTTCGCGGCATGGGAGCGGGGGCAGGGCGCCCCGGACCGCCTGTGGCGCATTCGCGCAGGCCAAGTGGTTCTGGCGGCGGGCGCGATTGAGCGGCCCCTGTGGTTCGTCAATAACGACCTGCCGGGCGTGATGAGCGCCGAGGCTGCGCTGCGTTACTTGCGCCTTTACGGCGCGGTGGCAGGTCGGCGCGTGGTACTGGCGACGTGCAATGACAGCAGCTATGCGGTGGCCGCTGCATTGGCGGACGCTGGGTGCAACGTGACGCTGGTTGATGCACGTGAGGAAGGGCCGGAGGCGCCTGAGGGCATGCATCTGCGGCGCGGCGCGCAGGTTGCAGGCGCCGCCGGGCGCAATGGCGTCGCACAGATGCAGCTGGGCGATACTAAGCTGGAGGCCGACACACTGCTGGTGTCAGGCGGGCTGACGCCCTCGGTGCATCTATTCATGCAGGCGGGCGGCAAGCTGGACTGGAACGCCGCCATTGATGCACTGATCCCGCGCGCAGGCAGCGCGTCGATGGCGGTGGTGGGCGCGGCCAATGGCAGCTTTGGCTTGGCCGAGGCCTTGCGCGAAGGACATTGCGCGGGCGGAGGCACCGGAGCTGCGCCGCAGGCCGAGGAGTCCGGCGACTGGGGCATTCTGCCGATGCGTCCCGATCCCGCCGCCAAGGGGCGCCAATGGGTCGATCTGCAAAACGATGTGACGCTGAAGGATATCGCGCTGGCGCAGCGCGAGGGGTATGTGTCGGTCGAGCATCTGAAACGCTACACCACGCTGGGCATGGCCAATGATCAGGGCCGCACGTCGAACATGGCGGGGCTTGCCGCGATGGCCGCTCTGACCGGGCGCACCATCCCCGAAACCGGCACGACCACCTACCGTCCCCCGTTCGAACCGCTCCCATTGGGCGTCATCGCCGGGCGGCAGCGCGGGCTGCTCTTTGATCCGCCAAAGCGCCTGACGCTGGAGCGGCAGCACCGCGCGGCGGGCGCGAGTATGCGCGAATATGGCGGCTGGCTGCGCCCGTCGCATTACGGCGACGGCGAGGCGGTGCGCGCCATGGCCGAGGCGCAGATCGCGCGCAATACCGTCGCGCTCTATGATGCCTCCCCCTTGGGCAAGATCGAGGTGCTTGGCCCCGGCGCAGCCGCGCTGTTGGATTTCGCCTTCTTCACCCGGATGTCGACGCTGAAGCCGGCCCGCGCGCGCTATGGGCTGATGCTGTCGGAAACGGGCATCGTCTATGATGATGGTGTGACGCTGCGACTGGCTGAGGATCACTTCATCGTCTCGGCCTCGTCCAGCCATGTGGACGGCGTGCGCCTGCGGCTGGAAGATGCGCGGCAGGACCGGTTCAATCCCGCCCGCGTGGTGCTGCATGATGTCACCGGGCACTGGACGACGCTGACGATTGCAGGCCCGCTGGCCCGCGATGTGCTGGAACAGGCAGGGGTGTCGGGCGATCTGGGTGAGGCCGCGCTGCCGCATATGGGCGTGATGGAATGCGATTGGGACGGTGTCCCGCTGCGCATCGCGCGCATCAGTTTCACTGGGGAGCGCAGTTACGAGCTGTCGGTGCCGGGCCGCCACGCCGATTGGCTGCTGGACCAACTGGCGCCGCAAGTGCAGCGTGCAGGCGGTGGCCTGATCGGGCTGGAGGCGGTGCTGACCTTGCGCGCGCAAAAGGGGTATATCCTGATTGGCAAGGATACCGATGGGCTGACCATGCCGCACGATCTGGGCTGGCCCATGCGGCGCGACGACGAATTCATCGGCAAACGCGCGCTAACCACCCCCGATGCGCTGCGCGAAGACCGGCGCCAGCTGGTCGGGCTGGAGGCAATGGACGGCGCTCTGATCGCGGGCGCGCATCTGGTGCCTACGGGCGGCGCGCGGCGCTCCTTGGGCTTTGTCACGTCAGTCGCGGGCGGCAGCGCCCCCATTGCGCTGGCCCTGCTGGAGGCGGGGCGCAGCCGGGTGGGCGATACGGTCGGCGTGTTTCACGCAGGCAACGTCAGCCGGGCGCGCGTCGTGCCGCCCTGCGCCTATGACCCAAAGGGAGAGCGGCATCATGCGTGAAATGGACTGGCCCGACCTGCCGCCGCTGAGCGGCGAGATTATCGCGCGCGATAATCTGCACGTCACCGCCGCGCCCTTTGGCGGCGCACTGTTGATTTCGGGCGATCTGGACGCCGCAATGGGGGCGCTGGCGCCGGGCGCGCCGATGCTGGGGCAGGGGGGCAATATCACCGCCGCCACTTGGGCCGCGCGCATCGCGCGAGACCGGGCGCTGCTGGTGAGCGGTGCGCCGAGGGATGTTGTGCTGGGCTGGCACGCGGGCGGATATGCCCTGACGCAGACGGACGATCTGTGGCTGACCTTCACCCTGACCGGCGCGGCCACCGCGCGCGTGATTGCCGAAGGCACGGCCGATCCCGACGCGGAATCGCCCTCGGCTTCGGTGCTGTTCGCGGGGCAAACTTGTCTGCTGCTGCGCCGGGGCGCGGGCGCGGTGATCTGCGCCGAGGCGCCGCGCGCATGGGCGTTGGCCGAGTGGCTGAAAGGGGCCGGAGGCTGACGTGGGCCAAGGGAAAACGAGATTGACAGAACTGGACAGATATGCCAGTTAATCGGACGAATGGGTCGGGTGCCCTTGGGGCATCTCGCGGATAAGGGGGATACCACGCATGATTTCCAAGCATATTCTGGGGCTGGGCACAGCCATCGCATTGGCGCTGAGCGCGCCTGCCATGGCGGAAACCACGCTGAAACTGGCGACCGACTCTGGCGCCAAGGGATCGCCCTCTGGCGATGCGCTGGACCGCTGGGCGGCCCTGATCGAAGAGGGCACAGGCGGCGATGTGAGCGTCGATGTGTTCTACCAGAACGAGCTGGGCAGCCAGGCCGAGGTGCTGGATCTGCTGGTCGCAGGAGATCTGGACCTGATGATCAACTGGCCCGTGACGTCCTATGACGAACGCTTAGGCGTTTTGTTCACCCCCTACATGGTCACCAGCTGGGACGAGGCGTTCGAGGCGTACAAGCCCGGCGGCTGGGTCAACGAGATTCTGACCGATGTCTGGGCCGATCTGGGCGTGAAATTCTTTGGCCCGTGGCCCGAAGGCTTTAACGGGATCGCGTCGCGCGGCAAATACGCCATGACGCCGGAGGACGCATCCAGCCTGAAAATCCGCGTACCCGCCATGTTCCCGATGGCCGAATCGGTGCAGGCGCTGGGATACCAGACCGCCACCATCGACTGGTCCGAGGTGTTCACCGCCATCCAGACCGGCGTGGTCGACGGCGACGGCGCGAACATAATCTACTGGGATTACGAGTATTTCCGCGACGTTCTGGACTACTACAATCAGGTCAAGATGCAGTTCATCACCGGCGTGATGACGATGAACCAAGGATCCTGGGACGGTCTGACCGAAGACCAGCAAAAGGCCGTCGCAAGCGCCGCCGATACTGTGATGAACGAGGCGTTCGCGCAGGCGCAGGAGCGCGATCAATACTACATCCAGCAGGCCAAAGATGCCGGCATGACCTATATCGAGCCCTCCGAGGAGGATCTGAAAGGCATGGCCAAGACCGTCCGCGAAAAGGTCTGGCCGCTGATGGAGGACCGCGTCGGCAAGGATATCATGGACAAGATCCGCGCCAATGCCGGCGACCTCTGATATCGCCAAAGGCCCCGCCGCCCGTATCGGCGGGGCCATCGCGCGGCTGCTGGATTTCGTCGCCGTGGCGACGTCACTGGCGGTCGCGGGGCTGATGGCGTTTCTTGTGCTGGCGCGCTACGTGCTGGGCTTGTCCATCGTCGGCCTGCACGAGCTGATCATGCTGGCCGCTGTCGCGCTCTATATGGTCGGCGCCGTCATTGCCTCGCGCGAGCGCGACCACCTGACCGTCGACTGGATTGCCGGCGCGATCACGCACTCGCGCGGCAAGGCGGCGCATGATCTGCTGATCGCAACGCTGACCATCATCATCACCATCTTTTTCATCGTCTGGGCCTATTGGATGTTCTCCTGGGGGCTGAAACGCCCGCAGACGACACCGGCCTACCAGATCCCGCTCTGGGTGCCGCAAATGGCCATCGGCCTGGCTGCAGTGGGATGTTTTTGCTACGCGGTGCGCGATTTCATCGGCGCATTGCTCAAACCGAGGCGCGACTGAATGTATGCACTCCTCGCCCTACCGCTGCTGATCATCCTGATGGGGATCGGGCTGCCTGTCGCATGGTCCTTTGCCGGGGTGCTGGCCTATCTGACCTATGTTTATGACGCCAACCTGAACACCTTGATGTTGCAGGGGTTTCGCTCGCTCAACTCGCTGGTTCTGGTGGCGCTGCCGCTGTTCATCCTGACGGGATACCTGATGCAATCGGGCGGCATCGCGCAGCGCATCATTTCGTTTATCGAGCGGATGGCGACGGGCAAGGGCGGCATGGGGGCGGCGATGGTCCTATCCTCCAGCGTGTTCGGCGCCATTGCCGGCACGGCGACCGCGGCCATCGCGTCAATCGGGTCGATCATGACCGAGCCGCTGGTCGCGCGCGGCTATCCGCGGGGCCGGGTTGCGGCGCTGCTGGGGATATCATCGCTGCTGGGCATCCTGATCCCGCCGTCGATCACGATGATCCTGTTTGCAGTGGTCACGCGCCAATCGGTTGCCGCCTGTTTTGCCGCCACCATCGGCCCGGCGATCCTGCTGATCATCGGCCTGATCCTCTATAACCGCTTCCTTGTGGGCCGCGCCTTCGAGGAACTGCCCGCGCCCGAGGATGCCGGCCCCAGGGAACGCTTTGGCAAGGTCACGCTCAAGGCGCTGCCGGCGCTGTCGCTGCCGGTCATCATTCTGGGCGGTATCTATGGCGGCATCTTCACCCCGACCGAGGCAGCCGCCGTCGCCGCCGTCGCCTCGCTGATCGTCGGCGGGCTGATCTACCGCGAATTCACCTGGCGGACGCTGGGCCGCAGCGTCGTGCAGGCCGCCGAGACGACCGGCACGATCATCCTGATCCTGCTGTTTTCGTTCATGATCTCGCGCATCATGGCGTTCGAGCGGGTGCCGCAAGACCTGACCGAAGCGATCCAATCGGTCGTGACCACTCCCATCGGCGCGCTGATGGTGGTCAACCTCGTGCTGATCGTCGCGGGCGCGCTGATGGACGATATTTCTGTCACCGTCGTGATCGCGCCGCTGTTCCTGCCACTGATGGTGGCCAATGGCGTGGACCCGATCCATTTCGCGGCCATCGTCGGCTGCTCGGTCGTGATCGGCGCCAACAGCCCGCCGGTGGCGCCGACGCTGTTCCTGTCGTGCAAGATAACGCGCGCGCCGATCATGCAGGCGGTGGTGCCGGCGCTGGGGCTGATGACCTTCGTCGCGTTCCCGGTGATGCTGGTCACCACGTTCTGGCCGGCGCTGTCGCTGGCCATCCCGAGAGCGCTGGACCTTATGTAAGGCGGGCCGCAGCCAAGGCCGGGAGTCAACATAACTCTGATTAAGTCGGATGTCAGTAAGGTGCAGGTGAGTTCACGGCACAACGCCTCACACGCTGTCCAGATCGTCATAGTAAGCCAAGGCGGGCAAATAGCGGCTTTGGTGAGCAATACGCAGTATCACAGGTTCACCGCCCGCCGCCGTCACTGGCGCAAAGAATATCAGGTGTTCTTCATAAAGCAAAGTAGTGTCCGCATTTCGTGTTGGTAAACATCAAGCGGCACGCAACAGATCGCCTGGGCGCACCTTCCTGATGCGGCCGACGAACCATTGAACATAACCTTCAAGGGCTTTGTCAGGTTGTTATGTTGCGACGTGGCCAAGTTCCGCGTCCCGTTCAAGCAGCCATTTCGGCCGCATAGTTGTTCCACAGGCATTGTCAGGTCGTTGACGTGTCGAGGCCGCAGGGTTAGCGGTCGGGGATGATCTGCAAAATATCTTCATCCCGCCTAAAGGGGTTTCGGTTTCCCCGGTCCGTCATCTCCTATGCGGTGTGGGCCTATCATCGGTTCGCCCTGAGCCTGCGTGATGTCGAGGATCTCTTGGCCGAACGGGGTGTGATTGTCTCCTACGAAAGCATCCGGGTCTGGTGCCAACGCTTCGGAACGCAGATCTCGGCCAGCATTCGTCGCGATCGTCCGGACCCGTCCGACAAATGGCACCTGGACGAGGTCGTGATCTCGATCCGGGGCCAGAAGCACTGGCTTTGGCGGGCGGTTGACGCGAAGGGTGACGTGCTGGAGATCCTGGTCCAAAGTCGCAGGAATGCCCAAGCTGCCAAGCGTTTTCTGACGAAGCTGATGAAGCGATGGGGCCTGCCGCGGGTTCTCGTAACCGATAAGCTGCGCAGCTACGGTGCCGCCATTCGGGATCTTTGCCCAAGCGTGGATCACCGGTCACATAAGGGATTGAACAACCGTGCCGAGGCATCGCATCGACACACAAGACGACGAGAAAAGATTATGGGCCGCTTCAAATCTCCGCGCCAGGCGCAGCGATTTCTGTCCGCTCACGACCAGACCGCAACCTTGTTCCGCCCCAAACGCCATCGCCTCTCCGCAAGTTCATACCGCCACTCCCGGGCTGATGCTTTCAGTCTGTGGAGCGGCTATGCGGCTGAAATGAGCGCATGATGGTGACGTCAACCTTGGTCACGCCGCAATAGAACAAGCTGACAAAGCCATGTCGCGGCATACATGCTCGGCACGCAGTCTCCCTGCTTATTTTTGATTGGCGCAAAGCGGGTAGGATTGCCCATGCAGGGGTTAAAGCTCGCCGGTCCATAGGCTGTATCATGGTTTCGATACATCTGCGTGTTGGCGCGAAGGATTTCGACATTAGGCGGCGGCAGCGCAGCCGAAGGTGCCCCGACCATCAGCCAACAACCCTGCCGGTTCTCTTGGCAGCCTCGATTACCTCATCGACGCGGCCCTGGTCTTCCAGAGCCTCTTGCGGCGCGCAACCAAGATATCCGTGTCCAGACGCAAACCAGAATGCAGCGGGCCAACCGGTGTGCTGATACTCAGGGAGCGCCGCAAGGATCGCTGCGATCTCCGGGCGGGGCTGATTGCCATCAAATTGGAAGGCCGGGATGCGGACCTCGCGGCCATGCTTAACCGCAAAGATCTTTCCATCTCGGGTCCAACGCGATGCCGCTTCGGCGGTATTCTGGCTTTTGCGTCCAGACAGTGCATGCACTTCCTGGCTTGTGAGCGTCTCTACTGTTTCAAAGTATTTGCGGCGCAGCTCGGCATTTTCCGCCAACATCGATGAATCGATCCCCTTCATTTGAAGGGGCCCAAATGCTTCGACCAGTGATTTAATGGTCTCGTCCGCCGCCTCGTCGCCGCGCTCCCTCAGGGCACGGAGAAACGTCTGGATCACAACCATTAGCTCCTCACTCTCCACAGGAAGAAGGAGCATGTCGCCCACTTTGCCCTCTTGATCTTCGATCTGCGCGATCTGAGAGAGAGCCTTCTTAGACGCGCGAATGGGCTTTACAGATTGAAAGCAGCCAAGGGGCATCTTGCATCTCCCTTCTGGTGACTTGGGTGATATAAATACTTGGTATGTAGGATATTGTCAAGTCTAACCAAGACCCGCAAGACCTTATCCGCAGGCATCTGTCCGCGGGTCATGATCTTAGTCAATCTCGTAATATGGGCTACCTCGAACGTATCAGGGCGATTGTTACAGCCATCGAGCGTGAGGACAGCGAATACTTCTTCTGATCCCGCTTGCGACGCGGTGATCGTAACGGAAGCGTCCATCTTCAGCCGGTTTAGTCTGCAGGGAACAGATCAGATGCCGCCCTCAAGGTTGAGCGAGGTGTTTTTCGAGAACCTCATGCTTGCGGCGGGCGCGATTTAAGATCGGCTCCGAGAGGGTCGCAGGAAAATCTGACGGTAGCTTTGACGCTACCCGTTCAATGGCTTCCGGCATGGTTTCCACGAGTTCCCCAATGGCTTCTTCCACTTCCGCAGGCGGCATGTTCGCAGCCTTAGCGGTCTCCATGAAGTGTCTTGGAGCTTAGACTCAAGTTTCAAGTGCAACACCCAGAGCCCTCAGGGCATAGGATGTTGCGATGGACAGACGAAGTAAGCACCTCAGCAGCGAGGAACGTGGCGTGATATTCGCCGAACATAAACGTGGCAGTAGCCAGCTGTCGCGTAGCCCTTAATTGTGAGATGAGAAATTCAACGAGATCAACGGCTGTGCTTTGCCCTTAAATATGAGATTTTGCCTTTAAC